>Ga0228625_1000781_pt1 | contig 12419 bp, 21 predicted proteins | sample 30DmetaG_FD_190482 | JGI IMG/M metagenome (GOLD analysis project Ga0228625, IMG submission 190482) | Seawater microbial communities from Monterey Bay, California, United States - 30D | ecosystem: Environmental > Aquatic > Marine > Coastal | place: USA: California | collected 2016-10-05
ACTCGTAAAACTTTTCAGCCGCTTCTAATACAGCATCAGCACCAGGCACTTCTGGAAGTGCAACAGTTGTTACAACTTCGTCGCCGTCCTTAGCAACAGTTGTTTCAAACTGTCCTAGTTTTGCATGATAGTCGTTCCAAATATTGTTCTGCGCCATTTCTAGCACTTTGGTACGAATCTCATAACCATTTTTATTTGTTGTAATTTTGGGCATTGCTGCTTTGAACATTTCAGCAACTTCCTGTGTTTGTTTAAAGATGGCTTCGCCGTACTTTGTATCTACTGACATAATATTTCTCCTTGTGTGTCTGTGTGTAGTGTTATTAATATAACGTATTATTTAGTATTTGTCAACCTTTACATTGCCGTATGTAGCAATATAATGATTAACATCTCTATGTCCTGCTTCGTCATCTCTAACAGCTAGAATTACATCACGCAACCTAGCATCATCTGCTAAGTTCCAATACGTAATTGCAATTCTAGGTGCAGGAACATTCTCAATGCGCCCTTCGTCAAGCTCATTAAGATATTCTGTGTACGAATACACAGCTTCTTCTTCAAAGTAACCTACTATTCTGTGTGCAGTAGATGGCGATATAAGAAATACTATAAAGTATACATGCCAGAATATAACTTGTGCAACCAGTATGAGCAGTCTTTCAAACCAATTAGGCTTTGCAATTTCAATGAACGTCATTAAATGCATACGTTCATTTTCTGCTTCTGCTAGTAGGGTACGGATTAGTGGCCCATATCCAGGGCGTAGTTTACGCAAACTTCTAAGATGCGTCCACATGCCGCCTACCATTCCTGGCACTGCGGCTACTGTTTCTAATACAACTGCTCTATGTCCATAACGCTTGCGGAAGAACGTATCCGCAAACCATCGCATACTTTTAGTAAAGCCGTATGCAAAATAGTCAGACGTAGAGGTTGGCTTGTAGTGGACCAGCGTCATATTACTACGCAGTCATTTGCGCAATAGATATAAACATAATGCTGAATACAGTTATAGCAAGCGCCGCTTCCATAATCTGATCGCAAAATTGTCCATCGCAATTCTTAATTGCATTTTTTAACCTATTCATTTTTAACTCCTATGATGTTTTATACATGTTGTGTTTGAACTCAGAAATTCTTTGAGCTTCTTTGTACAAACCTTTTGTACGCAATTCTCTAATTGCCATACAATAACTTCTGTATTCCATTGCTTTAATAAAACGTTTCCACATTAGCGTTTATCCAACATTAATGCTTTTGCTTCTTTGTGAAAGCCTTGACGACTTAATTCAGCGGCAGCTCTTGCTCTGCCTGCTGACTCGCCAAATGCAATGAAGCCAATCCAAATTGCAACAATTGTTTTACCAATTGCTTTGAAAGGATTAATTTTAATGGTTGTCTCACCTACAGCTTCCATTACACCCACCCCTTGAGGTTTGTGTTAGCATCTGTGTGGACTTGGATACCTCTTTTCATAGTGATATCACCATTAGCAACAGCACGGATATCTCCACGGGAAATACCAATGTCATTTAGTTCATAGTCTGATAGTGATGAAAGGTCTTTTACTGCTTGACGCACAGCTCTTCTGTGTGCCATTTTAGCGTTTATTTTTTTGATCCAGTTCGCTACTCCTGAAAGGCTATAACCAGCCGCTATTGTCAACGTAGTCATTGCTACATTCTCCTTTGTATATATGTGTGTGTGATTTTAGGAATCAACCAACCCTGGAACTTCCCCAGCTGTGCAGTCTGTTGTATGGCGTAAGACACGCCCTAGTCTTTCCCAGTGCCATTCATTTTTTCTGAGCTGAAGCCGCTCTTTGTTACGTTTGTATATAATAGCATCTTACAGGGTGTATGTCAACCATTACTAATCGTAACGCTTTTATTTATCATGCGCAAGCCGCATAACTGAGCGTTTTGGTATGTATTATATGCATACACGATATGTGTGTAGTTAATAGCACAAGTGTAATCTGTTTGTAATCATTATTCAATTAAATATTGACAGTACAACAAACCTGTAGTACTATAAACACGAAGGCAACGTCGAGCCTTCTTGACTATGTGAGCGATGTGGTAAAGACATCAAGCAGAGGAGAAAACAATGGACGCACTCACCTTATGGAGCCTGACCGGGTTCCTATTTGCCGCTTATGCGGTTATCGCAAATGATTCAGTACAAACTCTCGGTACATGGATGGCATCAAACAATGAGAGATTCAACTATAAAACTCTATGGGCGGCGGCATCCGCTGTACTGTTAGCTACACTATGGTATGGTTGGACAGTTAACGGAGGCGACATATCATATGGTAGGTTGAATAAAATACCGTGGCAAGAAGTACAATGGTACCATGCGGCGGCACCTGCTATCTTAGTTGCACTTACACGCTTAGGTGTACCAGTGTCAACTAGTTTCCTAGTATTAAGTGTATTTGCAAGTACATTTGTACTAGAGAAAATGCTTATGAAATCAATTATGGGCTATGGTGTTGCGGCAGGCTTTGCATACATGGTATGGTTTGCTATTACAAAGTATGCAAACAATTGGTTTGATGAAACACAACCTGTAAGTGAAAGCAACAAAAAGTTTTGGCGCATTGCACAATGGGTAGCAACTGGCGGCTTGTGGTGGACATGGCTTAGTCATGACATGGCAAACATAGCTGTATTCCTACCACGTGTAATTCCTGTAGACTTAATGTTCTTAATTAGTTTTGTTTTTGTAGCAGGCATGTTCTTTATGTTTAGAGAGCGTGGAGGCAAGATACAACAGATTGTATTGGAAAAGCACAACACAAGATATGTACGTAGTGCTACACTGATTGACTTGTTCTATTGGTTGTGCTTGTACTTCTTTAAAGAACTAAACGACATACCTATGAGCACCACTTGGGTGTTTGTTGGTCTACTTGCAGGACGTGAACTAGCAATGGCCACATACTATGGTAAACAAAAGACCAAGAGTGTGTTTCCGTTAGTAGCAAAAGACTTTGGTAAGATGATGGTAGGATTGGGTGCAAGTGTTGCACTAGTTCTTGCTATACATTACATAATTTTACCAAACGGAATGTAACAAACAAGGAAGGTTGTGTTCGACGGCACAGCCTTTTCTCTTGACTTACAGCACAACGATGCTATAATTACTGTATGAGAATAGGAATTGCAGGATATGGTTTTGTTGGACAAGCGCATCATAATGCTCTTAACGACTACTATGATATTTTAATTAGTGATCCTGACAAGGGTTACTTTGAAGACCTACGACATGCAGATGCAATTATTGTATGTGTAAGCACACCGCCTACAGAAAGCGGCGGGTGTGACATGAGTAATGTGTTTGAAGTTTTAGACAATGCACCTAATGTGCCTATACTAATAAAGAGTACAATTAGTCTTGAAGGATGGGACATGCTTAGAGATGCCTTTCCTGATCACGATATTACATTTAGTCCAGAATTCTTACGTGCAGCAACCGCACTAGAAGATTTTGCTAACACAAAAGAAATGCTGATGGGCGGTGACAGCATGTCAGCTTGGGCAGAGATATTCATCACAGCAATGGGCAAAATAAATGTTAGGTATTGTCCTCCAAGAGAACTAATACTTGCAAAATATTTCCGCAATACATTCTTAGCTACCAAGGTTGCGTTTTTCAATCAAATGTATGATTTATGTGATGCAACTGGGCTTGACTTTGATCATGTTAGACGTAGTGTTAGCGAAGATGAACGTATAGGCAACAGTCATACACAAGTAACACAAGAGCGAGGCTTTGGCGGACATTGTTTTCCTAAAGATACTTCAGCACTTGTAAAAACAGCCCAACGCAATAACGTTGAGCTGAGTATACTTGAACAAGCTATTTCTTATAATAAAAAGATACGCAAAGACTAGCGGTGTTGCGGGAACTCTTTTCCTCTAGAAAACATATCTAACGAAGTAATATAATGATCAATTGAATGATCACTAAATGCATCAATCTGTCCGTGCCTAAGTCCAAACCATCTACCACGCAGCTTGTCTTTAACACGTTGCCAACCTGTAATATTACGAACATTACCAAATGCATTTATATAATGTTCTTGACCGTGATGTTTGTAGCCCATCCATTTATACGGAACAGTAGTAACGATGTCGTTGTTGTTTTTCCAACGATGGTGTACGACACCTAAATGTACAACATAACCCTTCCAACCTACTCTAGGCGAACCATATGTGTAAAGTTCTTGTGGGTTAGGTATTTTTGTGTTGTAATGACAGCGACTAGCCATTATAGTTGCCATAGCTGCACCTAAACTATGTCCACAAAACCAAAGTTTTTGCTTAGGTTGTTTTGACATAATGTCTGCCATTATCATTGGCCATAGCTCGTCAACTTCTGCTTTGAATCCGCTATGTACTCTACTAACCGTTTCAGCAACCACAGGCATAGCTTTAAGATCTGCGCTAATGTCATTCCATTGCGTAGGCTGTGTACCACGACATGCAATTACTAGATCTTTGTCATTCATAAAACGATACGCTTGGGCACCATCTTTGTTATAAAATTCTACTTCTGAAAACCCTAAAATTTTCGCTTGCTTTTTAGCTTCCTTGATGTTATAATAAGATATCTTAGATAGTTTAGCAAACAAAAGAGCACGTTTTCGGAAGTCAATGTCGTTAATACTACTTGTCATTGTTATCTCCGTTCGATGTTTTAATATTTATATGTGTTAAGACACTAAATACTGCATAGGAACAGAGAAAATGAAAAAACGTACTAGATCAATTTTAGAAGAACTTAACAGCGTTCACGGTACCCGTGACAACGAACGTCTGATCGAGTCTACTGCTAATAATATTATAGAAAGCTCGATTAATCTTTTGAGTAGAATACATGAACAATTTGATATTGAAACTGCTTCCGAACTTGAGCGAAGATTTATTAATAGTATTAAATCAGGTGACCCGCGTAAATTTCGCCGCAGTATTAACAAAGTTATAGAGAACAAAAACAATGACGATTCTTAAAGAAGGCGGCAACGTATTCAAAACAGATAAAGGCGCTATCACACAGCGTATCGCAACAGCTGATGTGCAAGGCTCAATAGACTTTATTGAAAAGATTACAGGCCTAACCTTTGATGAAGAAGATTGGTTAGGTACAACAGGTAAGAAGAATGATCCAGACGGAGCATTTGAAAAGAATAGCTCGGGTGATTTAGATCTAAACACAGATGCAAATAAAGTAAGCAAAGAACAATTAATTGCTAAACTAAGTGCATGGCTTAAGAGTCAAGGTGTACCTGAAGAAGATATTATGAATCAGGGTCGTAAAAAGACTGACGGTTGGATACACAACGCAGGCGACCAAGTACACTTCCGTACACCAATCAAAGGCAGTGATAAAAATGGATTTGTACAAACAGACTTTATGTTTACAAATAATCCAAACTTTCAGCGTGGAGCCAAGCGTGGCGGCACAGCACAGTTTGGCGGTAAAGATAGAGCAATTTTATTAAGTGCTATTGCAAGAGGGCGCGGACTAAAATTTAGTCCTAAGTTTGGTTTAGTTGATCCTGAGCAAGGTGATAAGGTAATTGCAGATACATGGGACAAAATTGCTCCGGTATTATTGGGCAAAGGTGCTAAAGAAGCAGATACCCACACAGTCGAAACTATGCTTGCAAAATTAAAAAGCGATCCAAACTACGAAGAGCTAATTGCTCCGTGGAAAGAAGCAATGGAAAAAGCAGGTAAGGAAGTACCTGAGTCTTCACCAACAGGATATGCTACACTAGAAGATAAGCAACTTGATCGCATTAAAGAATTAAGCGGTTCGTTGTTAAACAGTGTTGTTATGTCTTCGGGTAGTTTTGTAAAATGAGATACGGTGAGTTTAAAGTATTAAAAGAAAATTGGTTCTGTAAAAAGTGTCATACTGAGCCTTGTATCTGCGATGACAAAGATAGAGACACTGGAGAAAATCTCTATGAAGCAGCTAAGGTTGGACGCGAGTATCAACATCTAGAAGACCTTGTGTTTGTCAAAGGTAGCAAAGGCGCTCAAGAAGCAGCAGACATCTTAGACAAACTAGGAACTGATAGCGGTGACGTTGCGATCAAGTGGGACGGTAACCCTACTATCTATTGGGGACGCGAACCTAACGGTGAGTTTGTTTTAGTAGGTAAGAACGGGTGGGGACGTAACAAAAGCACAAGTTCACAAGACCTATCACGCTTTATACAAAACTCAGGCAAAGGTGTAGAAGAAGAGCCTTGGCGCAAAGACTTCGGCGAAGAGATGGCAGAAGTATTTGAACTTATGAAGTCTGCAACTCCGCCTAGCTTCCGAGGATATGTTTACGGTGACTTATTATACAGTCCACGCAAGCCATTTACTAAAACAGATGGCGCAGTTGAATTTGAACCAAATCTAGTCAAGTACACAGTTGACACAAATGGCCCACTCGGCGAGCGCATAGCGAACTCAAAAGTGGGTGTAGTAGTTCACACAAAACTTGATGAATTTGGTTCAAAGGCTGCAACTCCTTTTAAAGATGTACAAGAACTTAACAACAAAGATGTTGTTGTGTTAGGACAAACATATGTAACACATCAACCCAAAGTTGATACATCAGAAGTTAAAAGTATTAGAGCAGCCGCAGACAAACATGCACAAGCAATTGATACATTCTTACAAGGTGCAAAAGGTCTAAGCAATCCTGCACAGATTATCTATACATATGTTAATCACATGACACGCACACAACAGCTAAAGAATATAGAGTCAGGCTTTTTTGATTGGCTAAGCACAAGCAAAGTAAGTCAGGGACAACAAGCAAAACTAGCAGAACTAAGCAAAAGTAATCCTAAAGCACTACCTGCATTGTTTGGACTTGTAAAGCAAGTTATGACTGTAAAGGATCATATCATAGATCAATTAGATGATGCTGATGCAGATGTTAAGGCAACAACAAAAGGCGAGAAGGGTGGCGAAGGTTACGTGGCTCTTGGAAGTAAAACTAAACTAGTACCACGTACTAGATGGCAACCAAATTAAAAACAACCAAAGGAAATAGATATGAAGATCAATGAAGTAACAGAAGGTCCAAGAAGTTCAATTTACGACCCTAATGCAGAAAAGTTAGCCGGCGTTCGTAGACTTGGACAACAGATTACAAACGCACTAGAACCAAAGTCTGGTGTAAAATGGCCAGATGATGAAGTATGGAACAAAGCAAGTATGCTAGGAACTATGCTATCTGAATTACCAGATGGACAAGCAAAGACTCCAGGTGAAGCTCTTAAGAAAGCCGGTGTATCTAAAGATGAATTAGATGACATTATGGCTAAAGCTAAACAAGCCCGCAAAGTTGCTATGCCCGACCCTGAACCGTCAGCAGATCCAGAAGATGATGACGAGTTAGATGACAAAGGTCCAAGCGATGACGAGATTGATCGCGATGCAAAAATGTATGCTAAAGGCTAATAATGTCTGAAAAGTATACAGCAGCACAGTGGGCAGAGATTGAAGGTGGTCATGAAATGACTCCTGACTCTGAAGTTGCATTTTCTTTCTTAAAAGACTTGCACGAGTCACGCATGACCAAAGACAATGGCAGCTCACAACGTCTAACGTATACTGACTGTGGCGAACGTATGTACCTTACGCTTTTAGTATTTGAAACGATGCGCAACTATCCAGACTTTAAAGGATATGTACAACGATACGCAAAGAAAACTATTGGCTTTGATCTTTATAAATTTTATCGTATAATGGGCACTGACCTATATAACTTTATCTATTTCCTAGTAGGGGATGATAGTGCTCAGGATAAACTTAAAGATCCGGACAAGGCTAAACTTCTTAAGAAGAATACTAAGCTACCAATTGCAGCTATTAATAGATACCTTCGGGCATTAGCGCAAGGAGCTAATCCTATAACTCCTGGAAAGATGTTAATGGCAATCGAAGGCGCACTTAACATATCTAATACAGATTACAAAGCAATACGTAGGAATATAGCTAACTTTCCTCGTTTAACTAAAGCAGAAAAGCGTCTAGTATCAACACGTTTAATATTTGCTGTTAGAGCTAAACTAAGAAACTCAGATATAATTGAAGACTTTGAAAAGTTTGCAGCAGTTAAAGACCTAGAGAAAGCAAGTGTTATAGATCCAGAACCAACTGTATCTACACCTGATATTGCAACTACAGGTGATGAATTAGCACTATATCGTTATCTAGTTGGCACAGGTAATTTAGCATTGACTAAGAAGTTTTTAGAGCAAGCTAAGAACAATAAAGCAGCATCTGCAAGCATGATTCAAGCATACATGCCAGCAATTAAAGCAATAGATGACATTGTACAAGGCGGCCCTGCGTTTGTACAACAGCTAAGAGCCCTACAACAACGAGCTAAAAAACGCTAATATAACCATAAAAAATCATCGAAATGATAAATACTTTATACAATACGTAAGAGGTACGTATTGCCATTAGATCATAGGAGAATATAAAATGGCTTCAGTAACAAAAGTAAACGGCGTAAATGTAGTAGAAGGTAACGGACTAGGTCCAGTAACACGCATTATCTCGCTTTCAAAAACAGCAATCACAACAACAGCAATTGCAGATCTTAACGCAGTAGTAGAAGCAATGACAGCTGGCGGCGTAAAAGGCACAGACGATGCAGTATCAATTGCAGGTGTTGATCACACATCAACAGGCGTTGCTCACGTTGCAGTACAAGGCACAGGCGTACTAACACCTGGCGCAGACTACCGCGGTGTAACAGGCGTAACAGCAGCATTAGTTGCAACGTTCACTGACTAAATCCTAACTACCTTAGGTATCGTGACAACGGAAGGCGTCACACTAAAGAGTCACTTTTTAAGTGGCTCTTTTTTTATGACTTAAATACTGTATGCGTTTTAGATTATACACCTTAGTTGATATTACAGAAACTAACGCTCGTAGAGTTAGTAGTAATAATAAAGAGTTTCAACAACAACAAAATTTCTTAACAGTTTTACAAACTATAGGATTGCGGGTAAATCCAACTTATGTTAGTGCACCAGCAGTTGTTAAAGAAATACCAAGTAAACTAGGATTAGGAAAAGAATATAAAACTAAACAAAATGTATGGGAATTTGTTTTTGATATTGATTACGAAAGTGCACTTGACATAGAAACATTACATAATGACTTTAATCTTATTCCTTTTATTTCTGGACTAGATGAAACTATAAAGTTTGAAAATGATGTTTTTCTTCCACAAAATCAAGCGAAAACCAATATTATTTTTGATATGATTGATAAATAACTTTGTAGTTGTAAAAAACTATACACAAGGCATTCAAATAAAACACAAAAAGGCCAACCACGAGTTTACTTTACCATACACGGAGATTTGAATGTCTGATATTAAAGACACAACAGCATTAGAAAAAACTAACCTTGAAGCACACGTTGACATGTGCGCATTACGATATGCCAACCTTGACAATCGTTTGAATGTTGTCGAAAACACTCTTAGAGATATTCACGCAGATCTAAAAAACGGACAAGCATCAATGACAAAAGTACTAATTGGTACAGCAGGAACAGTTGTTGCAGGATTACTATCTACAGTAGTTGTTGTCTTAATAAATTTTCCCTAAACTATATTACTCACGATAAATAACTATATGTTATTACGTGAGTTTTTTATTGACCCCATTGAAGAAGAATTAGACGAAGGACAAACTTGGGCCCGTTCAGGCAAAAAGGTTGTTCGTAAGTACCGTTGTTCCTCTGGTCCCCGCAAAAATCGTATTGTTTCAAAAATAACAGCATGCTTTGCTGCACCTGATATTAAGAAAAGAGCTACGTTTAAACGTACAAAGGCTAGATTAGGTAAGCGTATGGCAAGAAAAGCTAAGAAGACCAAACGTATTAATCCGGCTAGCCGTAGAGTACAAGCAATGAATCGGAGACGGTAATGCGAATTACAGAACTGATCACAGAATGGGTATGCGGAAACTGTTATGCAGAACCCTGTCAGTGTGAAAGTTTAGCCGAAGGTATTACTACAGTTTTTGGCAAAAAAGGAAACAAAACTGTTCGCAAGTATCGTTGCACAAGCGGATCACGTAAAGGACGTATTGTTGCCAAAGCCGCAACATGTAATGCTCCTAAGAATGTAAAAGCAAGCGTTACCCTTAAAAAGACACGACGGTCAAAGGGCAAGACTGTTGATATAAAACGCAGTAGAACCAAAAGAACAAACCCAGCTAGTCAAAAGTTAAAAAGACTAAACACTGGAAAAAGAAGAATAAAACCCCATAAAAGACGTGGTGCAAGAAGATCTAGAATATGAAAATTAGTAACCTAATACAAGACTTTGAGATATACAAAACAAACGAGCAATCGGCACTGATAGAGGAAATTAACGGCCTCATGCCATTGTCTTGCTTTGATGAACGACAACAAGTCATTATTAATGAACTAATAAGAAAAAGTATACTAAGTAAAGTATTGTACAATAACAACGTTATGGTGGTTAAGAATGATATCTAAAAAAATTCTCAAAGACCTTGAAGAAATTATTGAACAGGGCCTGTCTGATATTGATTTGCCTTATGTAGCAGGCAAATCAATACGTATTAAAAATTGTGTTATTAGAAAAACCAAACATAACGATTATATAGTTCTTGATGTAAAAGAAAATAAGAGCGTAGCAAAGACTAATTTTAAGTACACTGCAATTGCTCTAGCTAAAAGATATTTAAAAAACTATAATTTAGAGCCTATCTTAGATCTTGACAAAGAGTTATTAAAGCATTATAATGATGCAGTATTTTATAAAAACGCTATTAGATCAAGTCAAGATAGTCATTATGCAGCGACAAGACAGAACCGGTTAGATATTTCGTTACACAACACAATTGTTATACAAAAGAAATTAGATGCGTATATTTTTAACTAAAGATAAATACTAATAATCAACCATACTAGGAAAGATACAATGAACCTAAGAGAATTTACAAACGTAACAGCACGTAAACTGAATGAAAGCCTAGCTCAGAAGTTTGGCACAAAAATTAATATTGATGAATTTACTACTGAGCAACTTCAAGACGCTCGTAATAAGCTACGTACAAAAGTATTTAATGTTGAAACAACTGAAAGCTTTGATGCTGTGCAAAATAAAGCCTATGCTAAGAATAAAATGTTTTTAGATGTACTTAACGCTGCATTGTCAGAGCGAGATGATGTTACAGTTGCAATTGACGAAGCTATTGAGCAAGTTAATGAAGGTGAAGAAGATAAAGCAGAACTAGTAATGGCAGCTAAGGACATGGTTGATCGTGTTACAGGTTGGATGGAAGACACTGCTGAAATGCAAACTGAATCAATGCTAGAACTTGCAGATGCTATTCGCGATGAAATGGGCAGTGAACAAAGTGAAGCATTTACAGCAAGTGTTAAGCCTGCATTAGAAGCAATGTATAATGTGATGGAGACAACACGCGAAACTTTAACGCAAGGCGTTGGTATGTTAACGGGTGAAGCTGAACCAATGGACACAATGGGCGACGATGATATGGACATGGAGCCAACTGACGATATGGACGCTCCTGCAGATGACATGGACATGGACATGGACGACGACTTCGGTGCAGCAGATCCGGCAGCAGGAGGCGAAGAAGAAGCTGGCAGAGAAAAGCGTGAGTCAGCAACTCCTAAAGGCAAGCGTATTAGAGAAGCAGCAGGTAAAATGCCGTCAAAAGCAGCAGTAATGAAATGCTGCAAAGACGGTATGAGTAAAGCCGAGTGCTGCAAAAAATTCTCGGACTGCGATCAAGACAAGCTAAAAGAAATGTATGAAGCTTGTATGAACGAGATGAAAGACTCAAAAAAAAAGTAAGTGAAGGCGTAGACAGTAACTACATCTATCGTTTACTACGTCAACAAAAAGCGGCCGGAGTGGCCGCTTTATCTATGATTAAACTAGACAAATTTATGCAGAATCAAGGACGCGGCAGCTTTGACTATGAAACATTCAAGGCAGCATATGATGCTGATCCTAAATTACAACAATTAGTTACAAACTTTGATCAAGACAAAATCGAATTCAAAAACAGCGAAGTAGATGATGTAAAAAAGATCAAAGGTAATCCAGGACGTCCTAGTGATACTGTAGGAAAAATGGCCAAAAATGCGGTTGACTTAACGGATCTTTGATGTTATAGTTATTGTATGAGCTTAATTATAGAGAAGTACAAGTACGAAAAACTAAAACGTGTAGAAGTAGATGGTAAGCGTAGATATGCAGCACCAGGACACCCTCCAGTAGCAAGTGTAACAACTATCCTCAGCGGAACTAAAGACATGAGTCATCTCATTGCTTGGAAGAAGCGTGTGGGTGAAAAGAAAGCA
>Ga0228625_1000792_pt1 | contig 12271 bp, 19 predicted proteins | sample 30DmetaG_FD_190482 | JGI IMG/M metagenome (GOLD analysis project Ga0228625, IMG submission 190482) | Seawater microbial communities from Monterey Bay, California, United States - 30D | ecosystem: Environmental > Aquatic > Marine > Coastal | place: USA: California | collected 2016-10-05
TCAAAAACGGGCAGTCCATCGCTGCCGTCGCCAGAACCTTCAACGTCCATCCCGCGACTATCTATCGATGTCTCGACGAAAAGCAGCCCTTATGAGGGTATACCGTTCCGCTCAGCCGCACGTCCCTCTACCTGCGCAACTGCGAGGGTTGTGAGCACTGCCATAAGGATATGTCCGAGACCGGCGTCAAAGCCTGGGCAGGCTATCAGCGTCTTGTGGCTGTGGGGGAAGTGATTGAACCGGATGATGCGTTCAATGCTTACGTGCGCGCCAATGACGCCAATGGCGCAAATGCGCATTGGCTGCGCCCAAAGAACGAGGGCGGCATGGGTGGCATCGAGATTGAAGCCAAGATGACAGAGCTTGTGCTGCAAGGGCAGCTCGATCCCTTTGATGCTTTGTCCAAGAAGGGTGATCTCAGCAAGCGTCTCAACCCAAGCCAGCGTCTGTCGCTGCGCACGGGGAGTGTTGAGTGATGGAAGTGCTGAGCGAGACACTACACCATGCAAAGACGGCTATGCGCTTTTGTGCTCTCCTGTGGCGCAGGCGGGCCTTCTCAGCGCAGGTGCGCGAGCAGGTCTGGCGCTTGGTTGCGGATTTGCTTGCTGCGGATATTGCCCTCAGCACGGCTCTGCAAACGGCTGCGAAGACAGCGCGTGGGCAGGGGCAGCGGACGGTTGCACTCATTTTGAGCGATATTGAAGCGGGTATTGTGCGCCGCGATGTTGGCGCGCGGGTGGCGCGCTATGTCAAAGGGCCAGAGGCTTTGGTGTTCAACGCGCTTGGCAAGGCAGATTCTGAGCGGATGTTTCGCGCAGCCTCTCGACTGGCCGCCCAGCAACATAAAATTCGCAGCGCGATTGTCTCGGCTCTGGCCTTACCGATGCTTCTGACGTCGCTCATGGCGGTGACCTTCTTTGTGATGGGTGTGCAGTTGTTTCCAGCCCTTGAGAGCCTTGGGCGCGACATTCAGATGAGTTGGTTTGTCTCCCTCTTGAGCACGGCGTCTCAATGGTTTGCGAGCCATGTTGCTTGGGTGTTGATCCCACTTGCCGCCATCGGAATTGTGATCTGGATCAGCGTGCCAAGATGGAGCTGGAAGGGGCGCAACTGGATGGACCTGATACCGCCATATTCGCTTTACAAATTGGCCCAGGGGGCTGGCTTTATTTACACGGTGATCGAGCTTGGCCGAATGGGCCAGACTTTGAGCGCTTCACTCTTGGATGATCTTGGGCGTTCGGCCTCGCCCTACACACGCAGTCGCATCGCAGCGATCTCAAGCCATCTCACCTCAGGTCGTTGGGGTGAAGCCATGGCGGCGACGGGGCATCAGTTCCCGGCGCGCGATTTGATCACGGTCACGCAGGCTCTGGATGGCACGGATGGGTGGGTGGACAAGTTCGCCTCCTATCTCGATCGCTGGCTTGAGCTTTTAGAAGAGCGCGTCAAAGCGCAGGTGCGGGTTCTGAACACCCTCCTTCTCTTTGCGATAGCAGCCCAGATGGGCGCGGTCGCCACGGCCATTATGTCAATTTTCTCAATGTTATAAGGAGACCTCCTATGATCTCGCGAACTTCAAAACTTACACCAAAAACACCTCAAACTATGCCTGCCAAGACGCGCTTTGCCCGCCGTGGGCGCCGTGGTGCAGGTATGCTGGATTCTGGACTTGTGTTGTTGCTTTTTGTGGTCGTCGTGGCGGGTCTTTTGTTGACCTTCAACAGCCTGATGAACTCATGGCGCGCAGCAAGTCTGCAAACGCAATTGACCCGCGCCAAAGCCGTTATCGAAACCGCTCACGGGTATTCTGGGATCTATGCAAACCAATCTCTCCTGGTGTTCTTGAGCGGGGAAGGGTTTTCAGATCGGGAGCTACAACGCGTGAGCCAAGGCAACTATATCTTTACCTCACCGTTTGACACGGCCATCACGATTGTTGGCAATGGTGCGCGTGACTTTACCATCACTGTTGCAGGCCTTCCTCAGACCGGCTGCGAAGCGGCGGTCATGGCCTTCCGCGACAGCGGGGCGGGTTTGGACAGTGCATCGGTTGGCTCAACGGCTCTGGCAATCCCTCTGAGCGAAGCGGCGGTGGCTGCGGCTTGTGACAATGCAACCAACACCGTGGCGCTGACCTTCTAATGAACTTCGTGCGGATCATATCCTCTCGCCAGCTTATCGCGGGCAGAGCGCTCGGGCAGAGACTTCTGCCTGAGGGCCTGCGCCGTTCTGGGACGGGGCTGCTCCGCGCACTCTTTAGTTCGGGTCATAGAGGTCAGGAAGGCTCTGCGCGCGCGGCTCTGCACATTCCTCAACCACGCACACCGCGTCGCGGATCCTTGCTCCTTGGAAGCGGGCTCATGCTTCTTCTCGGGATTTTGGTTCTGGCGCAAACGCTCACGCTTGTGGCCGAGCAAGACCGTCGCGCCCGCGCGGCGGCGCTGGCTACAGCCTTGGGAGACATGGCTGCGGATTACGACTTATACGTGGCACAAAACGCTATCAATCTCAGGGCCATTCTGGCGGGGTTGAGCAGTGAGGCGGCTCTTCTCCCGACTGGGCATAGCAGCACGTTCTTGGCAAGCGGTTGGCGCGCGCCCATTGCGGGTCGTGGCGTGAGTGCCGCGCCATATTTGATCTCTATGGCGGGCTTTGATGTGGGGCTTGGTGTGACGGCTGCGGACTCTCGTGAAGGGGTAACAGGATTTTTGATTTTGTCGCTGCAGCCGGGTGTTGAAGAGCGCCTTATTCGGGATGTAGAGGCGGCGCTGGTTCAAAGGTCGGCTGATCAGGGTCGTCTTGGATTGAACTCAGCGAGTGCAGCTGGTGAGCTTGTCCTTGGCGCAAGCCTTACGGCGCGCCAATTGGTTGTAGCGAGTCCCGCCCTGGCCGAGCTTGAGCAAGACTATGTACTGCGCAGCGCGCGGGTGGGACATGAGCACCTGAACCAACTTCAAACGAGCGCGTCCTTTGGCAGTGACGCCCTTGGCTTGCCCACACATAGGCTTACAAACGCAGATCACGTGGCCACACAACAGGCAACAGTTGCGCGCGCGGGCTGTCTTGGTACGCCACATCTCTGTGCAACAGAGGCCTATTTGCGCTTCAACACTATGGACCCTGCGGGGGCTATAACCGCACGCGCGGATGCCGTGGTGGTTGGAACCGGGGCGATTGGGGCTCTTACGATGTCGGGCGCGCTCATAGCTGAAACACTTGGGGCGAGCTCAAGCCTTACGACATCGGGCCAATTGAACCTTGCAGCTGGGGGCACGGTAAGCAGCCTGACCACGACATCTGCCACCCTCACAGATTTGCTAGCCCAGCGTCTGAACACAACAGAGGCCAATTTGGCTCAGAGCGCAAGCGTCAGCCCGGCCGTGCGTACAGATCAGCTCATCGCAGGGGCTGCAAGTTTTGTGCAGGTTACAACAGGGAGCTGTGTGGGATGCTGAAGCCTTTGATAGAGTGTTCAAACTCCAGAGTGGTGCGCGCAATTGCGCGCGCTCAAGCCGCCCGCCGTTCTGATCGTGGCGCTCTGCGCATAAAGCGGCAGCGTGGCGGATTTTCTCTCATTGAGACAGCCCTTGTTTTGATGTTGGCAATTGTGGTGAGCACACAGCTGATCCAGATCAGCTCAGCCTATGCCCGTCAGCGCGCCGCTGAGCTTGATGCGCGCTATTTGAGCGATCTTGCACAAGCGGGCCGCAATCTGGTTCTCGGCCAAGCGCAGGCACTGAGCACAGGGCAGGCGCTGGTATTAACGCCAGCCCAGCTTGAAGCCTTTGGCGTCTTGGATGCCGGGGTTTCTGCGCAAAGCGCAACGGGGCGTACATATTCGGTCGCGGCCTTGCGCCGCTCGGCCAATGAGGTTGTGATCCTTGCGCGGGGTGCTGTGCGCGCCGGTGAGACGGCGTTCATGACCATCCCAAAAGGCGGTGAGGGTATTGAGCGCGTGGGTTTGATCCACAGCCAGGCCCCGGACGTCTTGCGCGGTATGTCTTTGAACTACGACCTCAGCTGGATGACAGGCGGCTTTGCGACGGCAAAGCCTGCCGTTGGGGATTTGGTGGCTCTGGATGTGGTGCGCCGTGATCAGAGCATTTTGCCATACCTGCACCGCACAGAGAATGTGCTCTTTCCCGAGCTCAATCGCATGGAGACAGATTTGGACATGGGCGGCAATGATGTGGACAATATTGCCAGTCTGGATGCGGGCCAGATCAACATCTCTCAAGGTTTAGAGGCCAATACGCTCACAGGCGTCACCGAGATTGCAGGATCTCTGCAAGCAGGGGGGCTGTCACTCACAGGCACGGCTCAGATTATCGGGGATGTCGCGGTTGTGGGCGGGCTGTCAGCAAACAGCGCCAATGTCTCTGGGGATGTGACCGCGTCCTCACTTCAAGCAAACACCGCCCGGATCACAGGCGACATCACGAGCACCACTGTCAGCGCGGATACCTTGACAGCGGGAAGGGCTGGTTTGCGCCATCTTGACTCTAATCTGATCACAGCGCGCCAGATTACCTCCTCTGGTCGTGGTGATTTCCAAAGCCTTTCAACAGGGAGCTGCACGGGATGTTAAATGCTATAACATGCACTATGGGCGCGACTTGGTCTGGCCTCAGATCAGGCGGAGCTGCACTGCTTTGCGCAGGCGTTCTTTTGGCGGGCAGTGGTGCCTATGCCCAAGACGGGCAGAGCACGGATGGGCGTCGTGCCGCAGCTCTTGAGGCGCTTGGCTTGATCAATGCCGATATTGTCGAGCTCAATCGCATTGCCGATTATCAATCAGAGCTGCTTGGCCTTGCCAAGGCCGATAAGGCTGCGGCCTCCTTGGCGCGTCGGGGCAGGGGCTCTTGTGCCGAGCGTAGCCTCGTGCGCGAACTCTGCACAGCTCTTCCAGTCAGTTTCCCCGCACGTCCCCAGACTGAGGGGCAGGAGTAATGCTGATTTGTGTCGCACTGTTTCTGATTGGGGTGTGTCTTGGCATCTTATGGTGTGAAGACATTGCCCGCTTTGAGATCAAGCTTGAGGTCTTGCCTGTTGTGGCGCTCTGTGGTGCAGGCCTTGCGCTGGCCTGGGGATCATCATGGTTCAGCCTTCTGCTTGGGGGGCTTGTCTGGATCATACCTTCGATCATGGTGCAGCGCCTGCGCCCTTCAGGCTTGGGTATGGGCGACATCTGGCTGTTTGGCACGGCCGGCCTTGTGTTTGGCATTGAGTATAGCGTCTTTGGTGTCTTGCTGTTTGGCGCATTCGCCGTGGTGAGTGCATGGATCTATGCGCGAGCGCGCGGCAAAGCCTTTGGTCGTTCAATGTTTCCGGCGGCTGTTCCTATGGTGATTGCTATAGTCGTGGTTCTTCAGTGGCGCGTGTTGAGCGCGCTCAACACAGAGTTCACAGATAACCCGCTTGCCTATGCTGTGCTCTTGGTTTTGCCAGCGGGCCTCTTGCTGGGGCTGATGTTTTATAGGGCAGCGCGCAGTTTGAACGTGGGGGCAAAGTCATGAGCCTTGCTGTTGCGCACGATATTGCCCCTGCGGACCTTGGTGCTCTTGAAGCGCGCCTTGAAGCGGCTGTTGAGGCCAACCCTCATTGCCCGCCGAATGTGTTTCTGCGCCGCCGTGCGCTTGCCGTTGCACATGGTGCCTCAGGTGGGCCTGAAGTGTTTGTTATTTTGCGCTCATCAGTCTGGCCGAAGACACCACAGGGGCCGATCTTGCTACACGGCAAGCTTATTCACAAGGATGGCGGCGACGAAGCGACGTGGTCGCAGTTTGAAAGCCGCCGTCATATTATCGGCGGTACAATTGAACAGTTCTTAGCCAGCTTGGAAGATCTCCGTAGTCAGGGCTTAATCCTTGATAAGTATGTTTGTCAGGCCACGTCACTTGAGACGGCTGGACATGCATTTGAAACACTTTCTCACGCATTGGTTGGTGCCGTTGAGGCATTTGTAGATGACTCTGAACCGAACAGTTCAGTGGCGCGTGAGCTGTATCTACCTTCCCTTGATATAGGGATGTCACAGGCTGATATTGCCGCTCGGCTGTCTCAAGCGGGTGTAGAACACCTCAAGCATAAGAAGAGCTATCTCTCTGGGTATTTAGACAAGGCGACAGTTTCTGGGTTAACGCATGCCTTGGGCTATTTTTGCGCGAACACGGTGGTCACGCGCGCGCCTGATGTTGCATCAGACCTTTCAGATATTGAACGCGATGCGGAAGGCTTCAGCTGTGTTGTTGCCGCAATTGTGGATGCTGAACTGTTTGATTCAGTTGAATACGTCTTCATCGGGTATTGTGGTGCCAGCCAGCGCTATGTCAGTGGATTGGTTTACATTGGTTTTGTGATCGAAGCCTCAAGCCCGTCCAGCGCATTATGCACTCTGAGCGACATCATGCGTAATGGAAATGCCGCCTATTCTGGAATGTCTCTGAGCGAGACCTTTGCAGGGGCATTGGAAGGCCTCTGTCTGCTTATCCGTGAGCATGCCGACTTTTACAACGAGCCAGAATATCCACCAATGTTGAGGGGCTCAAATATTCAGGATGCGCTCGCAGCCGCGCATGATTTTTACGCGTGCGGGGAGGCAAAGTCATGAGCCTTGCTGTTGCGCACGACATTGCCCCTGCGGAGCTTGCCGCTCTTGAAGCGCGTCTTGAAGCGGCTGTTGAGGCCAATCCTCATTGCACGCCGAATGTGTTTCTGCGCCGCCGTGCGCTTGTCGTTGCACATGGTGCCTCAGGTGGCCCTGAAGTGTTTGTTATTTTGCGCTCATCAATCTGGCCTTCGCGCCCATTCGGGCCAGTTGTTGGCCATTGCGCGCCGAACACCAATGCCGAGGAAACTCAATTTGAAACGCGCTTCTTTGCGCTGGCTAATATGGCAGAAGGCCCAACTCGAACTCTCGCCTTTAGACAGCTTTATGAGCAGATCGCTGAGCCGACGACAGTGGCGTTGAGCTTCGCGGCAGAGATGGCGAACGTGTCTTCTTTTGAGGATGCTGTAAGCAACCTCTGTTCTCAGATCGCTGATTTTTCGACCAAAGCTCTTGAGCTTGAGCTCCAACGCACACTGGAGGGCAGGGCTTATGCAGACTGATTATCGACCCATCATTATGGATGCATTGTCGTCAGTGATCGCATTTGAGTTGAAGCGATTGCGCGCAGCAGAGCGGGGCGCAGATTATGTCTTTGGCCAGTTCGGGCAACTTTGCTGGATGGAGCAAGAAGAGGGCCATGAAGGGGAAGAGTTTGCGGCAATCTTTGTTGGCGGCGTGTTTGAGGCCGCCTTTTACGCGACCACCCAAATGGTCACAGCGAATGAGTGGCACAGCTCTTTGATAAGTGTCCCCTTCGTGCCTGAAGCAAAGGACGCGCGCGAACTGCGTGCTCAATTGTGCTCGCTTGAAGATGGTGCAATCGCGCAGCGCTGTTTGTTTAGAAGCAGCGAAAGCCGGGATGAGGCCTACGGGGATCTTTATGCGCTGGCAGCACGTTGCATAAGCTCTCAAGCGCACGACTTCCCACTATGGCAGCAACAGATCCATACATTCTATGCGCAAGCGTTCACGAAGGCTTCGGCTCAAGAGGGGATAGGATTGTGATACGTCATGATACACACCCTCGCGAACGCGCCATGATGCTGCCTCTTGGTAAGGCGCTGAGCGATATCGAGCTTCCACGGGATCAAACTCCCAGAGCATCTCTCAGCAAGGCATTGGCACGGGTCTGCCAGCCTTTGCCATCGGCTTTGAGTCGCTCGATGACATCGGGGTCGAGCATCATTGTGACACGCTTTTTGCGCAGCTCACTGGGGAGCGGGGGGCGGCCCAAGCGTGCAAAGTGCTTGAGGTCGTCCATGGTGATTTCCCGAACTTCGCCGTGCTCATCAATCATTGGTTTGGGTGATGAAGCTGTCATAGACTTTCCTTTCTCTGGCATTGGCTTTGCGCATCGAGATTACGCGCAAGGCATGGGGTCGCATTGTGTAAACCAGACAAATGAGGCGGTTGTCGATCGTGCCAAAAGCAATGGTTCTGGTTTCGCCGTAGTCGGTGCGCAAATCTTTAGACACCATGGCGGTCTCCCAATCAAAGCGCTCAAGATGGACAAAATCAAGGCCGCGCTCTTGAAGCGTTGTTTGCCGTTTGGCCTCATCCCATTCGAGTTTCATGCTGATAATATATGCATATTAAAGGGTCTTGGCAATAGGCGCCTGCGCCTTGTTCCAACTCATCAAGCTTGGGGACCTCTAAGCGCATGATCCATTTTCACAAACCCATCATAGGAGAAAGCAATGACTGAACAGAACGATGCATCCTTACAAAGTGAACTGGGTGACGGCTCTTGCTCGGAAAGGTCTGTGGAGCAAAACGCTCACAGAGCATCTGAGTATCGCAAGAAATTGCGGGAGCTTGTTAACGCTAAGCCAGATCTGGGGATCATCGCGGAATGCAGAGAGGGTTTTGCTCCTTTGAGATTTTGCGATGCGGCGCACACCGTCACCACGGAGGGATCAGGCGAGTGAGAATGCCTGTCTTCATCATATTCGTTCAAACAAAATGCCGTGTCGCGCCACATGCATGATCCCTTTGACATAGGGGGCTATACGCCTTTCAGCAGCCCATCGCATCTTGGGGTGGAGCTTCAGTTTGAAGGAACTGAAGGGCGCGCTTGCACGATCTTGGCGAGTGAGCTTGTGCGCGCCTTCTTGGAGATGTGCAGCGATGGGCTTCTACCAGAGGTCACACCTGAGTGGATTGCGTGTGTTGTCGGGCCAGAGGCTGTGGGCACTGAAGGCGTTCCGGAGCACGTGGCGTCCTATGGTGGGCTGCGGCGTGTGGTGCAAGCGATGTGTGAGTGCTGTGGTGCGGAGTGCCACGCGATCTTTGTAAAGGATGGTTTGGAATATCCTATCGAGCGCTGGAGTGTTGTGAGCTCGGTTATGCTTTTGATTGAACGCAAATATCTGCCCAGACTACCGTTTCAATGGCACGTTGAAATGGAGAGAAACTATGAGCGAGTTTGTGAGACTGGGCGGCGGCACTGGCAGGGTCGGACGTGTGGAGCTGAAGATGTTTGAGCGTTTGGCGCATAACCCCTTGCAGCTCGTTGAAACAGCGCGCTCCGCTCTTGAGAGCTACCTGCGCGAGCATGTGCATCCCATTCAGCCAAAGGAGACGCCTGATGCCTGATAAGTTCAAAGCAGGGGCGCGCCAGCGCCTGCCGGATCGCCGTCGTTCAGAGACGCGCAAGATTACATGGCAGCCGCCTTACAATGTGGATGCGCCGACAACAAAGATTTACGTGACGATTGGCTATGCTGAGGACGCGCTGCGTCCGGTCGAGATATTTTATGACAGCGGCTATCGCTCGGGCTCTGATTTAGAAACCTTGGTATCTGATCTGTGCATCCTGCTGTCAGTGCTGCTTCAGCATGAGGATATTGAGATTGAGAGCTTTGCGCGTTCGCTTTCAAAAGAAGTCGATATTCGCACGGGCAAGATGGAGTTCGCGAGTCTTGTTGGGGTCTTGATTGAAGAGCTGCGCCGCCCGCCTGAGTGGGCGGGTGCATTGCAGGCAAGCGGGGGAGAAAAAGAATGACGCTTCTGGAGACTCTAAACCACTGCCCATTTACGCCCGCTCAAGGGCGTAAATGGGTTGGGCGCAACGGTTTGCAATCAAGCCCACTCCGGTCGGTATCAGGCACTCGACTAGAGTCCATTGTTGTCAATTTGATACAACACGTTGCGGTACTTGTCCGCCCAAATATCCGCCAAAGAAGTCGTGCAAAACACGCGATACAGGTCTTCAATCGTCCAGTGCCGGGTCGTATCGGGAGACAGCTTGAGGACATTTTCCGCGGCGGCGCAAGCCATGCTCAGGCCTCCTGTCGTGTGTTTGGTTTCATGTCCAAGCCTGAATCCGATGACGGTCAACCATGCTTCATCCAGGCCGATAAAGCGGTGGGACAAGAACGGCAATCTGTGCGCATACTGAAGCTTGGTGCTGATGGCTTGCGTGACGGCCATATAGCTTTTACTGCGTGGGTGCATTGGACTGCAGTTCTCATCGATTTATGCCGCGCGGCGCATCTCCAGATCGCACTGCTTAAAGATCAGCTCACGTGCATCGAGATCGATGCGGCGCGCCAGTATAGCCTTGGATTTTCTAGGCATTTTCATTCCGAATTCCTCTTTGTTCGTTTTTGTGGTGATTACAGCATAGAGGAAGGCGAGGCGGTTTCTAGTCGGCAACTGCCTCGCCACTATTTCCCCCTGCGCAGACAGCAGGCGAGCGCAGCTCAGGCAATCTATGCAGGGGGTATCAGCGTATGAACTCCCTGATATCAGCCCTAAAAGCCGCGATTGGCAAAGTCTTGCCAGCGCGGCCCCGCTCTGAAGAGCGTCAGATCATTTGGTCAAGTGACCATGCTTCAGACGCGGCCGGCGCGGTGGTTTCTATTAAAATCAGCTACGGTGAGGGCAGCCTGCGCCCTATGCGCATTTCCTATAAAGAGGGCTTTCCTAATGGCTCAGCACTTGAGGTGATGGCGCAAGAAATCTGTCATGTAAGCTCTGTCCTTCTCAGCCAAGAGGGTGTTGATCTGGAGGCGATTGAGGGGTTGCTCGCAAAAGAGCAGAGCCTGCACAGAGGCCGCGTAGATTTTGTCGTCTTGGTTGAGCAGTTCACAAGAGAGCTTCTGAAACCCCCGATGTGGTCAGGCGCGCTCACGGCCAATGGGGGAGAAACCGATGCGTGAATTGGCTTTTCCAGAAGTGGCGCTGAACCTGCGCGCAGGCTTCGCAAGCCTTGTGGCCCTTGAACGCAGTTCTTGCGTCGGGGTGATCGCTCGACTAGAAGCGGGCTTCCTCTGTGTTTTTAGTGGTGTTCTTTGGGACGCAGAGGACGGCGAGGCGTTTTGGGCAGCTAAACTGCCTCGCCACCCTCACGTGTTGGGGGGCGCAGCATGAACATGCACACCTCACAAAGCACTCTGCACCCCAGTGAGAGCGCAGCCGTGCGCATGGCACAGAGTGATGGGGTGACGCGCGTGGCGTGGCACAGAACGGACCCGTCAGGGCAGGCGGAGCTTGCCCTCTGGCAGAATGTGCTATTGAGCGTGGTTGTTGATCTCTGTGCACAGGGCGGCCGCCACAAGGCTGCGCGGATTACGGCCGAGCGTTGGATTGGGGATTACCCAAGCCGTGATTTCAGACAGGTTTGCACATTGGCGGGCTTTGAGCCTGAGGCTGTTTGGCCAATGCTGCGCAGGCTTGCGAAGCTGCCTGTTGAAGAGCGCCTTCGCAAGGGCGGGGTTCTGACACAGAGATTTTTAACGGGCGTCCCTGCGACCATGCGGGAGGTCGTGTGATGGTTGAAACCGTGATCATTGCGGATGTGCGCTACACGCCTGACTCAGAGAGTGGGCAAGAGGCGCTGCTACGCGCCCAGGCTGCGCGCACGCCGGTTTACTGCGCGTGCTCACCTCTTGAGCCGGCCATGTATATCGCGCGCCTCAAGGACCGCCTGATTGTGAAGCGGATGCCTGGGACGGGGTTTGAACATGCGCCTGAGTGTGGCTCTTTTGAGGCCCCAGAGCATCTTTCCGGGCTGTCTGAACTTCAAGGCAGCGCCATACAAGAAGATCCTGAGCATGACACTACGTTGTTGAAGCTTGATTTTGCTCTCAGCAAGCGCGCAGCGCGGGGCGCTATGCCTGAGATGGGCGCAGGCACTGCGACCGAAGCGGTGGGCAATCCCAAGAAGCTCGGCCTGACGGGGCTTCTTCACTACCTTTGGCAAGAGGCTGATCTGACCAAATGGGTGCCAGCTATGGAAGACAAGCGTTGGTGGGGTGTGGTTGCCTCAAGCTTGCGCCGCGCGGCCCTTGGCAAGAGCGCCAAGGGCTTTGCCCTCAGTGAGGCGTTGCTCGTGCCAGAGGCGTTTAAACTTGAGCGCAAAGAAGAGATTATTGCGCGGCGCAGCCATAAGCTTGAAAGCATCGCGGGCAGAGGCGGCAAGGGCGCAGCCCTTGGGCTTTTGATTGCGGAGTATAAATCACATGCGCCCACGCGCCTTGGTGCGCGCTTTGTGTTTAAGCATATGTCTGATCTGTCCTTCTTTGCGGATGCGGACCTGACCGCGCGCTTTGAGCGGGTCTTTAAAGACCAACTTGAACTGGCGGATATGGTGCAGGGCAGCAAGGTGATTGTGATGGCCTCCTTTGAGCAATCAAAGGCTGGTTATCCTGTGCT
>Ga0228625_1000811_pt1 | contig 12050 bp, 10 predicted proteins | sample 30DmetaG_FD_190482 | JGI IMG/M metagenome (GOLD analysis project Ga0228625, IMG submission 190482) | Seawater microbial communities from Monterey Bay, California, United States - 30D | ecosystem: Environmental > Aquatic > Marine > Coastal | place: USA: California | collected 2016-10-05
AATGGCGCACCCCATCCATGCACACTGTCGTGCGGGATCAGTACCAAACGTTTGGTACCGTCCGGGATGTTCACGCCACCCAGCGACCGTGTAAAGGGCTGCTCCTCAACATGGGGGTGGTGCAATGTCCGGTACCCCAGCTCGGTTCCGTCCGGCAATTGCACGGACCACCCATCGGCATAATGCGCCCAGCCGGTATCGGCGTGGCGTAGCGTGACTGAAATCGTGTGGGTGGCACCCGATTGCACCGCAGTCGCCCGTAGGATTGCAGGCGCATCGGCAAGGCCGGGCAGGGGCGTGATAGGCAGAGCCAGCGCGGTAAGGAAAAGAACATGTCTCATGCTCTTAGGTGTCGCGCAAAGTCTCCCGGGATGTCGATGCAAACTCTCGTGATAGCAATGTGAACGACGCAACAGCCGTGGTGGCGATCAACGCATAGGGCGACAACAACCACCCCAACGCAGCCAATGAAAAATAGATCGACCGTAGTCCACGGTTAAAGTTCACCGCCGCGCGGTTGGCAATTTCGCCGGACTGGCGGGCGCGGGTTTTGGCCTTTGGGTCTGTGATGTCATTCGGCGTCGCGGCCATTGTGATGGCGCAATACCCAAACAACCGATTGGCCCAGACGAATTTCAAGAACGCATGGGTCAACAGGGCGGCCACAGCCAACAGCTTGATCTGCCACAACACTTCCGGGTGGGCCGAAGATGTAAGGTCAACGGCCACCGCATCCAGACTTTGCGTGTTGGACATTAACGCCAAAACCCCACCCAGTGCGATCATACAGCCCGACCCGAAAAAGGCCGTGCCCTCGCGCAGACCATTCATCGTGAGGGCATCAAAGACACGCGGATCACGGGTGATCATCTGCTCCATCCACTCGCGGCGGTATTCATACGTCAGCACAGTGACCGAAGGATAGCGTTTGGGCGGGTGCTCAATCAGCAGCCCCAAAAGCCACCACGTGCCAAACAGCACGCCAACAGCGATCAAATCCAACGGCGCAAATAGCGAAAGGCGGTCCATCATATCCATGATTTCCGTCTATCCCAAGAGAAAGCGCTTGTCAGACGCAAAAATTGGTATAATTTACTTACCAATTCGAACGCCACCGGAGGACGCCCCATGGAAATGCCGAAACCAGACAGTCTTGTGATGTCGAAAAAGGCGGCCCTTGTGGCGCGCCTGTTAGAGGTTTTGCCGCTTGACGCAGTGATCGAGGATGAGGCCGAGACACGCGCCTACGAATGTGACGCACTGACAGCCTACCGTTGCCCGCCCCTATGTGCGGTACTGCCCGCAACAACCCAAGAAGTCTCCGACGTGCTCAAGATCTGTCACGAGATGGATGTACCTGTGGTGCCGCGCGGCTCTGGCACATCGCTTGCGGGTGGGGCACTGCCCACTGCGGATTGCGTGATCCTCGGCGTGGCCAAGATGAATGATGTGCTCGAAGTCAGCTATGAAGACCGCCTGATCCGTGTCCAAACCGGACGCACCAACCTAAGCGTGACTGGCGCCGTTGAGGCAGACGGATTTTTCTATGCACCCGATCCCTCCAGCCAGTTGGCCTGTGCCATTGCGGGCAACATCGCGATGAACTCGGGCGGGGCGCATTGCCTAAAGTACGGGGTCACGACCAACAACCTACTGGGCGTCACGCTGGTGCAAATGGACGGCACTATCGTTGAGATCGGGGGCGGCCATATGGATGCCTCGGGGCTGGACCTTTTGGGTGTCATCTGCGGCTCAGAGGGGCAGCTGGGGGTCGTGACCGAAGCGACCTTGCGGATTTTGCCCAAACCCGAGGGCGCGCGACCCGTCTTGATCGGCTTTGATGACAATGAAGTGGCCGGCGCTTGTGTGGCAGACATTATCAAGGCGGGGATCCTGCCTGTTGCGATTGAGTTCATGGACCGCTTGTGCATCGAGACCACTGAGAAATTTGCGAAAGCGGGCTATCCCGATTGTCACGCGCTGCTGATCGTGGAGGTTGAGGGATCGGACGCAGAGATCGACGCCCAACTGGCGCAGATCATGAAAATCGCCGCGACCCACGATCCCGTTGAAATGCGCCAAGCCCAGAACGCAACCGAAAGTGCTGCGATCTGGTTAGGGCGCAAATCGGCGTTCGGCGCGATTGGCCAAATCTCGGACTACATGTGCTTGGATGGCACGATCCCGGTGTCGGAACTGCCATTTGTGCTGCGCCGTATTGGTGAGCTGTCCAAGGAATACGGGCTGGCCGTGGGCAACGTGTTCCACGCAGGCGACGGCAATATGCATCCGCTGATCCTGTTTGATGCCAATAAACCCGGTGATCTAGAGTTGTGTGAGGCGTTCGGTGCCGAAATTCTAAAGCTGTGCGTGGATGTGGGCGGCTGCCTGACAGGTGAGCACGGCGTTGGAATTGAAAAACGCGATCTGATGGGACACCAATTCGCGCCCGTTGATATGGAAGCACAGATGCGGGTCAAGGATGTGTTTGACCCCAAGTGGCTGTTGAATCCTGCAAAGGTGTTTCCGCTGGACACCAGCGCCGCGCGGCGGGACTAGGGCCGTTATTCAACCCAGGCGCGTGATCTGCAAAAGCAGGGCGAGGGGCCAGCCCCTCGCGCTCCCCGGGATATTTTAGAACCAAAGAGGGAAGGGTTCGCGATGTTGACCCCAACGACTGAAAAAGACGTGGCTGAGATCATACGTGGGGCGAATGGGTCGTTGACCGTTCGTGGCGGCGGCACGCGGAGCCTTGAGGCCGCGGCGGGTGAGGTAATCTCAACCGCTGGGATGTCGGGTGTGACGCTGTATGAGCCGGGCGCGTTGACGATTGTGGCGCAGGTCGGGACGCCCGTTTCCGAGATTGAGGCGGTGTTGGCGGCGGAAAACCAGCGGTTACCATTTGAGCCGCCCCGTATGGGGCCGTTGTTGGGTCGATCCGGCGAGAGCACCATTGGCGGTGTGGTTGCGGCGAATGCCAGTGGTCCGCGGCGCGTGCAGGTTGGGGCCTGCCGGGACAGTTTGATCGGTGTGCGGTTTGTTGATGGCCATGGCGATATCATCAAGAACGGTGGCCGGGTTATGAAGAATGTTACCGGCTATGATTTGGTGAAATTGATGTGTGGGGCGCAGGGCGCGCTGGGTGTTTTGACCGAAGTGTCGTTCAAGGTTGTGCCGGGGGTAGCTGTTGAAACCACCTTGTCGCTAGAGGTGGAGGACGCCGCTGGTGCGGTTGCGGCGATGTCTGCGGCACTCGGCTCGCCTTTTGAGGTGTCTGGTGCCGCGTGGAGCGAAGGTCGCGTGCTGTTGCGGTTGGAAGGTTTTGTGGACTCCGTCGCCTACCGAGTAGATGAGCTGCGCGCGATTTTGGCCCCTTTTGGTGCGGTAAGCGTCAGTGAAGGGGCTGCATCGGCGGACACATGGAGCGCCGTGCGCGATGTGACCAGTTTCGTCGATCAACCTGGGGATATTTGGCGCATTTCGGTGCGACCATCGCAGGCCCCGGGCGTGGTTGCGGCATTGCAGCCTCAGCAGGTCATGCTGGACTGGGGCGGCGGGCTGATCTGGGCGCGGGTGCCTGAGGGGCAAGACGTGCGGATGTCCCTTGCGGGGCTGTCTGGTCACGCGACGCGCGTAAAAGGCGCGGCAGGGCCATCGCGACCTGCGGAAGCATCTGGTGTCGCGGCTCTGACGGCGGGGCTGCGGGCGCAGTTCGATCCGCGTGGCCTGTTTTCGGGTGCCCTTGTGACAGAGCTTTCCTAACGAGCCTGACTTACCGGACAGGCCGTGGCCTGACCCTTTCTACACCGCCACGGGAGCGTGACAGATGCAAACGACCTTTACCCAAGACCAACTTAACGACCCCGCAACCGCGCGTTCCAATGAGATCCTGCGCACCTGTGTGCATTGCGGGTTCTGCACTGCGACCTGTCCGACCTATCAGGTTTTGGGCGATGAATTGGACAGCCCCCGGGGGCGCATTTACCTGATCAAGGATATGCTGGAAAATGCCCGCAAACCCGATGAGAAAACGGTCAAACACATCGACCGTTGCCTCAGCTGTTTGGCGTGTATGACGACCTGCCCATCGGGTGTGCACTATATGCATTTGGTGGATCACGCCCGTGAATACATTGAAGAAAACTACGACCGTCCGCTGTCGGACCGGATGCTGCGCTGGATGCTTGCGAGTATCCTGCCGTACCCGATGCGGTTTCGGGTGGCGCTGCTATTGGCCAAGATCGGCGCACCCTTTGCTGGGCTGATGCCGGACCCGCGCCTGCGCGCGATGCTGGAAATGGCACCCAAGGTGATCCCCCCCGTGAGCCGCAATGACGACCCGCAAAGCTTTGCCCCGACGGCGCCGAGAAAGAAGCGCGTCGCACTGATGACGGGCTGCGCACAAAAGGCGCTGAACACGGATATCAACGACGCCACGATCCGCCTTTTGACCCGTATGGGCTGTGAGGTGGTTGTGGCCGAGGGCGCGGGCTGTTGTGGCGCGCTGACCCACCACATGGGCAAAACCTCTGAAAGTCACGCAACCGCAGCCAAAAACATCGACGCTTGGCACCGTGAAATGCAGGGGCAGGGGCTGGATGCGATTGTCATCAACACCTCCGGTTGCGGCACGACGGTCAAGGATTACGGTCATATGTTCAAGGGTACGGATCACGCGGAAAAAGCCGCGGCTGTATCTGAAATTGCCATGGATATCAGTGAGCTGTTGATAACCCTTGATCTGCCCAAGGGCGAGAAAAAGAACCTGACCGTGGCCTATCACGCGGCTTGTTCGCTGCAACACGGCCAGCAGATCAAGACCCACCCCAAGGATCTGCTGAAGGCGGCGGGCTTTCGCATTGTGGAGCCGCGCGATAGCCACCTGTGCTGTGGCTCTGCGGGGACATACAACCTGATGCAGCCTGAGATTTCGAAACAGCTCAAGCAACGCAAGGTTGAGACGTTAGAAGCCACGTCGCCCGACATCATAGCCGCTGGAAACATCGGGTGCATGATGCAGATCGGCTCGGGCACGGACGTGCCGATTGTGCACACGGTTGAGCTGTTGGATTGGGCGACCGGTGGGCCGACCCCGCCTGCGTTTGGCGACAAGATTAATGCCAATGGCGTGGTCAATCCAAAGGGGTCCCCCAAACTAGCGATGGATGCGAAACTGTCTGCCACAAAAGTGCCCCTCCTTCGCTAAACTCGTGTCCCGCTGCCGCCGCCTTTGCCCCCTAGACCGATGGGGACAAGCGCGGCGGAGGCGATATGCGATTTTTCAGTTATGTGATGGCGATGGTTTTGTGGGCAAGCGTGCCCGCAGCCGGGCAAAGCAACCTGCGGACATTGGATGCGGCCACCTTGGCGCAGCATTACGGGGCGGTGGGGCGGCTTGATCTGGGGCAGGGTGGGTTTTGTACCGGGGCGCTGATCAGTGCGGATGTTGTCCTGACGGCGGCGCATTGTGTGTTCGATCGGGCCACGGCGCGGCGCATTCCCGTAGAAGACATCACGTTTCATGCGGGCCTTGCGGACGGGCGCGCGCTTGCGACCCGTGGCGTGATGGCGACCGTGATACACCCCAACTATCAATTCGATCAAAGCAACCGGGTCGCGCGTGTTGGCAGCGATCTGGCGTTGGTCCGGCTGTCCGCGCCGATCACTGGCCCGGGCCTGCGGCCGTTTCGCACCCAATTGCAGGTGCATTCCGGTGCCCATGTTGAGGTGGTGTCCTATGCAAAGGGCCGATCCACCGCCCCATCGGTTGAGGAAGGGTGCGGTGTCCTGACCCGCGACGCCACTGTTTTGGTTCTGTCGTGCGAGGTGGATTTTGGGGCCTCAGGCGCGCCGATTTTCCAGCGGTTCGGAGATGAGGTGCGGATCGTATCCGTGATCTCGTCCAAAGCCGAGTGGAAGGATGGCTCGGTCTCTCTTGCGGCGGTCATGGATGCGGAACTGGCGGTCCTGGTGGATGCGTACCGCGCAGATCTGGGCGCCGTCAGCGCGGTTGAAACCGTCTCGGCCCGCCGTTGAACGTGATATTTCGCAGGGCTTGAAACCGCCCAAACCCTTTCCCAAATACTGCCTGTCGGGACGCCAATCATGGGTCCTGCATCAACCCCGCCGGGGTGCCCAACCTGGGGCCTTGGCTTGTTAACAGTTGTCGCTCACTGGAGGATACCTGATGCGAACTTACGACTTTACCCCCCTGTACCGTGCCACCGTCGGCTTTGACCGTATGGCAGATCTGCTGGACCGTGTTCTAGACGCCGAGCCTGCGCAAACCGGTGGCTATCCCCCCTATAACATCGAAAAAACCGCCGAAGACGGCTATCGGATTTCCGTGGCTGTGGCGGGTTTCTCCGAATGTGAATTGTCGGTCGAAGTCCGGCAAAACGCGCTTGTGGTCTCTGCGGCCAAGGCCAAGGACGGGGCCCAGCGGACCTATCTGCACCGCGGGATCGCGACGCGGTCGTTTGAGAAAACCTTCCAACTGGCTGATCATGTCCATGTAACCGGCGCGCAGGCTGAGGACGGGATGCTGCACATTGATTTGGTGCGTGAGGTGCCAGAGGCCCTCAAGCCGCGTCAGATTGAGATTGCGCGCACGGGCAAGGCCTCTGGCAGGCCTGCGCTTGAGGCGCAAAGCATTGAGGCCTGAGCCGCGACAAGGCGAAGGCAGACCGGTCAATTGACCTAGATGTGGGGCGCGGTCATTCAGGTCGCGCCCTTTTTACAGCCAGTCGCGTGGTGGCAACGGCGCAATGGTTGAACGGTCGCCGACGGAGTGCTAGGTGAGCCGCTGATCCTACCCCCGGAGTGCGTACAATGGCTGATCCCAAAAAGCTCTACATCAAGACCTATGGCTGCCAGATGAACGTCTATGACAGCGAACGCATGGCCGAGGCGCTTGGGGCGGAAGGCTATGTTGAGACGGGCACGCCCGAGGATGCGGATATGATCCTGCTCAACACGTGTCACATCCGGGAGAAAGCCGCCGAAAAGGTGTATTCTGAGCTGGGTCGGTATAAGCCGCTGCGCACCAAGAACCCTGACCTTAAGATCGGTGTGGCGGGCTGTGTGGCACAGGCCGAAGGGGCCGAGATCATGGCGCGCCAGCCTATGGTCGATCTGGTTGTGGGGCCACAAACCTATCACCGCCTGCCCGAAATGATGAAAAAAGTGGATGCGGGTGAACCGGCGTTGGACACCGATTTCCCCGAGGAAGACAAGTTTGAGCACCTGCCCAAGGCGCGTAAAAACCTTGGCCGCCCCAGCGCGTTTTTGACTGTGCAAGAAGGTTGCGACAAGTTTTGTGCGTTCTGCGTGGTGCCCTATACCCGCGGGGCCGAGGTCTCGCGCCCGGTGGAGCGTATCCTATCGGAGGCCGAGGCGCTGGTGGCGCGCGGCGTTAAGGAAGTCACGCTGCTGGGCCAGAACGTGAATGCGTATCACGGCGCGGGTAAGGGGGGTGAGTGGTCGCTTGCCCAATTGATCTGGGCGCTGAACGACATTGAAGGGCTGGAGCGCATCCGCTTTACGACCTCGCACCCCAATGAAATGACCGATGACCTGATTGAGGCCCATGCGACCTGCGCCAAGTTGATGCCGTATCTGCATTTGCCGGTTCAGGCGGGGTCGGACCGGGTGCTAAAGGCGATGAACCGCAAGCATACGGCGGCGGAATACATCGAAATCATCGACCGTCTGCGCGCCGCACGCCCTGATTTGCTGCTAAGCGGGGACTTCATTGTGGGCTTCCCTGGTGAGACGGAGGAAGAGTTCGCGGACACCCTCAAACTGGTGGAGCGAGTCGGCTACGGACAGGCCTATAGCTTTAAATATTCGGCCCGCCCCGGTACGCCCGCTGCTGAAAAAGAGGGCATTCCAGACGATGTCGCAACCGAGCGTTTGGCCCGATTGCAGGCTTTGCTGGGGGATCAACAGCGCGCCGCACAGGTCGCGATGGTCGGTCGGGAAACCAGCGTTCTGTTTGAGAAAACCGGACGATTTGAGGGGCAGTTGGTGGGTAAGACCGAACACCTGCACGCATGCCATGTTGAGGCCCCCCAAGAGCTGTTGGGGCAGGTCGCGCGGGTCCGGATTGTGGAGGCGGCGACGAACTCCCTTAAGGGTGTTTTGGTTTAGGTCAGTACGACTGTCTCTTTGTTGCGCGCGCGCAACAATTCATTGAAATGTATGTAAAAATACCGCTTTGGGGCGGGCTTTCGGGCTGAAAATTTAACGATTTGTCAAAAGTTCTGTGACAGAGGCGCCGCTTTTTGCGCGCGCTTGTCTCTAGCCTTTGCGGGGGCATTTGCAGGCGTCCCATTTTATAGGGTGTGGCGGCAGATTTGATACCCACTGCCACCCCGACCGCAACATAGGCGAAAAGGGGGTTCAAAGCGGACGCCGCACGTGCTGCGCGTGAGCCGCTATTGGGCGTCAGCGCGCGCGGAGCCTGTACGCGCCTAATCCGGGCGCGGTAGCACATCTAGTGTTTGTGACTTCACAAGCGTCATATATTTGCTACAGTCATAGGCAAGACTGACGCTGACCCGACGGGTTTACCCAACACGAAAGGCGCATTCAGAAATTTGATGCAGGATGTTTATCGCACCTCTTATTGTCCGATGCCGGCCCCACAGATGCCAGCCGCTCAGGACGGGCGTATGTGCCGCCCCGCCGCCCGAGCCCAGAATGGGGCCCTCATCTGAGCATGACACACCTGCTGACCATATCACCGCCTGCAGCGATCTCCGCTGCGGGCGGTTTTTCTTTGGGCGGTGATGATTTTCACCGTCCCCACTCTAGTTTGCCAAGCGTGCACCCGGGCGCGCTTTATTCTGCGCGTTTGGGCCGGGAAATCCTCTCAATGTGCGCTTCTTCACTGGACACCGCTGCGCGTGTCCCTCACCTTTGTATTAGACGCTAGGAGCTTTGTTTGACACTGATTGACCCGCCACAACCCAGCACCGCAACAACTGCCGCGTTGGATTTTCCCGACAACCGTTTGTTGATTGACCTGTGTGGTCCTTTCAACAGTAATCTCACGCAAATCGAGAGCCATCTTGGGGTGGATATCGCCCATCAAGGGAACCGGCTTGTGATCAACGGAGAGGCCGCCGCAGAAGCTGCGGGCGTGCTGGAAGGGGCCTATGCGCGCCTTGAGGCGGGCAAAACGGCGGAGGCGGCGGATATCGACGCATTGATCCGGATGAATACGCAGCCCACGACGCCCCCTGATCAGATCGAAATGTTTGCCCCCGGCGCATTGGAAATCCGCACGCGCAAAAAGACGGTTGAGCCACGCACTGATGCCCAAAAGGGCTATACCCAAGCGCTGTTGGACAATGAGCTGACCTTTGGCATCGGGCCTGCGGGTACGGGCAAAACCTATATTGCGGTGGCCGTTGCGGTGAACAAGTTTGTCAGCGGTGAAGTTGATAAGATCATCCTGAGCCGCCCCGCCGTGGAAGCCGGTGAAAAGCTGGGCTATTTGCCCGGTGATATGAAGGACAAGGTCGATCCCTACATGCAGCCGCTGTACGATGCGCTGAATGATTTTCTGCCAGCCAAGCAACTGGCCAAGCTGCTCGAGGAAAAGCGGATCGAGATTGCGCCCTTGGCGTTTATGCGAGGGCGGACCTTGGCCAATGCGTATGTTGTCTTGGATGAAGCGCAGAACGCCACGACCATGCAGATGAAGATGTTTCTGACGCGGCTTGGTCGCGGGTCGCGCATGGCCATCACCGGCGACCGCAGTCAGGTCGATTTGCCCCGTGGGGTGACCAGTGGTCTGCGCGATGCGGAGCGGATTTTGGACAATGTGCCAGGGATCTCGTTCAATTACTTTACCGCCAAAGACGTTGTGCGCCATCCGCTCGTCGCCAAGATCATTGAGGCTTACGACAAAGATGCCCCACCAAGCTGAGGCGCAGGCAGAGGCCTGCATCGACGTCTCACTGGAAGACGACCGTTGGATTGACCTTGAGGGCCGCGCGCATGCGGCCCTTTTGGCTGTGCTACGCCATTTGGATTTGGCTGAGGGCGATGTGAGCGTTTTGGGCTGTGATGATGCCCGCATTGCCACGCTCAACGCTGAATTCCGGGGCAAACCCACGCCGACCAACGTGTTGTCGTGGCCGTCTGAGGAGCGTGGGGCCGAAACGCCCGGCGCGATGCCGCGCTTGCCGACCGCCCCCCATGAGGTCGAATGGGGCGATATTGCCATCGCCTATGATACCTGCGCGGCTGAGGCGCAGGCCCAGTCAAAGCCGTTTGACGCGCATGTAACCCATCTTTTGGTGCACGGAATCCTCCATCTGTTGGGTTTTGATCACGAAAATGATGCAGATGCGCAATTGATGGAGCGTTTAGAGGTAGAAATACTGGACACGCTAGGGGTGCCTGACCCATATCAGGAGAGTGGCGCGTAACGCGTCCGCTATGTGGAAAGGAGCCATGGACCCATCTGTCGACCCTTCGTCTAGTGCTGCGCATGCGCGCACTCACGACGAGACACCGCCCGCCGAGCCCGCCCCGAGTGAGGGGTATATTGGTGCCCGGCCTGGATTTTTTAGCCGCGTGTTCGGCGCCAAACGGGCTGAAGTGCCTGAGCTGCGCCCCACCGACCCATCCTCCACCCCCTTGTCTGCTGCGGGTCTGGCCGCACTGCGTCGCCTGCGGGTCGACGATGTGATGATCCCGCGCGCCGAGATCGTCTCGGTGCCCTGTGACACGCCGCTTGGCGAATTGGTGGCTCTGTTCCGATCCAGCGGCCTGACGCGGTTGCCCGTGTACGATGGCACGCTCGATCAGCCGGTGGGCATGGTGCACATGAAGGACCTTGCGCTGCGGTTTGGGTTCACCGGCGATGGGGGCGATTTCGATCTGCCGGGCATGGTGCGCCCGCTGATCTATGTGCCACCTTCGATGCCGATTTCGGTGCTGCTGCAAAAGATGCAAAGCGAGCGGCGGCATATGGCGTTGGTGATCGACGAATATGGTGGCGTGGACGGGCTGGTCACGATTGAGGATCTGATCGAACAGGTCATCGGTGAGATCGAGGATGAGCATGACCAAGAGGAAGACAAGTTGTGGCGGGAGGAAAAGCCCGGCTGCTTTGTTGCCCTTGCGCGTACGCCGCTTGAGGACTTCGAAGAGGTCATCGGGCTGAGCCTTGAGCATGAAGCCGATGATGAGATCGACACATTGGGTGGTTTGGTGTTCTTGCTGACGGGTCACGTGCCCGCGCGCGGTGAGGTCGTGCCCCATTCCTCTGGTGTGCAGTTCGAGGTTGTGGATGCCGATCCGCGCCGGATCAAACGCTTGCGGGTGCGATTGCCGGGCAACACAACCCAACGTCTGCCCGAGGCCGCCGCCGCAGAATGAGTGCGGCCTCGATTTTTCACACCCTATGATCCGCATTCCCTCTCAGCTGACGCCGCGCATGGGGCTTGTTTTGTGTGCCTTGGCGGGCGTTTTGGCGGCCCTTGGTCAAGCGCCTTGGGGGCTTTGGCCGGTGGGGTTGCTTGGTTATGGGCTAGGGGTTTGGGCGGTTGCGCGGGCCGCGACGCCGCGAGCGGGGTTTGTGCGGGCTTGGCTTTTTGGGGCTGCGCATTTCGCCACCGCTTTGCATTGGATCGTTGAGCCGTTTTTAGTGGATGCCGCAGCGACGGGCTGGATGGCGCCCTTTGGGTTGATCTTTCTGGCCGGAGGGCTGGCGCTGTTCTGGGGGGCGGCTGGGGCTTTGGCCATGTGGCTAGGGGCCGGGTCGCGGTGGATGCCGCTTTGCGTGGCGCTGACCTTGGCGGTGGCAGAGGCGTTGCGCGGCCTTGTCCTGACCGGATTTCCATGGGCGCAGCCGGGGCATATCCTGATAGCATCACCGGGCCTGCCTAGTGCGGCGGTGGTTGGGCCGCTGGGTCTGACGTTGGTGGTTTTGCTGGGGGCAGGGGCTCTAAACATCCCGCGCTTGCGGCTTTGGGGGCCGGGGCTTTGGGCGAGCGTGCTGGCCCTTGGCGCGGTGATGCCTGCCGCACCGC
>Ga0228625_1000818_pt1 | contig 11947 bp, 3 predicted proteins | sample 30DmetaG_FD_190482 | JGI IMG/M metagenome (GOLD analysis project Ga0228625, IMG submission 190482) | Seawater microbial communities from Monterey Bay, California, United States - 30D | ecosystem: Environmental > Aquatic > Marine > Coastal | place: USA: California | collected 2016-10-05
ATACATGTGGTCTTTACAGGGCCACCAAACACTTGCTCCCAAGCCCTGACAAGAAGTGGCTATAAAATGATTTCCGTTGGCATCTTTTTTCCATGAAAAACCGCCATCCCAAGGCGCACGTATCGCCTCTTTGGGGTTTCCCTGATAGTGCACAACGATACTTTCTGTATTCCCTATTTGCTGTTTTTTTTGGAGTTGTATAAAATGAGCATTCCCTTGGTTTATGACCTTTAATTCTTTTCCGTTTTGAGTGACTTTTGTGATTTTTAAAGGGGTTTGTAAATCAATTTGCAGGATTTGATATTCCTTTAAAACAGTGTATTTAATTGTGTTTTTCCCTGAAATAAACTTAGCATCAGGTACGACTTTTACCTCTAAATGATAATAGGTTAAATCCCACCAAATACGGGCTGCAGTGATGCTTCCCCTTAAAGAGTCTTGTTTGGTGAAGCTTTCTTTTTCATCAAATAAATCTTGTGCTTTTATCGGTAGTACTCCTGTAAACAACAACAGTATTAAAAAAGTATTTTTCATCTCTTTATTTTAATTGAAACCCTTTTGGAGGCTTCGCATTTAGAAGGTGTGTTACAAAATAATCCCACCGTTTTCGAGTCATATATTTTGTCATATTTCCATACCCATGTCTTTTATTTGGAAACAATATCATATCGAAATCTTTGTTTGCTTTAATCAGTGCCTCCACAACCAACATGGTATTGGATGGCGGAACATTGTCGTCCATAGTACCATGTGTAATCAATAATTTTCCTTGTAAATTTTTGGCAATTAATTGATTTGCTTGGTTGTCGTAATTTGTAGTTCCATCGGCTTTGCCTTCCATATTTCCGTCCACTAAAAGACCTTGCCATTTTTCACCCCAATCTGCTTCATAATTTCTGTTGTCGTGATTTCCAGCACCAGACACCGCAACATCATAAAATTCAGGATAGGCAAAAACGGCTCTTGTAGAAGCAAATCCACCACCAGAATGGCCCCAAATTCCAATCCGTTCAAGATCCATTCCTTTGTATTTCTGTGCCAATTGTTTGATGGTTGTTATATTATCGGGCAAGCCATTGTCACCCATATTTCCGTAATATGCATCGTGAAAAGATTTCGAGCGCATCGGAGTTCCCATTGCATCAACTGCAACCACCACAAACCCCAATTCTGCAAGGGCTTGAAAATCTCTCCAAATAACCCTAAAACCATACTCACCAACACTACCAGACTGTGGCCCCGGATAAATATAATTCAGAACAGGATATTTTTTACGCTCGTCATATTTACTTGGCAGACACATAATGCCGTATAAGGTTGTTTTTTCATCTCTAGCTTTCACAGAGAATTCAACAGGTTCTTGCCAATTTCTTGCTTTTAGTTCAGAAATATCTGACGTTTCTAACTCCATTATTTTCTCACCATTTCCATTTCTTACAACGGTAATAGGAGGATTGCTAGTCGTAGAGTAGGTGTCCAATAAAAGCCCATTGTCGTCTGAAAAAACCACTTTATGGGTCCCTTTAGACGGTGTTAAATTGATCAAATTAGAACCCTCAAAATTCACTTTGTAAAAGTAATTATGATACGGGTTTCCTTTTTCTTTTCCACCAGCACTAAAATAAATTTCTCTGTTTTTTGTGTCAATATGTTTAATTTGTTTCAAAATCCAATCTCCAGAGGTAATTTGATTTTTTAATTTTTTAGTTGTCAAATCATACAAGTATATATGCCCCCAGTTTGATTTTTCTGAATACCAAATAAACTCATTAGAGTCAAATAAAACACGCCAGTTTTCAGTTTTTACACCAGATTCATAATAAGTATTCACTTCTTCTTTATGAATCGATTTTACAACCCCTGTTTTGGTGTCAGCTATTTGTAAATGAGCAATTTTATGATCTCTAGAGCCTGAAACAAAAGCGAATTGTGTTCCATCTTTATTCCACTGAGCATCTAATAATTCGTTATTTCTGTTTGCAATATGATCTGTTGTAGACCCTCTTTGAAAGTCTTTATCCATTTTTAAACGCACTGTTTTTGGCTGTTTTCCTAGATGAATAATAACCCGCTCAATTGTAAAGATTTTAGCATCTCCTGGCAAAGGATGTTTCCATGCTTCTAACTTTGGATGTCCAACATTGCTCGAGGTTACATACATCATACCAACCTCTCGAGCGTCTTGTTGAAATGTTGCAATTTTATCAGAATTTGGAGCCCATTTTAAAACTGCGCCATCGCTTTTAATCCAGCCTGCATTATTCGTTGCATAGCCGTAATCTTCTTCACCATCAAAGGTAATTTGGGTTCTTTTACCAGTTTCTAAATCACGAATCCAAAGATTGTATTGATTGATATATGCGGCTAATTTCCCATTAGGAGAAATGTGTTCATTGCGATAGGCTCTGTCAATTTTTGAAATGATCTTGGTAAGTGAATACTCCTCTAAATTGCACACGTATTTTTGGCTGTTTGCCATGAAATTTAGTGTTTTTAAATCATCAGAAAGAGAAACGGAATAGATTGGCAACTCTGAAGCCTTAATTTTGATCTCCAATTCTTTAGACAAGGCTGCTGCTAACTTTTGATGATCAAAGGCTGCTTTTTTTGTTTTTGAAACCGTATTTACGAAAATAAATTTTTTCCCCTCTTTACTATTCGTAGTGTAGATTAAATTGTTTTTTCCAACAAAACGGCTTCCATTAACTTGATTGTAGATCAAGTTATATAAATCACTATCCATATGTTTTGCAGCGGCTTCATATTCTAAAAGGGTAAATTGTTTTTGCTTTTTAGAACAACTGATTGCCAATAGTAATAAAACAAAAAGGGAGGTACTTTTTAAAATAAGCGCTTTCATCTGTTTAGTTTTAATTGGTTTTTTTAGTTGATAACTCTGTGAAATACTGATAAAAATAAGGAATTGTTTCAATCCCTTTTAGGTAATTCCAGATACCAAAATGTTCATTAGGTGAGTGAATGGCATCCGAATCTAATCCAAAACCCATTAAAATAGTTTTGCTTTTTAGCTCTTTTTCAAACAAAGCAACAATAGGAATACTACCACCACTTCGCTGTGGAATAGGCGTTTTTTTAAAGGTAGTTTCATAGGCCTTACTTGCGGCTTTGTAGGCAATCGTATCTATGGGTGTTACATAGCCTTGCCCGCCATGGTGAGGTGTTACCTTTACAGAAACAGCTTTTGGTGCAATTTTTTCAAAATGATTTTTAAACAATTGTGTAATCTCTTTCCAATCTTGGTTGGGTACCAATCGCATAGAGATTTTTGCAGATGCTTTACTTGCAATAACTGTTTTTGCCCCTTCGCCAGTGTACCCACCCCAAATTCCGTTGACATCTAGTGTTGGTCTTATAGAATTTCTTTCGTTAGTCGTATATCCTTTTTCCCCATAAGTAGCCTTTATTTGCAACGCCTCCTTATAATCCTCTTCTGAAAAAGGAGCTCTGCCCATTGCTGCTCTTTCCTCTTTAGAGAGTTCTTCAACGGCATCATAAAAACCAGGAATGGTAATGTAATTATTTTCATCATGCAAAGAAGCAATCATTTTAGTCAAAATAGTAATAGGGTTCGCAACGGCACCTCCATACAAGCCAGAATGTAAATCTCTGTTCGGACCTGTAACCTCAACTTCAACATAGCTCAAGCCACGCAAACCCGTAGTAATTGAAGGGATGTTATTGGCAATCATGCCAGTATCAGAAATTAAAATAACGTCATTTGCTAATTTTTCTTTGTTTCTTGGCACAAACCAAGCCAAGCTTTCAGAACCAATTTCCTCTTCGCCTTCTATCATGAATTTTACATTACAAGGTAAATTTCCTGTGGACGTCATGTATTCCATTGCTTTTACATGCATGTACATTTGTCCTTTGTCATCACAAGCGCCACGTGCAAAAATGGCCCCTTCAGGATGAATTGCTGTTTTTTTAACAACCGGTTCAAAAGGAGGAGAAGTCCATAAATCAATAGGATCTGCTGGCTGCACATCATAATGCCCATAGACTAAAACTGTGGGTAATTTTGCATCGATAATTTTTTCACCATATACAATCGGATACCCTGGAGTTTCGCATATTTCTACGCGGTCACACCCTGCTTTTTTTAGACTATCTAGTACAAAGTCGGCAGTTCGTAAGACGTCTTTTTCATAGGCAGAATCTGCACTTACAGACGGCATTTTAAGCAACTCGATCAACTCATTTATGAGTCGATTTTTATGATTTTTTAGAAACGATTGAATGGTGTTCATTTAATTTTTTGTTTTTCTATCTCAAAAATAGAAAAATAATAATGAACTACTTTGAAGTTTGTAACTATTGTTTATATTTGCAACCCTATTTAATTGGGAAGTTGCAGGCGTGGTGGAATTGGTAGACACGCTAGACTTAGGATCTAGTGCCGCGAGGTGTGAGAGTTCGAGTCTCTCCGCCTGTACTGATAAATCTAAAAGCAAGCGAAAATACAAAGCTTGCTTTTTTGTTTTTGTGAGTTTTTGATTTTTATTTTCGTGAAAGTCATATAGCTAAAGATTTAATCATTTTTCAATTATTTTTAGCTTTATTATATCTAAGACCTCGTTTTCATGGATAAATAATCCTATTAATTACCGTAATCTTTAGGATTTATGCCAAAGTGGGTTTTAAAACACTTGCTAAAATAATTAGGTGAGTTAAATCCTACTTCATACGCAATTTCAGAAATGTTTTTTGTAGTATCTGACGATATCATTTTTGCTGCTTTTTTTAATCGTAACGTATTAATAAAATCATTTGGAGTCTGTCCAGTTATGGATTTAATTTTAGAAAAGAAAAGCGTTCTGCTCATCCCCATTTCTCTTGAAAATTCATTAACATCGTAATTAAAATTCGTCATGTTTTTTTCACAAATCTCCTCGGCTTTTTTAATAAAAGCTTGATCAACTTTGTCTTTAGCTATGCTTTTTATAGGGGCATTTAAGTCTTTTTTAAATATGGCTTGAAATTTATTACGGCTGTTAAAAATATTTTCAATTCTTGCAATAAGTGTTTCTGAGCTAAAAGGTTTGGTGATGTAAGCATCGGCACCCGATTTGTATACCAAAACTCTGTCTTCATCAGATGAGAGTGCAGTTAGGATGATGATAGGTATATGAGAGGTGCTAATGTTTCGTTTTAATTTTTCACACATTTCATCTCCGGACAGATCGGGCATCATAATATCAGATATGATTATATCGGGTTGGATTTGTAAAGCTTTTTGTAGCCCCTCCTGACCATTATTGGCAAGTTCAACATTGAATCTGTCTATCAGCAAATTATGGATCAAAGATTGAATTTCAACATTGTCTTCGACAATGAGTACGGTTAGTTTTTGTTCATCTTTTTTTGTTGAACGACTTGTGTTTTTGCTTGCTAGGGTAAAATCGTTTTTTGGAATCAAATCTTTATCTAGTAAGAAACGAATGTTTTTAGTGTCACCTGATATTTCATCTTCTTGAAAGTGTGATTTCCCTTTTTTCAAAATAACCCTAAAGGTTGCTCCATCTCCAATTTCGCTTGAGCAAGAAATAGATCCATCATGTGCCTTTACTATGGCCTCTGATAGCGCTAAACCAATCCCGCTACCTCCATATCCTGCTTGTGTTTTTTTATCTGATCGGTAAAAACGATCAAAAACCTTATGAATTTCTTCTTTTGGGATTCCTTTTCCATTGTCAGTAACCTTGATAGATACATTTTCACTAGTTTCTATGAGATCTATGATAACCTTTCCATTTTCATTGTTGGTATAATTGAAAGCATTGCTAAGGAGGTTAAAGAACACTTTATTCATTTGTGTTGTGTCGTAATAGACCATACAATTTTGATGACTTCTATTAAATTTATATTCAATGGATTTTTCCTCTGCTAACTCCTTAAAAGTTTCAAATACTTCGTTGATATAATCAACAATGTTGTTTTTTTGAACACTTAATTTTAAATGTCCCTGTTCTATTTTTCTAAAATCTAGAAGTTCACGATTCAGGTTTTTTAAACGCTTGGAATTTCGATAAGCCTGCTGTAAGTAGGGGAGCAATTTATTGGGAACTTTTTCTTTTTTAATCAAATGTTCAGTAGCGTTGAGGATCATTGTAAGAGGCGTCATAAACTCATGACTCACATTGGTAAAGAACTTTAGTTTGAATTGATTTAGGTCTTGTATTCTTTTGTTTTCTGTTTTTTCAGCTTCAATCTGATAAACCAATTTTATTTGTTTCAGATAAAACTTGTTTATGAGAATTATCAAAGCAGTTATGAGTAGTATGTAAAAAAGGTAAGCATACCAGGTTTTGGTTAAAGGAGGATTTACAATTATTGAAAGAGAAGCGGTTTCTGACATTGGAAAACCTCCGGTGTCAGTTGCTCTAACTAGGAAAGTGTATTTTCCATGATTTAAGTTTGTGTAGGCAACTGTAAATTCTCCATCCGAGTTAATCCAGTCGTTGTTAAATCCTTCAAGCATATATTCATAGTTGTTTTTTAACTCAGAGTTGTAATTGCGAGACGAAAAACTTAGCTTAAATGAGGTGTGGTTTGGTTGAAGTGTTAATTCCTTTGTTTCTGAAATGTGAGCACTTAAAATTTTAGATTTATCATTTGCTGAAACATCTTTGTTGTTGACATTTAGTGATGTAAAAATAACCTTAGGGTGATCATGGTTATAAATCAGCTCTTCTTCGTTGAACGAAATTAATCCGTTAACACCTCCTACAAATAACTCCCCGTCATCATTTAAAAAAATAGAGTTCAAATTTAACTCCGTAAGAGGAAATCCAAATTTAAAACTATGATTAAAAAACGTTTTCTTCTTAACATCCAAACGGCTTAAACTGTTTCTTGTGGAAACCCACATGTTCCCAAACCTAGATTCAACAATTCCATAAATGAAGTTACTAGAGATGTTGCTGTTTTGTTTGTTAAATAAGGTGTAATCTTCTTCTTTTTTATTCAATAGTAACAATCCTTCTCCGTTCGTTCCTACCCATAATTGATTGTAATTGTCTTCAAAAAGATAATTGACCTCGCGAATTTTTATTGGATTTGCAAAATCTGATTTTTTGCTGTAATCTTTGATTAGATTGTTTTTTTCGTCATAAGAAAACAACCCTTTTCCTTTCACTCCAAACCACACGACACCTTTTTTATCAACCAAAACCGAGCTAATGAAGAGGTATTTTTGATCTATGTTTAGATCCTCGGGGCTTATCAATAATTTGTGAGATCCACTCATATTATACTGTACGAGTCCGTGTGAGGCTGCTAATAAAAAATCGTTTTTATATGGTACAATAGCATGAATTGGATCTCGAACAATATCATTGGGACTAAGCTTTTGTTCTTCAAAATCTCTTGTTTTTAAATTTAAAACACCTATTCCGCCATCCCTTTTACCAATAAGAAGATGGTTCTCAGTCGTGCAAAGTGATTTAATATTGAAAGTGTAATTTTCTGAGTGACTTTTGTTAAACTCGTATTCTTGAATCTTTTTCTCTTTTTTGTCTAAATATAATAATCCTCCTCCCTCGGTCCCGATCCATAAGTTATTATCTGTATCGGAAACCACTTCACCAACGATGGGCAAAAAAGTAGTGTTATTTTGGTTTGGGAATTTATATTTCCTGTATATCGGAGAAGACAGATTTGAATAATAAACACCTCCAAAGTATGAACCTGCCCATAAAAATTGATTGTCATCAACAAACAAGCTCACGATGGAATTTTGTTTCAAATAAAAAGAATCACTTGTTTGGGTTTTATTTGATTCGCTATTACTAGGACTTAGATCCAAAGCACTTAGTCCATCAAAAGTAGCAACCCAATATTTGTTTTTTTCATACTTCAAAATAGAATAAACACTATTGTGAGAAATTCTAGGTGAATTTTTATCAGACGTAATGTATTGTTTAATATTCGTTTTAAAATTCCATCTGAAAACCCCCTTTTTTCTTGTTCCTATCAATAGCTCATCATTCTCAGCCAATAAACAAGTAACATTAATTTTATCTGGGCAAAAGACTTCCCTTAATATTTCTCCTTGTGAATTAAGCTTGATAATTTTGTTTTCCGTTTGATTATATAACCATAGGTTGGTTTCTTTATCTGTGTAGAGTTTAGTTAGTTGATTGTCTGTTTTGTAAAACATATTTTTACTAAACCTATTTTTTGTTTCATCAAATTCGTAAAGGCCATGTGTGGTAGAAACCAAAACCTTGTTATTGTAAATAATAATATCCCTGTGATTCAACGTATAATTTTCTACTTCCATTGTAGATAAGTTTAAACGACAAATCACATTTTGCAAAGACAATAACCATAAGAAATTGTCTTCTTGTACTATTTTTATGATGTCATATCCTGGAAGTTCAGGTTTGTTACTTTCTGAATTATTAAAAGTTTGCATTCTTTCACCATCCCACATATTTAAGCCACTTCTGGTTCCAAACCACATCCTCTTTAAATGATCTTGATGAATAGATAAAACAGAAAGCTGGCTAAGCCCTTGTTGGAGCCCAATATTATTAAAGTTAATGGAATCTTGACTCAGAGTGGGCAAGGTGATGAAAGCAATAAAATATGCTAATAATAAATTATATGTTGCTTTTTGTTTCATTTGTCAAAGATAAAATTTATGTTATTAAAGCTTAAATAAATTATAATTTATAAGCAATAAAATAATTCAGATAAAGTCAAAATTATACATTTTTTTTTAAAATAGGTAGTTAGTAAGTTAATAGTTAGATATTATATGGGTTGTATAATTTTACTATTAAAACGTATTATTTTTAAAGTTTACGCCATTTTTATTATGTTATTTTGAGAAGTAAAAATATTTCAATTCTAGAAGAACTAAATTATAACTTAAATATGAATAAAATTAAATTAATGCAAACTGTACTATTCTGTTTGTTCTCTGCTTTTGTTTTTGCACAACAAACTATAACGGGTAATATTACAGACGTTAGCGGGCAAACTATTCCAGGCGTATCAATTTTAGAAAAAGGAACAACAAATGGGACAATGTCTGATTTTGATGGTAATTATAAGCTGACACTAACCAAAAAAAATGCCACTTTAGTTTACAGCTATCTCGGTTTTGCTACTCAGGAAATTAAAGTTTTAAAAAAAACTAAAATTAATATAATAATGATTGAAGATGCAACCCAACTTGATGAGATAGTGGTTGTTGGTTATGGTACTTTAAACAAAAAAGATCTTACAGGTGCCGTTTCTTCAGTAAAAGTTAATGAAACAGTTGCTCAACAAAATACTACTGTAGATCAATTGCTACAAGGTAGGGCAGCCGGTGTTCAGGTAACTCAAAACGCTGGTAGCCCGGGTTCGGGAGTTTCTGTTAAAATTAGAGGTGCTAGTAGTTTAAGAGGGAATAATGAGCCTTTATACGTTGTAGATGGTGTTATCATTGCTTCTGCTGGTGAAGATGCTCAGAACGCGGGCGATGGGAACAGCCTGCAAGAGAATCAAAATGGACTAAATGGTATTAATCCACGGGATATTGAGAGTATACAGGTGCTAAAAGATGCATCAGCTACAGCCATTTATGGTTCAAGAGGTGCAAATGGAGTTATTTTAATTACCACCAAAAAAGGGGCTAAAGGAAAGATGAAAGTTTCTAGTTATCTTAACACAACGGTTTCATCAATTGATAAAAAAATTGAGCAATTAAATGGTTTAGAATTTGCGCAGTACAGAAATGAAGCCTTAATCTTAGATGGCTCCAATCCTCAATACCAAATAAACGATGGTCAGGTATTCCAAATTAACAATAATGATCCAGATAACCCTGTAGTAGAAGCTCTGTTGACACAAAATAACTGGCAGGATCAAATCTATAAGACTACTATGTCAAAAAGTATAGGTGCTTCTTTTAGTGGAGGATCAGACAATGGCAATTTCTATGTTTCTACAGGTTACAATGACCAACGGGGTGTTGTTGAAAATGCAAGATTTCAATCGGGAAATTTAAGTATCAACATCACTCAGGACATATCTGATAAACTTAAATTAGATGCAAGATTTAGTGCTTTTTATGCAGAAGGTTCTTTTGCTCAGGATGGTGATAAAGCTGGAGGTGGAAACCGTAGTTTCACAAATAACTTACTTCAGTTTAACCCCTTAACAGGTAGTGATGAAGATGTATTTTTTGATGATGAGACACAAACTTCCGGACCGCTTACTTGGATAGAAGATTTTGAAGACCTCTCAGAAGAAACCCGTTTTAGAGGTACGCTTCGTCTAACCTATAAGTTTAACATTAATGGTTTACAATATAAATTGCAGGCAGGAGGCAATATTCGTGATAAAGCACGCAGACGCTTTTATGGGCCTACAACAGGTATTGGTAGATTTACAAATGGGCTATTAACAACCTCTAATTTAAATGTTAAATCATACCAAATTAACAACTTACTGGCTTATTACCGCACTTTTAACAAAAAGCACAGGGTAAATGCCGTTGCAGGTGTAACCTATGATGTTCGCGACCGTAACAATACAATTTACGGAATTGGAGATTTTTCAACATTCGTTTTTGGATCGCAATTACCAAATTATGGACAAGCTGTAACTCAACCCTTGCAAGATATTCCTTTAAAAACCCAATTACTATCCTTCTTATCTCGTGTCAATTATACATTTGATAATAAATACATTTTTACGGGAACGTATAGAATTGACGGGTCTTCAAAATTCTCTAAAGCAAATAGATACAGTGCTTTTCCATCATTTTCCTTTGCTTGGTTAACCAGTAATGAAAACTTTTTAGAAAACTCAGAAACCCTAAATAACTTAAAATTAAGAGCTGGATGGGGTAAAACAGGGAACCAGGCCATTAACCCTTACCAAACATTTGCAAATTACAGCGGCGTTCTGTACGGTGCATCTGGTAACGGAACGGTTATTGGTTTTGCTCCAGCAAACATTGGTAATTCAGACTTAATTTGGGAAACTACAACACAGATTAATTTAGGTCTAGATTTTGGGATGTTTAAGGATAGGTTTTCTGGTACTATAGATGCGTATTCTAAACAAACGGATGATTTATTGCAATTGGAAAAACTACCAACATCCGCAGGGTTTAGCCAATTATTAATTAACAGAGGAAGTCTTGAAACCAAAGGTCTGGAATTATCCTTAAGTGGTGTATTAATGGATAAGAAAGATTTTAATTTAGAGATTGGTGGTAATATAGCCTTTAATAGAAATGAAATTTTAAATCTTGGTATTCCTGAATCTGGAGTTTATATTGATGGCACATTACAACAGCGCTCCTTTTATTTAGGCGATAATGTATCTTCTGGAGAGTACTTCAATAGTCCAGCCAATATTTTTATTGAAGGTGAACAAGTGGGCTTATTTTACGGATACCAAACAGATGGGATTTACCAAACGAACGATGTTATTAGTGTGAGCAATACAGTTGCAGGTGATGTGAAAATTTTAGATCTTAATGAAGATGGAGTAATAGATGGTTCGGACAGAACAATTATTGGTAATCCTAACCCTGATTTTATATATGGTGGTTATTTAAACATGAGTTACAAGAATCTAAACTTAAGTGTACTTATGAATGGTACCTATGGTAACGATATTATTAACGGAACAAATGTTGGTTATGATATTGCTGAAGGACTGGGAGGTAGAAATATAAGAAGAGATGCTTACCTGCAAGCCTGGAGACCAGACGCACCATCAAATACGTATCCGCGAATTGGATACCAGGAACGAAATGCTATAGCGGTAACTGACAGACAAGTAGAAGACGGTAGCTTTTTAAGAATTAGTAACATTACTCTTGGTTATGATATTCCTGTTGAGAAAACAAACATTTTCGGTAGAGCTAACATATACATTTCTGCATCTAACTTATTTACGTTCACAAACTATAGTG
>Ga0228625_1000852_pt1 | contig 11569 bp, 12 predicted proteins | sample 30DmetaG_FD_190482 | JGI IMG/M metagenome (GOLD analysis project Ga0228625, IMG submission 190482) | Seawater microbial communities from Monterey Bay, California, United States - 30D | ecosystem: Environmental > Aquatic > Marine > Coastal | place: USA: California | collected 2016-10-05
TTATTACCATTTAAAACCCAATCACCTCCCGCGCGCTGGGCGCTGCAGGCCATGCCGCGCACATCGGATCCTGCGCCCGGTTCAGTCATCGCCAGCGCATCCATTTTTTCGCCACGTATGGCGGGTCGCAGATAACGTTCCACCTGCGTGCCCTGACAAGCCATTAGGATATTTTGAGGGCGGCCAAAGAAATGCGTTAGCGCCATCGAGCCTCGGCCCAACTCGCGCTCGACCAAGGCAAAATCAACATGGGAAAGACCAGCTGCGCCCACAGATTCGGGAAAGTTGCACGCGTAAAAACCCATATCAATGGTTTTTTGTTTGATGTCCTGGGCGATTTCGCGGGGTACCTCTGCGCTTTGCTCGACCAGATCTTCATGCGGGTAAATCTCTTTTTCAACAAAGCTGCGCACCGTGTTGACGATCATCTCCTGCTCTTCGCTCAATCCAAAATTCATAAGCTTTGCTCCTTAAGCGCCAATTTCAACGCATTCAAACGATCCGCCACCTCGGGCAAAGGCGCGCATGATTTTCGGGTGCTCAGGCTGACATGCAGCATGAATTGCTCGCAGCTTGCTAAGGTCGTACCATCATCGGCGCGCATAAAATGGCGCAGCTTCAATTTTTTGCCCTCGGCAAGCAAAACCTCGCTTTCAACGTAGATATGCTGCCCGGCATGGGCTTCTTGCAGATATTTCACAGTGGTTTCGGCGGTAAAATAGCTATGCCCAGCGGCGATATATGCAGCATCGGCCCCGATCGAAATCATAAAACTATCCGCAGCATCGGAAAACACTTGCCCGTAGCGCCCCTCATTCATATGGCCATTGTAATCCGTCCAATCAACGGGGATCACCCGCGATACGCTGCGCAGTTTCGTCGCGGGCTTAAACTTGGGCTGTAGATTACGATCATGTTTGCCAATCAAAGCCCCAGCGGCATTGCCCTGCTGCTTAAGGCTGCGCAAAATCGCCACCAAATTGTTATCGCGTTTGCGCTCTAAAGCGCGGATCGACAAATTCCCCGATTGGGCGTCAGATTGATCGGCAATTTGTTGAACCAACTCATCTGTCAATTCGGGCACATCCATCAATTTGGTCCAAGGCCAATCGAGGCATGGCCCAAACTGGGCGATAAAATGCGCCATGCCCTCTTCACCGCCCGCAATCCGATACGTCTCAAAAAGCCCCATCTGCGCCCAGCGCAATCCAAACCCATAGCGAATAGCATTGTCAATTTCTTCTGTCGTGGCGATCCCATCTTTGATCAACCACAAGCCCTCGCGCCAAACAGCCTCTAAAAAACGATCGGCAATATGCGCATCAATTTCCTTGCGCACCAGCAAAGGAAACATGCCCAGCGCGGTTAGATGCGCCTGCGCCTGGGCAATATGCGTTGTGCCACTGCGGGGGCTGGGAACAAGTTCAATCAAAGGCAGCAAATAGACAGGGTTAAACGGATGGGCGACAACTATTTGATCTGGAAAATCTGATTTTTCTTGCAATTCAGACGGCTTATACCCCGATGTTGAAGAACCTATGATAGCGTTTTGCAAACAGTATTTTTGAATATCTGAAATCACATTATGCTTAATCTCGAGCCGCTCAGGAACGCTTTCTTGGATCCAATCCGCAGCACTGACCGCCTGCTCGATGGTTTTGCAGATCGTCAATTCACCTTCTTTGGGTAAATCCCGCTCATAAAGCATTGGCAATGCGTGGCGGGCATTTTCCAAAACGGCGGCAATTTTGCGCTCAGCCTGCGGATCGGGATCAAATAAATTGACGTTCCAGCCATTCAGTAAAAAGCGCGCAAGCCAACCGCCGCCAATCACTCCACCGCCGATTATTGCTGCCGTTTTCTGAACCATTTCACATATTTCCCTTGTCTGCGCGCCTTTGCGCTAAACCATACTTTCGGTGTGCCCATCCACCGCCAAGGCCTGACCAGTCACCTGTCGGGCTGCCTCTGAGCTTAGGAATACCGCCATATCGGCAATATCTTCTGGGCTGACGAAACGCCGCAACGACACGCCCTGGCTATATTGCTGGCGTATCTCTTCTAGACTGCGCGCGGTTGCGTTTGCCTCGATCTCAAGCACATGCTGCATGCGATCGCCCTCCACCGCGCCGGGGCAGATCGCATTTACCCGCACGCCGCTGGGGCCAAGCTCCATCGCCAATGTTTTGGTTAGGCCAATCAAGCCCCATTTTGCCGCCACATAGGGGCTGCGCATGGGGACGCCATGCAGCCCAGAACTTGACGACATAAACAAGATCACGCCCGCGCCCTGCGCGCGCATCATCTCTGAGGCCCAACGCGCACCCAGAAAAGCACCGTTTAAATTTACCGACAGACAGGCTTGCCACGCGTCATATTGCAATTCGTCAAGCGGCCCTGCAGGCCCGCCCGTGCCCGCATTGCTGACAAAAATATCAACCCCCGCGAAACGTTCCGTTACCTGTGCAAAAAAGTGCTGCATTTGATCTTCGTCGGTCACATCAGCCAATGCCGTTATAGCATTTGGAAGCGCCTCTTGCGCTGCGGCCAGATGCGCGGGCGAGCTGTCGCACAGCGCCACCTGATCGCCCAGATCAGAAAATCTTTTGGCCATCACCAAGCCAATGCCAGAAGCTGCCCCGGTCAGCACAACCCGCCGTGCCATCTACGCTAGCCCCGCGGGGCGCGTTTGATCAGCCCAAGCTTTTCACGCAAAGCTGCAGGTCCCATCACGCGGGCACCCATATTTTCAATTATGGTCTTTGCGCGCTCGACCAATTGATAATTCTCAGCCAAAACGCCTTTTTCCAGCCATAAATTATCTTCCAGCCCAACGCGTACATTGCCCCCGGCCAGCACCGCCGCTGCCACATAAGCCATTTGGTTGCGGCCTAAAGAAAACGCGCTGAACGTCCAATCATCGGGAACATTATTCACCATAGCCATAAACGTATTAAGATCATCAGGCGCGCCCCACGGCACCCCCATACATAATTGAACCAAAGCTTGTGGGGCCAGCGCGCCATCCTGTACCAGCTGTTTGGCATACCATAAATGCCCCGTATCGAAGGCCTCTATTTCGGGCTTTACGCCCAGTTCGCTCATCCGGCGCGCCATTGCCTGCAACATCCCCGGGGTATTGGTCATCACGTAATCGGCTTCGGCAAAATTCATTGTGCCGCAATCTAAGGTGCATATTTCGGGCAGGCATTCAGCAATATGCGCAATGCGTTCTTCGGCCGACACCATATCGGTGCCCTGTTGCAACGGCAAAGGCGCCGAAGCATCCCCGAACACGATATCCCCGCCCATCCCCGCGGTCAGGTTCAACACCATATCAACCTCCGAGGCGCGGATGCGCTCGGTCACCTCGCGATAAAAGGCCAGGTTGCGGCTAGGCGCACCGGTTTCAGGATCGCGGACATGACAATGCACCACTGCCGCCCCTGCGCGGGCAGCTGCAATGGCGCTATCGGCGATTTCCTGCGGGCTGCGCGGCACATGGCGGCTGCGATCTTGCGTGGCGCCTGATCCAGTAACGGCGCATGTGATAAACACGTCACGATTCATTGTAAGCGGCATATCAAATCCCTTATCGCTTGATCCAAGTCCAACAATACGCGCTGGCAGCCCGTTTATATTTGCCTTAAACGACAAATATTATGCAGAAATGGTCAAAACATCCTGCTGCTGCGATCAAAGTGGCCTTCGTTTTATTCGACCAGTTTTCCAATATGTGTTTGGCAAACTGTCTTGAGCCCATGCGCGCAGCCAATACGCTTGCGCATCAGCGTGTGTTCGACTGGAGCTTTCTGACGCTGGATGGCGCGGCAGTGCACACCTCAAGCGGATTGCCGATTCTGCCCCAAGGACAGTTGAAAGATCTTGAATTCGTCGATTATTTATTTGTGCTGTCAAGCTATCAGCATCACCTGCATGACGACGCAAAAACCCGTAAAGCGCTGCGCAATGCCGCAGGCCAATGCAAAGTAATGATTGGTTTGGACACAGCCCCCTGGCTGATGGCCGCCGCAGAGCTTTTAGAGGGCCGGCGGGCCACGATTCATTGGGATGTTTTGGAAAGCTTTGCCGAAAAATTCCTGAGCGTAGACAGTGTGCGCCACCGCGTTGTGAAGGATGGCAACCGGATCACCTGCGCAGGCGCGATGGCCAGCTTTGACTTAACGCGTCAGATCATTCAAAGCCATCTTGGCAATTCTATGGTGCTGGATATCGATGCCCTGATGCTACGCGATGATCCGTTTCCCGCCTTACAAAACACCCAAAGCCAACGCGCGGGCACGCCCCTGCAGCGGGCGCTCGCTGTGATGCAAAACAATATCGAACGGCCCTTAACGCTTTCTCAAATCACCCAGAAGATCGCTTGTCCGCCCAAAACCCTTGAGCGCCAATTCAAAGCTCAATTGGGGGCAAGCCCAGGCCAGGCTTACCGGCATATACGTTTGAGCGTTGCCCGCCAATTGGTGGAAAGCACTTCGTTAACGATGGCTGAAATTGCCTTGCGCTGCGGCTATGAAAACCAATCGGCCCTGAGCCGGGCTTTTAAACGGCGTTTTGGTGCCAGCCCAAGCCAAATTGCCCAGTTAGGGCGCGCCGCGATAGCCCAAAGCCACGACAAATTTTTCTGAACTATCGGCTCGGCTGGCCGGTGGTTTGACATTGGCCACTTTGGTAAACCTTTGCTTAAGAAGCTTTTGCAACTCACCTTCCGCTCCGCCAGCCAGCACCTTTGCCACGAAGGTTCCCCCTTCTTCCAAAACGTCAAAGGCAAAATAAGCAGCGGCCTCGCATAATGAAATAATCCGCAAATGATCCGTCTGCTTATGGCCGGAACTGGCCGCCGCCATATCCGACATCACAACATCCGCCGTGCCCCCAAGCCAGTCTTTGACCTTTAGATCAGCCTCTTCTTCCAAGAAATCCAGCTGATATATCTCAGCCCCCGCAACCGGCTCGACTTCTTGTAAATCTATGCCCAACACATAACCTGTGGGTTTGTTCTTTTTATCGCCCAACGCATTGACCCGCCGCGCCGCCACTTGGCACCAGCCCCCTGGCGCACATCCCAAATCAACAACCCGCACCCCAGGTTTCAAAAATCCGTATTTGTCATCAAGTTCTAAAATTTTAAACGCGGCGCGCCCCCGATATCCTTCGGATTGGGCTCTTTTTACGTAAGGATCGTTCAATTGCCGCTGCAACCAGCGCACCTGAGATACCGAGCGGCCGCGCGCCGATTTTACCTTCACCTTTAAATCACGCTGACCGCGCCCAGATGTATTTTTCTTGTCCTGATCCATTACAGCGGTGCATCCTCTAATACGCCATCGCGGCTCATTTGGGCGTATAATAAACCCTCGCGCAAACCGCGATCCGCAACTGAAAGACGCTCGGTTGGCCAACAGCGCAACAAAGCTTGCAGGATGGCCGATCCCGACATGATTAAAGCCTGCCGGTCGCTGCCGATACGCGGATCCAACTGCCGCCCGGCCGGGCCCAGCGCTAAGTAAGAATTGATCACACGGTCAATCTGATCCGAGGTCATGCGCAACCCATCCACTTTGGTTCGATCATAGCGCTTCAACCCAAGATGACTGGCTGCAACCGTCGTGACCGTGCCCGATGTGCCAATGATTTGAAATCCATCACGGGGTTGCTCATCGCGATAAGGGGCAAACTCTGCCAAGTTTTCTTCGAAAAACCAGCTCATCAATGCATAGCGGGCTGAATCGTCTTCAACATCATTGAATTGATCGCGCAATGTGGCAACGCCCAGCGGCACGCTTATCCAATCGACAACTTTCGCGGCGGCAAAGGGGCTTTCGGCCGGGTGAAAACCGGCGTGCAGCCGCATGATGGCCCGCGGCCGCTCGCGCTGTGGCACAGAAGATAAGTCAATCCAAACCAATTCGGTAGAGCCGCCGCCAATATCCACCACCAAAAGCTGCTCGGTTTTAGTGCTCACCAAGGGTGCACAGGAAATCACCGCCAACCGCGCTTCTTCTTCCGGCTCGATGATTTCCAGCTGCAAGCCCGCCTCGCGCTTCACCTGGCGGATAAACTCACGCGCATTGGCCGCGCGCCGACATGCTTCGGTGGCGACCAGTCGCATCCGCGTCACGCCATGCTGTTTCAACTTCAGCTGGCACACCCGAAGCGCGTGAATCGTGCGCTGCATTGAGCTGCGGCTAAGCCGGCCCGTTTTTTCCAAGCCCGTTCCCAATTGAACAGATTTGGAAAAGCTATCAACCACGTGAAACTGGCTGCCCTTGGGTTGGGCAATCAGCATCCGACAACTGTTCGTACCCAGATCCAAAGCGGCGTAAAGCTCGGTTGGGCTGGGCGGTATCGGCGCAGGGCTTTCTACCGGTTTCGGGAACGCGCCTGCACCTTTGAGACGCTTAGGCGCCATATCTGCGCCCTCCTAAATTTTTAAGTTAGCCCCACGATAGGCTGCATCCTGTGCCCCCGCAAGAGAGCAGTTAAAGTTTTTCGGATCAAGGCGCCGATATCCCGCAGCACGCCGGCTGAAAAGAACCGATAAATTCATATCTATCTTGTAAATTTTGAGGGCCAGAGAAACTGGTCTAGAGGGCGTTTTAAAAGTAAAAGCACAGAGGTCGCTGACAGCTGTGTAAAAGTCGAAAACCGACTTAAGAACCCAAGCCTAGTGTCATACACACAGCGCACCGAAAAGGAGGAATCATCCATGCCCGACGTCACCATAGTGTATTGGCGCGATATCCCAGCGCAAGTTATCGTGGGCAAAGGCCGCCGGGGCTGCAAACAACAGCTCAGCGAACGCTTTGAACAGGCGATCGACCGCGCAGCAATGAAAGGCGGATTGGCGGGCACGGATGACTATCTGGCCGAATGGCGCAAAAGCGCCCCCGAAGCGCGCGACGGCAACGCCGAAGAGATTGTTTTAGCCGAAGCGCAAGCGCTCGAAGAACAATATGACAAAACGCGATTAAAAGCGTTAATCGATAATGATGGCTGGGCGTAACACGCGCAAAACCCGAGGGTAAAATGGCTTTATTCAACTTTACAAAAAAACCAAACCAGACCGGCGTGCTTAATCAAGATCTGGAAAGCTTTCTCGCAGATTATTCGATCGAGGTGATGCCCAGAACCGCCCAAAAGGTTGAAGATTTCCGGGCGATCCTGCCGCAAGAGACGCGGGTCTATATCGCGCATATCGAAGGTACGCCAATCGAAGACATGGTGGCCACCGCAGCGCGATTGGCAAAAGAAGGATTTGCGGTGATGCCGCATTTTCCAGCGCGGATCATCAAGGATAAAGCCACGCTGGAAAATTGGATCGCACAATATCAAGGCGAAGCGGGCGTAGATCAGGCCCTGCTGCTGGCCGGCGGCGTCACCACGCCTCATGGCGATTATGACAGCTCAATGCAGCTGCTTGAAACCGAGCTATTCGACAAAGCGGGGTTTAAACACCTGCACGTGGCCGGGCATCCTGAAGGCAATAAAGACATAGATCCCGATGGCAGCATGAAAAATGTCGAAGCCGCGTTGCACTGGAAGCAAGCCTTTTCACAAAGAACGGGCGCGCAGATGGCTTTGGCCACCCAATTTGCCTTTGAGGCCGGCCCGATTATCGAATGGGCAAACGCCATCAAAGACGCTGGCATTGATATTCCGATACATATCGGGATTGCAGGGCCGGCGAAATTACAAACCATGATAAAATTTGCGATCGCATGCGGCGTTGGGCCCTCGTTGAAGGTTCTTCAAAAGCGCGCAATGGATGTGACCAAGCTTTTGCTGCCCTATGAACCCACCGAAGTGTTAACGCAGCTTGCGCAGCACAAAGCAAAAAATCCAGATTTTAACATTACCAACGTTCATATCTTCCCGCTGGGTGGAATAAAAACAAGCGCCACTTGGGTAACCGAACATGGCGGAAAATCGGGCATACCAGCCCAAATCGTGGAAGGATAAACCATGACGCGCACAGTCGTTGAATCAAAGACAAAAACAGCAACACTGGGGTTTGATGAACCGTTTTGTGTGATTGGGGAGCGCATCAACCCGACGGGCCGCAAAAAGCTTGCCGCAGAATTAGAGGCGGGTGATTTTTCAACCGTTGAAAAAGATGCGTTGGCGCAAGTCGCCGCGGGCGCCAATATTTTGGATATCAATGCGGGGGTGGTCTATAACTCCAACCCGAACCCGAATGAAACCGAACCCCCTTTGATGAAGCAAATGATCGAACTGGTGCAAGGCCTAACCGACGTGCCGCTTTGCATCGACAGCTCGGTTCCCGAAGCGCTTGAAATGGGCCTTCAAATGGCAGAAGGCCGCCCGCTTTTAAACTCGGTGACCGGCGAAGAGGATCGCTTAGAATTTGTTCTGCCTTTGGTGCAGAAATACAATGTGCCCGTGGTCGCGATTTCAAACGATGATACCGGCATCTCGGAAGATCCGGATGTGCGCTTTGCCGTCGCCAAAAAAATTGTTGAACGGGCCGCTGATTTCAACATTCCCGCCTATGATATTGTTGTTGACCCGTTGGTTATGCCGATTGGAGCAATGGCCACAGCGGGCCAGCAAGTCTTTACATTGGTGCGTCGCCTGCGCGAGGAATTGGGCGTAAATACGACCTGCGGTGCTTCAAACGTATCGTTTGGCCTGCCAAACCGCCATGGGATCAACAACGCCTTTTTGCCCATGGCGATGGGCGCGGGGATGACCTCTGCGATCATGAACCCGGTTGCTTTGCCTGTGACCCAAGCCAAAATTGCCGAGAAGAAGGCCGCGGTCGAAGCTGCTGGCATCATTCTGCCCCCCGAAATGGATGACGAAACCTTTGTCACCCTGTTCGGCCTTGGATCCACCCAAGCGCGCCCCGGCAAAGAGATGGAGGCCATACGGGCCGCCAATTTATTAACCAATAATGATCCGCATGGCGGCGCATGGATCCAGTTTAATAAACCCGCTGGCAGCGGCGGCGAGGCCGGCGGGCGTGGCGGCAGACGCGGCGGGCGGCGGCGCGCATAAGCGCGCTGTTTGCCACATCTGAATAAAGTGTTCAAAACAGGCTGACCTGCCCAGCTTTGCCGAACAGGTCTTCGAGTTTGCATCAAGTCGTGCAAATTTTTTGGGAAACTCGAAACTGCATTAAGGCTCTATGCGCGGCAAATGGGGTTTTATTCAGGTAAGCCGAAAGATTGGACAGAAAGCCGTACTGAAATCTTAAACAAACGCAATATTTCGCTGCGCTATCCAAATATCGACCGCGGTGAGTTTTTGATCGAAGCGCTTCAACAAATGGGGCCATTTACTTACATGCAGAGCGGAGAATTAACCTCTCAAAGCTGGGCCGAAATCACTGCGTTTTGTAGCTGCTCCGATTTGATCGAAACCACGCGAGAGGCGCAGCTATTGCATGGGTTGTCTCAGGAGTTTTGCGAAGGCCATCGGCGCGGGGTAAATCCGCTCGGAATCGAGCCAATGGCCGAATAGCGCAGGGTTACGGATTAGAAACACAGGTTTTCAGCCACAAAAAAGCCCTTTTTCTATGGTGAGGAGGTTTGCATATCATTGCCTTAGTGCAGCGAAATATGACCGCAGTATTTTGACGTTACCAATAGTATAGATGTTTTTGTAAAGAGTTTCATGTCGTTAAAGCGTTTCAAAATCCTCCTAGTAACCTGTATGATGTTCACCAAGCCCGCACTGGCAGAAGAGGTAGATCAATGCCCTTTTGTTTTAGGAGAGAGCGTTGAAGCTGTATCAAGAGCGAGACTGCAAGAGTTTGCAAACATCTTTCCTCAAAAGAAATCGCAGTTTGAACCCACCGCAAAATTTAAGGCGCGACAAGAGCGTTCTGTGAAAAACGCCATTCAATCCTTCGTAATTCTGCCGACAGAAACGCTAAGGGATGAATTGTACTATAATGCGGACGAGGAATATTTTTTTTACACTGATCAGTTCTTCTCAGGCGGTAAGTATGTGCCATACCGCCCTGTAGGAGAACTTTTCAACGTCGATGAGGAGTCCGAGCCCCATCTGCAAGGGATTGCCCATTCGGTTTTCATAGAGAGAAAGGTTACCAGCGATTTCTTTTTAGTTCCTAGAGTGACGTATAATAATATCAAAATTTATGGCGAACATATTTTTGATAATCATGACACTATCAAAACCCGTAACGGCAAACGCTATTCAGTGGACAGATATTATGGCTATGAGCCTGTAGATATTTTGGAAGACGAAACTTGCTGTATTAAACTTAAACTGTTCAGACCCTTTCACATTTTGCCGTATGACATTAACGATGCTGAAAAGTTTTATAATGGTGTGCAAACTTTTACTGCAGTGGATATGAAATCGCCTGTCATTTTTTCAGAAGTTAAAACGTGGCCAGCAAATTCGGACTTTCGAGAAGACAGAACCATTAATAACATATTAATAAAGGCTGATATTATTTGTTCATCCTTGGTTGATCATCATGGCAAAGTGGCCCAGGTTCTGACACCTATGATTGGTTACGTAGAGTATGAGGATTATAGGTAGTTATCGCTTTTAAAAACTGATGTCCAAGATTTCAGAAACATCATTGCCCTTTCTATCTTCATCCTGATTAACCCGTAATTCTTCCATGCTTGCGCTGCGCTGGATAATCCAAGCGCCATAAGCGCTGCTTAAATAATCTTCATTACAATGGCTCAGAAAAAACCTTTGGTTGAAAAGACCAAGGGTCACTCAAGTTGTTACAATTTCAAAAAGGAGGCCTCATGGTTGATTTTGCAAAGCTCGTGCTTGAGTTGGATACATCAGATCTTGAGCAGGGCGAGGCGAAGCTTAAAAACTTGACCGTAGCCGGTGATAAGGCCGAAAAAAGCGCGAAAAAACTTGGCTGATCGGCGAAGGCCAGCGCTGCGCAGTTAAAAAAAGCAACCAAACAAGTCGAAAAATTCGGCAATGGCCTTAAGATCAGCGGCGGGCATACAGCCAACCTTACCGCGCAGCGCATAGCAGGCGGCAGATAGCACGCAATAAATACAAAAACACCCAAGAACGGGCTTAAAACAACCCACTGCCACGCTTTGATCCATATCAATTGCTTGGGATCGACCCAAAATATCCCTGCGCAGATCATCCCATAATGACGGGCATTGCAATTCTTTACGGCGCAAAGCGGATCCCCGCCAAATCGCTCTTGTAAGCGCCGGCAATCACCCGCATCCTCGCCATATAAAGCGGAGGATATATGCGAAGTTCAAAAACCATCCACGTCATTTCGGCGCATGCAGAAGGCGAAGTTGGAGATGTGATCGTTGGGGGCGTTGCGCCGCCGCCGGGCGCCACGATCTGGGAGCAACGAAACTGGATCGCCAAAGATGAAACGCTGCGTCAATTTATGCTGAACGAGCCGCGTGGCGGCGTATTTCGCCACGTCAATCTTTTGGTCCCTCCCAAAAGCCCGGATGCCGCCGCCGCTTTCATCATCATGGAGCCCGAAGATACCCCGCCGATGTCCGGCTCAAACTCGATCTGCGTGGCCACGGTTTTGCTCGATGGCGGC
>Ga0228625_1000856_pt1 | contig 11534 bp, 7 predicted proteins | sample 30DmetaG_FD_190482 | JGI IMG/M metagenome (GOLD analysis project Ga0228625, IMG submission 190482) | Seawater microbial communities from Monterey Bay, California, United States - 30D | ecosystem: Environmental > Aquatic > Marine > Coastal | place: USA: California | collected 2016-10-05
TTGTTTATTCAATACATTGATTGTGAAATATACTTTATACATCCTTTTAGCGATATTCCTTTCTGGTTTTTATTATTTATTTGTAAGGAGTCCAGTAATCTCAGGATATACGGCAAAATGTGTTTGTACCCAATATTTTGAAAATGGTAGACCTCTAGATGATATAGCTTCTGATGATTTTGATCTATTACTACTAAGCATAGCTAGATTATCTATAGATGATAAAGAAAAGTCGATTACGTCATCAGTTTTGGGCATGAGAAGCCGTACCGCTATTTATAAACAAGGGCTAGGATGTCAATTGCTTCAAGGCAAGGATGATCATCACATCAAACTTTTTGATACCATTGATATAGTATTGAACGATACTATAGATTTTCCATATGGCAATCGGATACCATCTACAATTCCCAGTAATGTAAATTCCGTAAAACTAGCTGCTGTAGCTAAGAAAGCTTTTGATAAAGGGAAAGAGATGATTAAATTGAAAACGAGGTCTTTGCTCATCGTATATAAAGATACTATAATTCTTGATGTCAATCAAGATGGATTTACCTATGATACACCTCAGTTGGGCTGGTCGATGACTAAGAGTTGGATGAATACTCTTGTAGGAATGAAAGTCTTGGATGGACAAATGGATATTACTAACGATCAGCTATTTGACCATTGGACAGATGATAGATCGAAAATTACTTTGCATCATTTACTTACCATGACCTCTGGTATTGATTGGCAAGAAGATTATAGTAATATATCCGATGCAACCGAAATGCTATATATGTCTGAAGATATTGTAAGCGCGGCTAATGACAATCCAATCAAATATCCACCAGGATCACATTGGTATTATTCGTCAGGTACATCTAATATGATATCTGGATTGTTGAGAGCGGAGTTTGATACCATCGAAGATTATTTGGATTATCCCTATACTGCTATGTTTAACAAATTGGGAATGAGCCAAAGTTTTATGGAGATAGATGAAAGTGGAAATTATATTGGCTCATCGTATGGATATGGAAGTACCAAGGATTGGGCTAGATTTGGATTACTTTACCTACATGACGGAATTTGGAATGGAGAAAGAGTTTTACCTCATGGATGGGTAGACTATTCTACTACAGAGGTAGTAAGCAGTGATGGGAAGTATGGTGCTCATTTTTGGCTCAATAAGCGTGGTGTAGCATTTAGTGACGCACCATTTGATACTTATTCGGCCAATGGATATAATGGACAGAAGACAATCATAATACCTAGCAAAGATTTGGTAATAGTGAGACTTGGACTTAATTCTGATTTTGATTTCAATGGACTGATTCAATCTGTAATAAATGCTATTGACTTTGATGAATAGAATAGTCTTGTTTGCGTTGGTTCTAATAATTAGCTCATCGTGTAACCGAAAGATACAGCAAGGGAATGGTTTAGAGGAGATTCCGTTTAAAATCAATTGTGACAAGCTTACTCACTTAATTGGAGATGGAATAGATTCACAAATAGGAACTATTATTTGTGATGATATATCTCTTTCATATGATTATGGATTTTATAGTAATAGTGAACCAGAGTCAATGACCGAGTCGTTTTCTAAATCATTTTATGCATATTATTCTAGCAAATTTTTTGATGCCATATTTATTGATAATAGAATGAGAGAAATATTTAAAGATTCGGTACAAATTATGAAGGTTGATAATCAAATAGTCGATGAAAAGTATATCATAAATTGTAAAGATTGTAATGCTACTGCCTATCTCAAATTTAACGATATTACCTTTTTATATCCATTTATAGTGAATGATAAAGTAGTTATGAATCAAAGGAAGTTTGATATTGATCGGACAATTATAAGTGACTACTATAAAAAAATATATATATCCAAGGAAGGTAAAAGTTCGGGAGTATTCATTGCACCATTGGGTAAACCAATAAAAAATAGAAAGAAAAACAAACTAAGTGTATTTACTACTCATCTTCCTACTTCTCGGTTGAAAAAAATATTTGAAAGTATTGATTTTAAATAGATTTAGTGGCGGCGTGTTATATAAGTTATTTTATGCGTACTGGATATATGTTTTATGAAATATCAGAGCCCAAGTGTTATTCTTGTTTATATACTTGAAAATTGCTATACTCATTTCTTATTAATGATCTATGAATACTCTAGTGAAAGTTAGAATTGCTAAAGCTATTTTCTCACTACATCGATTTGCATTACTACATTTAAAACTTTTCATTCGAATTTCGAATATATGTGATGAGAGCTTATCTAGAAAGTGACTGGTACGGTCATAGACATAGCTACAGTCCTGCCTTCTTTCATAGCTGGAATCCATTTAGGCATGTTAGATAATACTGTAATTGCAGCAGCTTTGCAACCGGAACATACTTCATTTTTTGAAATAGATCTTATGTTTTTACCGATATTTCCGTCAGCTAGGATAGTGAATGATATGACTTCTCTTCGCCTTTTGTCTATAATCATATTAGGTTTTACTATATTCTTTCTAATATATTCTTGAAGTAAATTTTGTGAACATTTAAATTTATTCTCATTTTGCTGACAGCTAGTTGAAAAAAGTGCGGGAGTATCCACTTCATTGCTCTTATATGATTTCTCAACGGCAGTTATTGAATTATTTGGATTTGTTTTCACTTCTTTGAAAGGAGGAGATACTTTTTCTTCGCTTTGCGATGTTTTATCATTCTTGCATGAGACACCTAATGCAATAGCCGCTGTGAAAAAAAAGATTATTTTTATATACTTCATACAATTATATTATTAAACAAAGTTAGATAAATATTTTTGATAACAATTATTGAATTTTGAGATCCAGTTTCAGATGTATGATCTAGTCTGTAAAAACTCTAATTAACTTATTTCTTGTGACTTGTGCTTCTAGATCTTACGATTAAGTAAACTTGAGCAATTTATTATAGAATGTTTAGTATTAAACGACTCTCAAACTCCATTAAGCGAATTATTCTACTTTCGTTAATGATTTTGATAGTTATGGCTTTATAGTTTAATTTACTGCAAATATTTTCTCAAAGTCCTGGATAGAAATGACGATTCAAAATGATTGAAACAAATATTAAATCTATTTTCTAATACTTTTAACGACATAAAACGTATAATAACTCTGGAATATATTGTAGATGTTAGACTATCCTTGTATCATTGATTGATGAAACGAGTATCTCCTCAAATCATTATCTTAACAGAAGCGATGACAAAGTTTATACCCTCAATTTTCACATCTATTAATCTAATCTGTGGCTTTATTGCTTTGATTATAGGGGATCATTATGTTGGGTCATTATTATTGCTATTTGCAGTTGGATTTGATGTCATGGATGGTCTTGCCGCAAGAGCACTCAATGCTCAAAGCGAAATCGGCAAAGAATTAGACTCTTTGGCAGATTTGGTAAGTTTTGGTATCGCACCTGCATACTTGTACTATCTTTTATCACCTATAGATACTTGGGTTGGATTTATTCCCCCATGTATTTTAGTAGCTTCATCGGCATTAAGATTAGCTATATTTAATACTAAGCCATCCTCAGATTCATTTTCAGGATTACCTACACCAGCTACGGCGCTCTTTCTTGTAGGTATATTCCTTGCTTACAGTGATGGTAACTTAGATATTGTTAATCTGCTGAATAATTCAATAATATACTTTGGAATGCCATTCTTTTTTGCCGCAATGATGCTTAGCAAAATTAAAATGTTTTCATTCAAGAACATCAATAAGGGTATATCTCAAAATAAGGCACAATTGATCTTTTTACTTAGTATGGTTGCCTTTGCTTTATTAGATGTTAATTTGGCATTCTCACTATGTGCTTTAAACTATATTTTCCTCTCTATCTTAAGCAATAGATTCAGTACTTTAAAATAGCTGTCTTTTATATCGAAATATATTCATATTAAGGTTTTATATATATCTTTATAGAGTTTAAACTATTATTTAGCGTAGAATGTTACTTCTATTAAAGCTAATAATAAATAATAATAGAATTATGGCGATAATAATAACGGATGAATGTATCAATTGTGGCGCCTGTGAGCCAGAATGTCCGAACAATGCGATCTATGAGGGTGCTGTAGAGTGGACAATATCAGAAGGTAATACTGTGACTGGAATGTATATTTTAGAAGGCGGTAACGAGGTGGATGTAAATGATAAGCAAGAGCCAATAGAAGATGATTATTACTTCATAGTAGCAGATAAGTGTACAGAGTGTGTCGGATTCCATGAAGAACCTCAATGTGCTGCAGTATGCCCAGTAGATTGTTGTGTACCTGATGATGAACGGGTGGAGACAGAAGAAGAGCTATTGGTTAAGAAAGGAAGATTACACGTAGTCTAAGTACATAGAAATAATGAAAATTAAAAAGTGGGACTGGGTAATTTAGTCGTATTTTTTTTGGCTATTACTGTTATCCTTACAACGGTTTTCAATATCTTATGATCTAAACAGCTTTTTCATTTCAAAGCGTTAGAGTTTTTTAATACTTATAATCCTCTTAATCTCTTCACATTACTCTGCAAATTAGCGATTTTCTCTTTTCCATCTTTAAGCTTCTTCTTTTCCGAATTAACGACAGTTTCAGGTGCTCCATTTACAAATCTTTCATTAGACAATTTCTTCTCTATGCCTACAATGAAACCCGTTAGTCGTTTTATCTCTGATTCGATTTCTAAAACCTCTGCTTCTACATCAATCTCGAGAGAAACACCAAATACGAAAGACTCTGTACCGCTGATGAATCCTACCCCACTAACTTTGTTGTCATCGCTCAAATGAATTGTTTCTAGGTGTCCCATCTTTGCGGCTAGATCCTTAAGACCGTCAATTCTAAGTAGTCTATCCATCTTTTCAGACTTCAATGCATACAATGGAATAGAGTCTGTCATCTTGATGCCGTTCTTGTTACGGATGTCACGAGTATTTGACACTATGTCTTTCAGTTGGTCTATATCTTTGATCAAGATTTTGTCATAGGATGCTTTTGTTGGATATCTGCTTACTATACAGTCATCTCTATCTGCTCTTTCTCTAATCGAATGCCACATCTCTTCCGTGATGAAAGGCATAAATGGATGTAAGATTGTTGATATTTGTTCTAATAAATCGATAGCCATATCTTGTGTCTCAGTACTAATCGTTCCACCATATTCCGGTTTAATCATTTCTAAGTACCACGAGCAGAAATCAGACCATACAAATGTATATAGTCCCATTAATGCCTCAGAAAGGCGATATTCCTTGAAGTTGCTTTCTTGTTGATCTATTACTTGATGCAGTCTAGCCGTTATCCAGTCATTAGCTAGCTGATCAGTTGCTGACGCTGGTCTTTTTTCAGTATCAAAGCCTTTGATCAGTTTCAATGCATTCCATATCTTATTGCAGAACTTACTTCCCTGGTCACATAGCTTCTCATCGAAAAGTAGATCACCACCAGCAGGAGAGCTCATCAACATACCGACTCTGACACCATCCGCACCAAATTTTTCTATCAGTCCAAGAGCATCAGGAGAGTTGCCGAGGGACTTACTCATCTTACGGCGCTGCTTGTCACGTACCATTCCTGTGAAGTATACATGGTCAAATGGTCTCTTTCCTTCCCACTCATATCCAGCCATAACCATACGTGCAACCCAGAGGAATATTATGTCCCAACCAGTTACAAGAACTGATGTAGGATAGTAGTATTCTAGCTCTTCTTTATTGTTCCATCCATCAAATACTGATATAGGCCATAACCATGAGCTAAACCAAGTATCGAGTGCATCTTCATCTTGCCTAAGATCACTCATAATAACATCTTCACCAAATTTAACTTTTGCTTGGAGTAGTGCTTCCTCATCTGTAGCGGCTACAAATATTTCATCATTGTAGTAGTAAGCCGGAATCCTATGCCCCCACCATAGCTGACGTGATATACACCAATCACGTATGCCTTCCATCCAGTGCTTATATAGGTTTTTTTGATTTTTAGGAAAAAACTCAACTTCATCAGTCATCACAGCGTCGAGTGCTGGTTTAGCGAGTGACTTCATATCCACATACCATTGCAGAGATAGCTTTGGCTCAACGATAGCTTGTGTACGCTCTGATCTACCTACGCTATGATTGTAGTTCTCTATCTCAACCAGTGCATTTTCCTCTTTAAGTTTGATCTTTATATCTACTCTGACTTCCTCTCTATCTCTTCCTACAAATATCTGAGCAGCTTCACTCAGTGTACCATCATCATTGAGTATATCTATCGTTTCTAAATCATGCTTCTTACCGAGTTCGTAATCATTGATGTCGTGTGCTGGAGTCACTTTAAGTGCTCCAGTTCCAAATTCTATATCTACGTAATCGTCAAATATGATCGGAACAGATCGTCCAATCATAGGTACGATGGCTCTCTTTCCTTTGAGGTGTGAATATCTTGGATCATCTGGATGTACCGCTATTGCCGAATCACCCATAATAGTCTCTGGTCTAGTCGTGGCTATAGTCACATACTCCTCCGTACCTTCAATTTTATACCTCACATGGTAGAGTTGTGTCATCTCATCTTCATAGAGTACTTCTTCGTTAGATAAGACCGTCTGCGCTTCCGGATCCCAGTTGACCATGCGAAGTCCACGGTATAGTTTATCTTTATTATATAAATCGACGAATGCCTTGATTACATGCTCTGAGCGACTTTCATCCATAGTGAACGCGGTACGTTCCCAATCGCATGATGCGCCGAGTTTCTGTAATTGTTTGAGTATGATGCCACCATACTGATCTTTCCAAGCGTGAGCGTGCTCTAAAAATTGTTCCCTAGTAAGATCAGATTTCTTGATGCCCTTCTCTCTAAGCATTTTAACTACCTTGGCCTCTGTCGCTATAGAAGCATGATCGGTACCTGGTACCCAGCATGCATTCTTGCCATCTAGCCTCGCCTTACGGATTAGTACATCTTGTATCGTATTATTGAGCATGTGACCCATATGTAGGACACCTGTGACATTAGGTGGAGGGATCACTATGGAGTAGGCTTCTCTTTCATCTGGTGTAGAATGAAAGTATCCCTTATCCATCCAATATTGGTACCATTTCCCTTCTGCCGCTGCCGGCTCAAATCTTGCACTTAATGACATATAATCTTAGTTTCTGTAAAAACATGACAAAGTTAATATTAACTGTATTGAAATGAAGGATGTGAGTGCTTTAAATTAACTAATCTTAATGATAAAAATCAACTTGATCACTTTATCTCAAATAGCTGTGATAGTAGCTTGATTTTACATTTTTTTAATGTTCTTCTTTGTTCAACATATGGGAATTACTATTAAGTGGAAAATACGTATGTCCAATCTGTAATATTTAAATAAGTGTATGATTATAATATAAATCATTTGTTTTGGTTACTACTATATAATTTTATGGATTAAAGACTATTCTTTTTCTACGTTAATAACATGTTAGACGTACTTTGTATTATACATATAAACAATTATATAATACAATTATAAACTCTAATATTGAGAATATCTTAAGTATAAGATTTCTATATATTTAAGATTGATGAAGTATTCAATCCATTCGAATAAATATGGTGATTAGTCTGATTATGAAATCTTCAAAGTAGTATTAACTAAATCTGATAAATCTTGTGAGTTGTGGGATCAATAAAAAGCGTATAAAAAGATATTTTAGGTTGCATTAAAAAATAACTTAGACTAGAAATCAATTATTGAAATGACTTATCTTAGAGAAGATAATCTAAACACGAAGTAACTTTGTTAATATCCAAAATAAAATAATTGTTGTAATGGGCTAGTGATCAGATTTAGATTCAATGATAAACAACAAAAATATTTTTTGAGTTACTATCAAAATCTCATGATTAAATACGCACGAAATATCTTAACAAATAAAATATTAATAGAAGACTAGGATTTTAATATTTTAGAGTTACTTAGAAAAGGGTATGTCCTTTTTTATTTATAGATTTTACATTTTTGAATTAAATCTTAATTTGTACACAGTGTTTTCTTCTTCTTTACGATCTATTACAATAAGAATATTATCATAATCACTTTCATCAAATCCTGTGGTAAATTCTTGCTTGCCTAATATGACATTGGCAAGAGCTGGAGTAGTATTAGAGTGACCAACGACGATCACTGCCGATTGAGTGGTATCCTGTGAGATCGTCTTGTGTAAAAGTTTGAGAGCACTAGGTTTGTAAGGTAAAATCTTAAGACCTTTTCGTGAGGCAAGTGAATCTATTGTAAATAATGTACGTGTATACATTGTTGAATAAATGCCATCTATTCGTGTGCCTTTCATCATATTAGCAAGAAAGTTAGCTCTTTCAATTCCTATCTCAGTAAGTTTTGGATTGTCGACTGGCACCGTGTCCTTTTCGGCATGTCTTATTAGGTAATAGATTTTATCACCTTCATTAATATCTATTATAAATTTTTCTCCATCCTTATCTTTGATGACACCTTCTTGGATAGCAGAAATATAAGTGCCGTTAGTTATATTTTTAGATTGTTTTGGGCTACAGGCCATTGAAGCGATAGCTATGAGTAAATATATTATGTAAATTGATTTGGACATGATATTCTTTGTTCGATTTAAAAAGTGGTGTTTGTAATTGAAAGTACACCGGTGGATGCGGTATTTTGGGGGTGTTTTTAGCAATATAGTCTAAAGTTACATTACTGTCTTTTAGATTATATGGCATGAATAACCCTAAGACATCATTGATCCGCATAATATTGCGGCTCTAATTGCATACGTTAGTAATTTTTTTTATACTCTTCATGCTACTAATATGGTAAACAGTAATAAGCAGATAATTACTCTTTGATATTGCATGACCCAAATATTTCTATTGAGCCTGTAGCGCTGTTTATTAATTGATTGTCCAAAGGTTGTATAATATCCATATTGGTAATTTTAATTGATCCATTATTGGTCAACGAAGGCTGAGTTCCAATAGCTTGGATGGTGAATCCCTCAAAGCTTACATTAACGGCTGGGGCAATGATTAATCCAGCATTACTGATGCTGAAATTAAGAATAATATTGTCTGTTGAATCAGCAAGAATATTAACATCTTGGTTAAGAGTTATGATATTAGTAAGATTTATACTTTGGTTAGCTATATCAGACATCAACCTAACTGTATCTCCTGGTTCTGCACAATTTATGGCTCCTAAGAAACTTCCTAATCCTGATACGTCAGTATTGGATACAGTAAGATCACAGTAATCTTCTATGCATATTTTTAATCCCCAACTTTGTAATTCACCTCCATCTTGATTGAAGTCATCATAAATTTCTAATTGCCATAATCCTAAAATATTTTTTGCATCAAAAACAGATAATACATTGTCAGGTATATATGTGCCTCCATCGGTAGGAGGACAAGGATAATTACTATTTAAAGCCTCATCATCGAAATTAATATCAAAATTATTTTGACTTCCGCAAGGCTGATCCCAAAACTCCATCTTGGTATTATCAGGAGAAGTCATTGAGAAATTAAGATCATTCATCCAAGTATGAGTTCCTATCAAATCTACAATGTCGAAATCGCTTACAACTCCTCTGTCATAAATATTTAAATCACTAGTAATGGCTATTGCAGCATCGTCTGGAATATCTGCAGGAATATCAGTGCTACCAAAAGTTTGACAAACTATGGTAGTAAAAATATAATCTTCCGACCAGTCAGAAATTCCACAATTATTATTAGTCCTTATTCTCCAATAATAAGATGTAGATTCATCTAATGGACTTGAAACACTTACTTCATTTTGAGTAATATTTCCAGATTGTACTAGACCCATACCATTAGGCCCAGTTGAGAGCTCGTAATCATAGCTATTAGTACCTGTCAGATTCTCCCATTGTAAAGTCGGTTCAAGACTCACACCGTCAGCTCCATCAATTGGTGATATTGCTACTGGAGAAATGGCCGGCGGTGATAAGGATAATTGATAAATCTCAGACTTCGTGATAGCACCAGATTGCCCCTGGACAATAATATCATAATCGCCGACCTCACCTGCGAATCCATTAAGCTGTAAAATTGCAAAGTCTCCTGGATCAATTGGATTAGTGCTAAATGTTGCTGTTGTTCCAGAAGGAAGACCACTCAGTATGCTCAAGGTGATAGGCGTGGCATAACCTAAGACTGAAGTAGAATTCACACTAGATTGTGAACCATTAACATCATTGCAAAAGCTTTGATTAGGTGGATCAATAACCAAAGTAAATGTCGGAATTGTTTCTTCAATCGTGATTTCACCTTCATTGATATCGAAGAAAATATTGTCTTCTCCTTTGACCATAATTCGTCCAGTAGTTGTGATAATGTTAGGTACAATAATATCTGCCGAACCATCATTGTCCGTCGTAAGTACTAATGTAGGTGCATCAAATGTATCATCTTCAGAAAACCAAATTTCTACATTGGAACAACTAATCGGTGTATTATCTGTTCCTGCGACATCCCATTCTATAGTCTCGTTTTCAGTTGCATTCCATGTTACATTAGTTGCTTGACTATTCACTATGAAAGGTCCAGAATTTCCATCAACAGAAATTACAACATCAGCTTCTGCGGTGCATCCTCCTGCTATTTCAGTACCATCTGTTTGATCAGGCCCAATGTGCCAATCTCTTACAGTCACACGAAAATTCATATCCCTACTTACTGATGGTAGTACTTCCCATGTCGGGTTATTGCCAGCAATAATATCAGGTAGGGAAGGAAAGTATCTCTTGGAGTCCGAAACAGGCTCAAAAGTTCTAAATGCAGGTCCTCCAGTATTAGTGCTAGCAGGTGGCATAGTCGCAGATTGGTTGTCCATTTGCTCCCAGCAATAGGTAATTTCATCGCCATCGGGATCACTACCATTAGCTTCTAGAATAAAAGTAGTTGATTTAGGTATATCATAAGTAGTAGCATCTAAAGTCACTTCAGGACTAGTATTACCAAAATCTATAATCTCTTCTGCACAGCTAAATACCGAAGCATCATTCATAACCTCTTCGACGCTAATTGCATGAAAATATGGATCGCTGTTGGACTGAACATTAGGCGCGCAAATACCAGCGTACCCCATAATTGTAGAAGCACTTCCAGGCTCCATTCTTGTCGCTGAGACGCTATTACAGGGATTGTTCTGTGTATGATTGGCGCCCATTTGATGGCCCATCTCGTGAGCTACATAATCGATATCAAAAGGATCTCCTATAGGTGAATTTTGACCAGTGACTCCACCCGCTTTATTATTGTCGTTACATACCGATGAAAGATAGGCTACACCACCACCACCTGTACTGAACACGTGACCTATATCATAATTGTCATTTCCAATTACATCATCTAAATTTTCTTGGTTTTCACTTAGCATTGCTCCTCCACTACCATTAGTATATGGGTCAGTTGCACTATCATAATAGTAAATCTCTTCATTGTTGTCTATCAGAACCATACGAACACCAAAATC
>Ga0228625_1000874_pt1 | contig 11373 bp, 8 predicted proteins | sample 30DmetaG_FD_190482 | JGI IMG/M metagenome (GOLD analysis project Ga0228625, IMG submission 190482) | Seawater microbial communities from Monterey Bay, California, United States - 30D | ecosystem: Environmental > Aquatic > Marine > Coastal | place: USA: California | collected 2016-10-05
ACGGTTTGGTCTTCAAAAATTAAATATTGTCCTTTTATACCTACTAACTTTCCAGAATAATGTTGATCTTTTACAATGTTTAAACTTTTTGGTTTTTCTGGATATTGATGCACTGGGAAATTAATTGAGGTTAATGAATTATTTTCAATAAAAAATTCTCTTGCTTCCTCAGGGATGAAAGGACGTAATTTATTTTGCCATTCCTTCAAATCAGCCTTTTCAATATCATTTTTCAACATTTTTCTCCAATTAGTTTTATCAGCAACATGATTTTTAAGTGCTACTTCAGTTATACCAGCTAAATATCTATTTGGAACTTCTACAATTTCTATAGCTTCATGAGCTCCTTGATCTATCCAACGCGTTGGTACTTGTTGCTTCCTTGTAACCCCAACTTTTACATTGCTAGAGTTTGCTAAATATACTATATGAGGTTGAAGTTGGACAGATTTTTCATAAGCTAAATCTCGATCTTCCTTTCCTAAATGAGCTGTACTTAATTCGGGTCTCATAATCCAATCTCCTGCACTTGGGGTTTCAAAAAAACATGATTTACAAAATCCTTGACGATAAATTTCTTTATCTGAATGGCAATTCATGCAACTATATTTTAAAAATTTTAAATCTAACTCTCTGTTTAATAATTGATTAACGTTTATAAAATCAGATTCTAGGTCTAAATAATATTGGATTACTTCATTGTTTTCAGTAAACATTTTTTTTAAAACTCCTTGGTATTGCATCTAAAATATTTTTCTATTTTTAACTCTAAGTAGTAAGCATCACACAAACTTACGGAAAAATCATTTTACAAAACTCTGAATCATTATGGCAATTCCATTTGTTAATTCAATTATTTCGTGGTTTCTCAAAAAGAGAAAACATCAAATGGAGTTGTTCATTAAATACCCTATTGATGTTCAAGAAGAATTATTATTTCGTTTACTTCAATCTGCTAAAGACACTGAATTTGGGAAGAAGTCTAATTTTTCATTCATTAATACCTATAAAGATTTTGCGAACAAAGTTCCGATTCAGCAATATGAAAGTATAGAACCCTTAATTGAGAGATGTAGAAAAGGAGAACAAAATTTATTTTGGCCAACACAAATTAAATGGTTTGCAAAATCTAGCGGTACAACCAATGCTAAAAGTAAATTTATTCCTGTAAGTGATGAAGCTATTGAAAATTGTCATTTAAAAGCCGGAAAAGATATGTTGTGTTTGTACATCAACAACAATGAAGAAACTAGACTTTTTAATGGAAAAGGATTACGTCTAGGTGGAAGTGCTGCTATTTATGAAGACAACAATTCATACTTTGGAGATTTATCTGCTATTATTATTGAAAATATGCCTTTTTGGGCAGACTTTAGTTCAGCTCCAAGTCAAGAAGTAGCTCTAATGAGTGAGTGGGAAACAAAAATGGAAGCAATAATTAATGAGACTATTAATGAAGACATAACAAGTCTGGTGGGGGTGCCCTCTTGGATGTTAGTTCTTTTAAATAAAGTTTTAGAAAAAACAGGTAAATCTAATATTCTAGAAGTTTGGCCTAATCTAGAGGTGTATTTTCATGGAGGGGTAAATTTTAATCCCTACAGAGAGCAGTATAAAAAGTTAATTCCCAAAAAGGATTTTAAATATTACGAAACGTATAATGCATCTGAGGGATTCTTTGCCTTACAAGATGAAGATGGTAGTCTAGATCTTCTTTTAATGCTTGATTATGGAATATTTTATGAATTTATCCCTATGAGTGAATATAATGGTGAAAATTCTTCAGCTATCCCATTATCTAAAGTAAGACTTCATGAAAATTATGCTGTTGTAATTACTACAAATGGAGGATTATGGAGGTATTTAATCGGTGATACCGTTAAGTTTACTTCATTGAGTCCATATAGAATTAGAATTACAGGAAGAACTAAACATCATATTAATGTATTTGGAGAGGAACTAATTATTGAAAATGCTGAAGAAGCTTTAAAGCTAGCTTGTAAAAAAACAAAATCAACAATTACAGATTATACTGTAGGGCCAATTTTTATGGATGGCAAAAAACAAGGAAGTCATGAATGGGTGATTGAATTTGCAAAAGTTCCACAGAATTTAAACTACTTCACTGAATTACTAGACAATGCTTTAAAATCTATAAACTCCGATTATGAGGCAAAGCGCTACAATAATATGACTTTAGCTATGCCAAAAATTCACAGTGTGAAAAAAGGATTGTTTTATTCTTGGTTAAAGAAAAAAGGAAAATTAGGCGGACAACATAAAGTTCCTAGGTTATCTAATAAAAGAGATTTTATTGAAGAACTATTAAGTCTCTAAATCTTTCTTTCTACTACGTAGTTAATCATCTTAATTAATGATGTCTTATAATCAGAATCTTGGAAATTCTCTAAAATTGCTAATGCCTTAGTTTTATAATCTACCATTTTTTTTATGGTGTACTCGATACCTCCACTTTTTTTAACAAAAGTAATAACCTCTTTTACTCGTTTTTTTTCTTTGTTGTACTTTTTAATAGAATTAATTAACCAGGCCCTCTCTTTTTTGGAGCAAGTATTTAAGGTGTAAATTAGAGGTAAAGTCATTTTTTGCTCCTTAATATCTATTCCAGTAGGTTTTCCAATTTTTTCTTCAGAATAGTCAAATAAATCATCTTTTATTTGAAATGCCATCCCAATATACTGCCCAAATTTTCTCATTTGTTGAACCGTATCTTGATTGGCTCCGACTGACGCTGCTCCTATTCCACAACAAGCTGCAATTAATGTAGCTGTTTTCTGGCGAATAATTTCGTAGTAAACATCTTCAGTAATATCTAGTTTTCTAGCCTTTTCTATTTGAAGCAATTCTCCTTCACTCATTTCTCTAACAGCTATAGATATTAGCTTTAACAGATCAAAGTCTTCATTGTCTATGGAGAGTAATAATCCTTTAGACAACAAATAATCTCCCACTAAAACTGCAATTTTATTTTTCCATAACGCATTTATAGAAAAAAAGCCTCTTCTTCTATTACTATCATCTACGATATCGTCATGAACAAGAGTTGCAGTGTGTATTAATTCTACTATAGAAGCTCCTCGATACGTTCTTTGATCAAAACCTCCATTGGAAACCATCTTAGCAACTAAGAAAACAAACATTGGGCGCATTTGCTTTCCTTTCCTTCTTACTATATAATAGGTAATTCTATTAAGCAAGGGCACCTTGGAAATCATGGAATCTTTGAACTTTTCTTCAAAGCGTTCCATCTCTTTTTGAATGGGTTTTTTTATTTCCTCAACAATCTTCATTAAAACTATAATTTCATAAAAAGTAACTAAAAATTAGATTACGATTTATTGGCTAACTGACCACATGCTGCATCTATGTCTTTTCCTCTAGATCTTCTCACGTTTACAACAATATCATGCATTTCAAGGTTAGATATATAGTTATCTATAGCTCTTGAAGTAGCTTGTTGAAAGTCTCCATCATCTATGGGGTTATATTCAATTAAATTAACTTTACAAGGAATTAATTTACAGAAATTAATAAGTGCATTAATATCCTCTTTTTTATCGTTAATTCCATCCCAAACAATATATTCATAGGTAACAACTCGTTGTGTTTTTTCAAACCAATATATCAAAGAGTCTCCCAAATCTTTTAATGGAAATGTTTCATTAAATGGCATAATAGATGTTCTTACGCTATCTATTGCTGAATGTAATGAAACGGCTAAATTAAATTTCACCTGATCATCAGCCATTTTTTTTATAATTTTAGGAATACCAGAAGTAGAAACCGTAATTCTTTTAGAGGACATGCCTAGACCTTCAGGAGATGTTATTTTATCAATTGACTTAATTACATTATTATAATTCATCAAAGGTTCTCCCATACCCATAAATACAATGTTAGATAGTTTACGATTATGATATAATTTACTCTGTTTGTCAATCGCCACAACTTGATCATAAATTTCATCAGGATTCAAGTTTCTCATTCTTTTTAGTCTTGAAGTAGCACAGAATCTACAATCTAAACTGCAACCAACCTGACTTGATACACAAGCTGTGGTTCTTTTTTCTGTAGGTATTAAGACAGATTCTACAATAAAACCATCATGTAAACGAATTCCATTCTTAATGGTTCCATCTTTACTTTGTTGCATTGAATCTACTTCTATATGATTAATAACAAAGTTTTCTTTCAATATTTCTCTTGTTGCAATAGAAATATTTGTCATGGCATCAAAATCGTGTAGAGATTTACTCCATAACCATTCAAATACTTGATTTCCTCGAAAAGCTTTATCACCATTTTCTACAAAGAAGTTTCTCAACTGCTCTTTTGTTAAAGATCGAATATCTTTTTTCTTTGGCTTCATCTATAATTTATAAGGTATTTGAATATACAATTTAAGTTTTCCTTAAATAATTATGCAAAAATACAAAAACCTCATAGCATGGCTATGAGGCTTTTGATTTTATAATTTTTAACTGCACTAAATAATTAACATTGCATCACCATAAGTATGAAACTTATACTCTTCTTTAACAGCTATTTTATAAGCTTCCATTAAAAAATCATATCCTGCAAAAGCAGCAGCCATCATCATTAATGTAGATTTTGGTGAATGGAAGTTTGTAATCATAGAATTAGCAATACTAAAATCATACGGCGGAAAAATGAATTTATTAGTCCAACCTGTATAACTATTTAATTTGGAACTAGCCGAAACAGAAGATTCAACAGCACGCATTACCGTGGTTCCTACCGCACAAATTCTCCTCTTATTAGCGATAGCGTCATTAATTAACTGAGCTGTTCCTGAAGGAATAATAATTTGCTCAGAATCTGTTTTGTGTTTTGATAAATCTTCAACTTCAACTGGGCTAAAAGTTCCAAGGCCAACATGAAGTGTTAATTCACCAAAATCTACCCCTTTAATTTCTAAACGTTTCATTAAGTGTTTGGAAAAGTGTAATCCTGCAGTCGGAGCTGCAACAGCTCCTTCATTTTTTGCAAAGATTGTTTGATAGCGTTCTTTATCAGAGGGCTCTACACCTCTCTTTATATATTTTGGTAAAGGCGTCTCCCCTAATTCTAATAATTTCTCTCTAAATTCCTCATAATCTCCATCATATAAAAAACGAAGGGTACGACCTCTTGAAGTCGTATTATCAATAACCTCCGCAACTAAACTATCATCTTCTCCAAAAAATAATTTATTCCCAATTCTAATTTTCCTAGCTGGATCTACTAAAACATCCCATAATCTATTTTCAGCATTTAATTCTCTCAATAAAAATACTTCAATCCTAGCTCCAGTTTTTTCTTTATTTCCATACATTCTTGCTGGAAAAACTTTAGTGTTGTTTAACATCAAAACATCACCTTCATCAAAGTAATTGATAACGTCTTTGAATGTTTTGTGTTCTATAGTTTGATCTTTACGATTTAAAACCATTAAACGAGACTCATCTCTGTGTTCGGCTGGATATTCTGCCAATAGTTCTTCTGGCAATTCAAAGTTAAAATTGGATAATTTCATGTGTACTTAGTATTATTTTTTAAAAATTCATGAGTAATTTATCTTTTACTATTTAATGGCTTAGCATTCATAAAAAAGATGAATTACAAATGTAGTTTAAGGGTAGCGGCGGCAAATATACGATTTGAACTAAGGGGATGTCAAGTATTTGACTATTTAATTTATACTTTATTCAATTGAAAACCTATTTTCTCCATATCTCTCCAAAAATTACGATATGATTTTGTAACTACATCCGCATCTAAAATTTCAATAGGAATTATTATTGCCAAAGGGGCAAAAGCCATAGCCATTCTGTGATCGTTATAGGTCTCTATTGAAACATTAGGGACCATTTCTACACTTCTTTTTAAATGAAGGCTATTAGGAGTAACCGATATATTAGCCCCTAATTTAGTAAGCTCTGTATGAAGAGCCTCCAATCGATCTGTTTCTTTTATCTTTAAAGTATGTAAGCCCGTTAATTCACATGAAATATTCAATCCAAAACATGTTACTGCAATGGTTTGTGCTATATCTGGAGCTTTATTTAAATCAATTTTAAGGTATTCCTTATTGGGTTTTCTAGTTTTTCTTAGGAGGATACTATTTGTTTCATATACAGTCTCGACACCAAAAAATGTATAAATATTTGCTAGAACAGCATCACCTTGTAAACTTTCTTTTTTATAGGACGATAGTCGGATTTCAGAACCAACATTGCTTAAAGCAGTTATTGAGTAAAAATAAGAAGCCGAACTCCAATCAGACTCAACTTGTAGAGTATGTTTTTTTACTTCTACAAAGGGATCAACTTGAATGATCTGATCCTCAAAAGAAGTAGTAATTCCAATTTGTTTTAACAAATTTAGGGTCATATTAATATAAGGAATAGATGTAATTTCACCCAGTAACTCAACACGCAAACCCTTGGGAAGGCTTGGTGCTATAAGTAATAAAGCCGAAATATATTGACTACTTATATTCCCATTAATTTTTACCGTGTCTTCGAAAAGTTGTTTCCCAATAATTTTTATTGGTGGAAAACCTTCATTTTCAAGATAAGAAATCTCAGCTCCCAATGCTCTTAGTGCCTGTACCAAAACTTTAATCGGCCTTTGATGCATTCTCTTTGAACCAGATAAAACAGTGGTTCTTTTTTGTTGAATAGCAAAAAAAGCAGTTAAAAATCGCATGGCAGTTCCAGCATGCCCAACATTAATATTTGTATCTTGAGATGAAAGCGCATGCTGTAAATGATGAGTATCATCTGAATCTGATAAGTTATTTATGGTAATTTCTCTAAATAATTTCTGTAAAACTAATATTCTATTTGATTCACTTTTAGATCCTGAAATAAAAATATCTTTCTTAATATGCTTACTGTCAATTCCTTTGATACAAATTTTCATAATCTACTTGGTCTCATTTTAAATTCTTAAATTTAAGCTCCAAAAATAAATACACATGAAAAAACTATTTTTTGTCTTTCTATGCCTTCTTTTTTCTGAGGGATACAAAGTTAACGCTCAAAAGAATACTACCAAATATTCTGAAGATTTTTATAATGCTACCGAATGGAGAAATATTGGCCCATTTAGAGGTGGAAGAAGTGCTGCTGTAACAGGAGTCGCTGGAAAAGCAAATCTATTCTATTTTGGATCTACCGGAGGAGGAGTTTGGAGAACCACAGATGCAGGAAATACTTGGGAGAATATCTCAGATGGATTTTTTGGCGGATCAGTAGGTTCTGTTGCGGTAAGCGAATGGGATAATAATGTTATTTATGTTGGGAACGGAGAGAAAACAGTTCGTGGAAATGTTTCCTCAGGTGACGGAATTTGGAAATCTGTAAACGCGGGAAAAACATGGGAACCTATGGGATTAAAAAATGCCAGGCACATTCCAAGAGTTCGTATTCATCCTAAAAATCCCGATATTGTGTATGCTGGAGTAATGGGAGACCTCTATAAATCGTCTCAAGAAAGAGGTGTCTATAAATCTACAAATGGAGGTAAAACTTGGAGTAAGAAATTATTTGCAAATAAAGATGCTGGAGTTGTAGATTTAATTATAGATCCAAATAATCCAAGAGTACTATATGCAACTACATGGAATATTAGAAGAACTCCTTACAACTTGTCTAGTGGAGGAGATGGATCTGCTTTATGGAAAAGTACTGACGAAGGTGAAACTTGGACTAATATTTCTTCACACAAAGGATTACCAACCGGTCTTTGGGGAATTAGTGGGGTTACGGTATCTCCAGTAAATTCAGATATTGTTTGGGCATTAATTGAAAATAAAAAGGGAGGAGTTTATAAATCTACTGATGCTGGTAAAACTTGGAAACTTGTAAATAGTGAACGAAAATTGCGTCAAAGAGCATGGTACTATACACGTTTGTATGCAGATACTCAAGATGAAGATATACTTTATGTATTAAATGTAAGATATCACAAATCTACAGATGGTGGAAAAACATATAAGACATTTAATGCACCTCATGGAGATCATCACGATTTATGGATTGCTCCCGAGGACAATCAGCGCATGATTATTGGAGACGACGGTGGTGCTCAAGTTTCATTTGATGCAGGAATAAATTGGTCTACCTATATGAACCAACCAACATCTCAATTCTATAGAGTTACTACAGATAATCATTTTCCTTATCGTATTTACGGAGCACAGCAAGATAACTCTACAGTTAGAATAGCTCATAGAACTCAAGGAAGATTTATTAGCGAATCTGATTGGGAGTCTACCGCAGGTGGAGAAAGCGCCCATTTGGCTATAGACCCTACTAATAATGATATAGTTTATGGGGGAAGTTACGGTGGATTACTAACTAGAAAAAATCATACTACTGGTGAAACAAGAGCCATTAATGTTTGGCCAGATGACCCAATGGGACATGGAGCTGAAGATTTCAAATATCGTTTTCAATGGAATTTTCCAATCATGTTTTCCCCAAATCACAAGAATAAATTGTATGCAGCGTCTAACCATCTACATATGACTACGAATGAAGGGCAATCTTGGGAGATAATCAGTCCAGATTTAACTAGAAATGACCCTAGTACTTTAAAATCTTCTGGGGGACCAATTACAAAAGACAACACAGGTGTAGAGTACTATGCCACTATTTTTGCAGTGAATGAATCTAAACAAGAGGATGGCTTAATATGGACTGGATCTGATGATGGCTTAGTTCATGTAACCAAAGACGGAGGAAAAAACTGGACAAATGTAACTCCTAAAAAAATGCCTGAATGGATGATGATTAATTGTATTGAAATAGATCCATTTACAAAAGGAGGAGCATACGTAGTAGGAACAAAATATAAGTCTGGAGACTACTTACCTTATATCTATAAAACAGAAAATTACGGAAAAACTTGGAGACAGATTACTAATGGAATTGGTGCTGAAGATTTTACACGTGCTCTGAGAGCAGATCCTAAGCGTAAAGGATTGTTATATGCTGGAACCGAAAGAGGTATGTATATTTCTTTTGATGATGGCTCTAATTGGGATAAATTTCAATTGAATTTACCAATTGTTCCTATTACAGATTTAGCAATTAAAAATGATAATTTAATTGCTGCAACACAAGGGAGATCATTTTGGATGATTGATGATTTAACTCCATTACACCAATTAAATCCTAGCCTTTTACAAGAGGATGTTATTTTATTTAAACCTCAAGATAGTTACAGAATGGGTGGTGGAAATGGAAGAACGTCTAAAACTTTGGGGACTAATCACCCTGGAGGAGTTGCTATCAATTTTTTCATCAAGGAAAAAGAAGCAAATAAACCTGTTTCTCTCCATATTTTTGACAGCAATAATAGTTTAATTAAAACTTTTAGTACAAAACCAAATAAAAAGAATAGAGAAGAAAAACTTAGGTTAGAAAACGGCAATAATATTTTCTATTGGAACATGATGTATCCTGGTGCTGAAAAAGTAAAAGGAATGATTTTATGGTGGGCATCTTTGGATGGTCCAATGGCGTTACCTGGAAATTATAAAGTAACCTTAACGATGGGAGATATATCAAAATCTCAAAATTTTACAATCTTAAAAAATCCAGTTTCCGAAACTACTTTAGCAGATGCAACTGCACAATTTAATTTCATTAATGAGATTAATACCAAAGTAACAGAAATTCACAAAGCATTAAAGAATGTAAAAAAAGTTAGAGCTCAAGTAAAATCTCTTGAAAAATCAATTCAGGGTGAAGAGAAACATGAAGAATTAATTAACTATGCAAATGACTTACTAGAGGAAATGACCTCCATTGAAGAAACTTTATACCAAACTAAAAGTAAGAGTAATCAAGACCCTTTAAATTTCCCAATTAGATTGAATAATAAACTAGCCCATTTAAATTCTCTAACTAGAATTGGCAGTTATGCTCCAACACAGCAAGCAATAGATTTTAAAAATGAAATCAATAAAGAGATTGATCGAGAATTGGCTAAACTCTATGACTTATTTAACAATAAAGTAAAAGTCTTAAATCAAAAAGTAAAAGATAGTCAAATAGATTTAATTCAATTGGACTGATTGTCTTCTTAACTCATTAAAAAAAGCGACTAAAAGTCGCTTTTTTTAATAAGTATAAGGTAATTAAATATCGAAATTGATTATTCATAATTACATCATTTCATATTCTTATTCGAAACATAGATGCCATAAATAAAACCAGCTATAACTTTACTTGAAAAAAATCGTATCCATTGCTGATTCCCAAAGTTTTTATCAAAAACCGCTTCCCAATTCCCTGAAAAAAGATCTGAAAAACTATTAAAAAACAATGAAATTACAGTCAAAATACATATGAATACAATTCCAATTTTTACAGCATTTACCCAAAAAATAGAATTTTTAATATTTTTAGATAGGGCCATATTATTGGAGTTTTTTATTGTTTTGATGACGAGTATGATCACGCTTAGTTTTGATGTCTAACTTTTTATTAAAGGAATCCTCTAAATTAATACCTGTTTGATTGGCTAAGCATAGAACAACGAATAATACGTCTGCTAGTTCTTCTCCTAAATCTTTTCCTTTGTCAGATTCTTTTTCAGATTGTTCACCATACCTTCTTGCAATAATTCTAGCTACCTCTCCTACCTCTTCAGTAAGTTGCGCCATGTTGGTTAGCTCATTAAAATAGCGAACACCATGATTTTTTATCCAATTATCTACTTGTTGTTGTGCGTTTTTTATATTCATATTTAGATTCCAATAGTTAAATGTAAAATTATGTTGTTTCTAAATTAAATTCAATTGAGCCTCTTATCAAATCTTTTTTAGAATTTATCTCATTTTTTTTAGTAAAGTTAAAAATTTATCTCTCATAATCTCTTTTGCTCCTAGAGTTTTCAAATGATCATTGTATACCTGACAATCAATTAATTGATATAAATTGGATTGAACCATATGAATAAATGCAACTTTTGAAGCATTTGAAACTTTAGAAAACATGCTTTCACCACAAAATACATCGCCAATTTTGAGCCCATACAACCCACCTACAAGAATTTTTTCATTTTTATCTTGCTCACTCAAATCTGTATTTGGCAACCAAACTTCAATCGATTTTGCAATACCTTTTTTAAAAAGTTTTATGTAAGCTTGCTCCATTTCATTTGTAATCCAAGTTCCTAAACCATCTTTACGAGCTGAAGTTTTACATTGAGATATCACTTCTTCAAAAGCTTCATTTTCAGTAATTATAAATTTTTCTTTTTTAAGAATACGTTTCATTGATTTAGAAACTTTTAAATCATCAGGAAATAAAACCATTCTTTTATTAGGACAAT
>Ga0228625_1000894_pt1 | contig 11239 bp, 10 predicted proteins | sample 30DmetaG_FD_190482 | JGI IMG/M metagenome (GOLD analysis project Ga0228625, IMG submission 190482) | Seawater microbial communities from Monterey Bay, California, United States - 30D | ecosystem: Environmental > Aquatic > Marine > Coastal | place: USA: California | collected 2016-10-05
GATTTTATTAAAATCAGATATGGCGGTATCTAATATGTTTTTAGCAGCAAGTTCAGACGGGTCGGTTTCAAAAATCTCAGCATCCGCATTCAGGCTGCGAATAATCTTACGCGCTGCATCCACCTGCGCTGGGCTGGCATCAGAAACCTTATTCAAGATTACAACATCTGCACATTCTATCTGATCGATCAACAAATGTACCAAGCTGCATTCATCCTCTTCACCCATCACCTCGCCGCAATCACGAAGGAAATCATGGCTGGAAAAGTCGTTTAGCGAATTGACCGCATCCACCACCGTCACCATAGTATCCAGCCGCGCCGCAACGCGGCGATCTTCACGATTATTCAACGCACGGCGTAAAAGAGTGGTTTTAGCAGCTCCTAAAAAGCCAGATAAAACCGTAACCGGAAGTCGTTTATCAATCATAAAAACACCTTATTATTTAGGATGCTAAGGCCGGCTCAGTTGCCCGCACGCGCAGCATATCAAGGCTCCGCTGCAAGTCGGGTCGAGATAAATCACGAGCAATAATCACAATGCGGGTTCTACGATCCTCTTTCGACCAGTCTTTTAACTGCACAGGTGGTGCAAAAATATGCTGCACCCCATGGATAACGAAAGGGGCCTCAATGCCTTCAAGGAACAAAATACCTTTCACACGCAATATATCAGGGCCTCTGATCGCAATAAGCGTGTCGAGCCAAAGATCAAAAGCGGCATCCGGCAGCGGATCATCCAAAATGATCGAAGCTGATCCAATCCGCGTATCATGTGCTGGCAAAGGCGCTGCTATTTGAACGGCGGGGGCAAAACCTGACAGGTTTTCAAGCGCTTCAAATTGCGGCTTTTCACCAACTGTCCAATTCAAAGCTTGCTGCTTTGTGGCGTTGTTATGAAGCGCGCTTAACCCCCATAACCTTCCAAACAAACCCTTTCCCAAGATGGATCGGATGATGGTAATGCCAGGGTTCAAACCATATAAGCGGATTTCCAAACTCTCCACATCAGCAAGGTTTACGAGATCGGTTTTGCTTAGAACAATCAAATCCGCCATAGCCGCTTGAGACACGGCCTCAAATTGTGCATCAAGCGTGGCAGCCGCATGCGCGGCATCTACAACCGTTACAACGCCGTCCATGCGGGTGTTTTTTGCAAGGAAATTGTCTACCAACAACGTCTGTAAAATCGGTCCAGGATCGGCCAGTCCGGTGGTTTCGATGACAATACGTTCAAATGCAATTTCATTCTGTGTGCGGCGCTCAAACAAATCCGAAATAGTTTTCGACAAATCACCGCGTACCGAACAGCATAAGCACCCCGATCGCATTAAAATAATCTCTTCACTGCTTTCTTCGATTAGATCATGATCCAATCCTGCTTCGCCAAATTCATTTACGATAACAGCCACGCGCCCAGCAGAATTATCGGATAAAACGGCGTTGAGCAAAGTGGTTTTGCCGGCACCAAGAAATCCTGTGAGCAATGTTACTGGAACGCGTGGCTCTTCCATGGGTTAGTTCTCCAACGCGTCGAAAAGCGTCGTTGCATTATGGCGCATCATATCAAGATAGGTAGATGCAGGTCCGCTTTTTGCAGAAAGCGCATCAGAATAAAGCGTTCCACCAATCGTTGCGCCCGTCTCATTTGCGATCTGTTCCATCATACGGTTATCAGTGATCGATTCGATAAACACTGCAGAAATGCTTTCTTCGCGAATTTGTGTGATCAATGCAGCCACATCACCGGCTGAGACTTCGCTTTCAGTGCTCATCCCTTGCGGCGCAACAAAGGTCAGATCATATGTTGCCGCAAAATATCCAAACGCATCATGCGGCGTTACCACTGTTCTTTTATCTGCTGGCAAGCTTTTCATCATCGCCTCGATATCAGCACTAAGCATCTCTACCTCAGCAACGAACGCGGCACGATTAGCATAATAATCTCCGGCGTTTTCAGGGTCGGCCTGAGCAAGCCCGGCAGCGATGTTATTGGCATAGATTACAGCATTCTCGAGGCTCTGCCACGCATGCGGGTCAAATGCGCCATGATCATGTCCAGCGTGGTCATCGTGCTTCTCGTCGTCGTGATCATCGTGATCGTCATGATCATCGTGCTTCTCGTCGTCGTGATCGCCGTGATCGTCGTGGTCATCGTGCTTCTCGTCGTCGTGATCATCGTGATCGTCATGCTCGTCGTGCTTCTCGTCGTTGTGATCGTCATGATCATCGTGATCGTCGTGCTTCTCGTCGTCGTGATCGTCATGATCATCGTGATCGTCGTGCTTCTCGTCGTCATGATCATCGTGATCATCAAAGGCAATCGGAACAACACCGTTTGTTGCTACAACCATGGCACCATCAAATGATGCGGCTTCCGCTAGGCGTTCCAACCAACCCTCAAAGTCAAGACCGTTTAAGAACAACACATCAGACTCTGCCACCGAGCGCGCCGCCTTTGGTGTTGGTTGATAGACATGCGAATCGCCATCTGGTCCAACCAGCGTTGTTAATGCGATATGTTCGCCTCCAATACGTTCGACCATGTCTCCAAGAATCGAAAAGGTTGCGACAACGGGAATGGGCTCTTCGGCCCAAGAGGCCATTGGGAAAGAAAGTGTAAAAGCGGCAAGAGCCGTGGCAGATTTCAAAGTAGAACGTAGAGACGTCATAGTAGTCCTTTCAGATTTTAAAATTTCGGCGTGGTAAGTTTTGCGCAATTGCGCCTCCGACTGGTCCAAAGATAAGCGACAGCCCATAGCCGATACCGGCAGCTAGAATGATTGCTGGCCCCGATGGCAGACTGTAATGAAATGACAAGAGTAGCCCGATCACGCTAGAGAGCATCGCAATCAACGCAGCAACGGCGATCAACCCAGCGATCGTTTCAGCCCAAAACTTGGCCGCAGCACCTGGTAAGATCATGATTCCTACCGCCATCAAGGTTCCAAGCGCATGGAACCCGGCTACCAAGTTCATCACCACAAGCGCCAAAAAAACAAAATGGGTGATCGCACTTAACTTGCTGACAGAGCGCAAAAACTGAGGATCAGCGCATTCTAGCACTAAGGGTCGAAACAATATAGCCAATACCAGAAGCGAAACGCTCGCAAAGGAACAAAGCAAAGTGAGCGCCGTATCGTCTAAAGCAAGTACCGTTCCAAACAATACATGCATCAAATCGACGTTATTACCATACGTTGAGACGATTAAAACGCCGATGGCCAATGAAATTAGGTAAAAGGCAGCTAGGCTTGCATCTTCACGCAGCGAAGTCACCCGCGCCACGAAACCAGAGGCCAGTGCAACGACCATTCCTGCTACTAAACCTCCAATCGTCATTGCACCAAGCGAAAGACCAGAGACCAGATAACCCACCGCGGCGCCCGGTAAAATAGCATGCGCCATTGCGTCACCGGTTAAGCTCATATGCCGAAGTATCAGAAACACCCCGACAGGCGTGGCGCCAACTGATACGGCGATACAACCCAATAGGGCGCGGCGCATGAAGCCAAAATCCGCAAAAGGCGCCAAGAACAAATCCCAGATCACGCTGCACTCTTTCCACAGACATGTGGTGTGCCTGCGCAGGCTTCGCACATTTGCCGCGCACGAAACTGATTTTCTGCAGTTAAAACCTGCGCGGTTGGCCCATGGGCTACAAGCTCACGCGCCAACATCATGGTGAGAGGAAAATGTGTTCCAACCGTAGCGTAATCATGCAGAACTGCAAGAATGGTGCGTCCTTCGGAATGCCAGCGTTTGATCAGATCAATCAAATCTGCCATCGTTTTTGCATCGATTGCGGCGAAGGGCTCATCCAACAAGACAAGACGCGCATCTTGCAAAAGCAGTCTTGCAAACAATGCCCGCTGCATTTGCCCACCCGATAACGATCCAATGGTCCGTTTTTCCAATCCCGTCAAACCCACTGCTGCGATAGCGGCATCCACGCGCGCACGGAACTTACGGCTCAACCGTCCAAAAGCACCTATTTCATGCCAAAGCCCCATAGCAACAAGATCAATCACTGATATCGGAAAGCTTCCATCAATCTGGGATTGTTGCGGCAAATATGCAATTTCATCTCGACGAAACCCATCAATCAAAATACCGCCGTCCAGAGGAGAAAGTGCCCCAGTGACACCTTTTAATAAGGTTGATTTTCCAGCCCCATTCGGACCAACAACAGCCGTAAGACTACCCTCTTGAACCTCTGCATCTAATTCTTGCACCGCAGGCAACCGATCATATCCCAAGGTCAGATTCTGAAATTTAATCACAGCTGTCATAGAAAACTCGAAGTGTTGGTTGCCCAGAAAAATCCAAGCCAAAGCGCAGCTATAAGCAGACTGGCTACGGCCAGCCTGGGCCAAATGCCAACAAGTAGAAGGCGAAAGGGAACCAGGTTTTGTCTCATGATATCGCCTGCGAGGGTCCACAACTTGCGCAGATGCCATTCACCTCAATCATGTGACGCTGAGCTGAAAATCCAGTTTTTTCTAAAGCCCAGCTTAAATGCGAAAAAATATCAGGCTCAAAATTTTCTGCTACAAGGCCACAATCTCCGCATATTGAAATCACTGATTTTTGCTGATGCTCTTGGCTTTGGCAAGAAATGAATGCATTCAATGATTCAAGCCGACGTATCTGGCCACGCTGGGTCAAGGCAGCAAGTGCCCGATACACAGTGGGAGGTGCGATTTTTGGGTAAATATCCTTCAGGCTCTCGAGCAGTTCGTAAGCAGAATATGGGCGATCACTAGCACGCAAAATTGCAAGCACTGCCGTTTGCATTTCCTTTCCCCGCTTGCCCATGCTTTGCTCCTATTCGACTCACTCTGTGAGAGTTACATTATAACATTACAGGTTGTAAATAGCGGAAAGTGATGTTGGTAAAGTAAGCCGTTAAAGCTTATTTGGTGACTCAAAAATATCAAATCAAAGAACAATCTTATTTTGTCGCTAAGCCTGTAAAGGGCTAAAAGAGGCTCTATGTTTTACTCATCGAAATTGAGAAATAAATTGTTCTTAAAAGATTTTTATTTTTCTTATCAATTAGACTCACGCATCTACACACTTACTTTTTCCGCAAAATTGTTTTTGAAAAAAGGTTCTTTTTTAAAGCAAGTCTAGATCGTAACGGCAATCTGCTCCGCATGAATTATTTATTTTACAATACCAAAAACATTTTCTACTTACCCCAAGGACAAAGGGCTTCTAACTGATCGCGGCCTAGTTTATTTAATGTTTTTATGTTTTCTATGTAAATTTTTTCAGGCTCTGCAACATGGGCCAAAGCTCTACTCAGCTGAGCTTGCCGCAGAAGATGTATGGTTGGATAAGGTGCGCGATTGGTAAATTGACTAAGATCATCCGCAGGTACCCCCTCAAATTGATATCGAGGATGAAAAGACGCCAATTGCACATGCTCTAAGAGGTCTGCCTGCTCTAATAATTGTTGGAACCAATTGAGTAAATCTAGGTAATCATCAAATATCCCAAGGCCTTGTGAAAACATAAGGAGGCTCGTGGCAATGTCATTTTCGTCAGCCTCAAGCAAGCGCTTTAATTCATTCACATAGAACTTTTTTAAATCCGCGTCGCTCGTCGCATCGCAAATGGCATAATGCACTTGATTTTGGGCTATGACGCCAGAAGAAAACGGACACAAATTTAAACCTACCACCATTTGATCAAGCCATCGGCGGGTGTTTTTGATTATGTCTTGATGCGCTGTAGAGGCGGTCTTCGGGTCAAAATTATTGATACCAAGGCTCCTTAATGTTATTAAACTACCGAACGTATTATACCTATGTCTCTAGGTCATTTTGCTGCTGAAATGATAGATTAATTTGCGGAATGATTTTCTGTCGGCCGTGCATATTTGGCTTCATTCTGAGTCAACCTTAACATTACGTCTACTCCGGACAAAAATAATAAGGTCATCGTAGCGTAAATATCCAATACTGGATGCGTTAACATGAGACAAAACTACCGCAACCTCTATTAAGTGCTAACACCTGACATTTATTATATGGGACACGTAAATCTTTTAGACAGGTTTATCACCTTTTATGGTTACCCGCCTGCCTTTGCGTTCTTCGGGCCAATAGTCCCAGATTGCGCGGTGCATGCAGCAACGGTTGTCCCAGAATGCCATGTCATTCAAATTCCAACGGAAACGGATTTGATAATTAATATGCTCTGCATGTTCGAAAAGCATATCAAGGACTGCGTCACTTTCGCAGTCAGACAGTCCGAGGATTTTGGTCGTAAATGTGCGGTTTACAAAAAGCGATTTACGACCCGTGTCGGGGTGAGTTCGTACAATTGGATGCACTGCTTCAGGACAATCAATATCTACGTCTCTCTTTCCACGATCACTATAGCGACCTTTATAAATATGTTCTGAGCTGTGCAGCGCCGTTAGCCCGCCAAGCATTTTTTTCATTGGATCGGACAAGTCATCGTAAGCTGCCTCCATATTGCTGAACATTGTGTCCCCACCGTATGGCGGCGCTATGTGGATTTGCAGCATTGTCCCAAGTGGTGGCGTGTCATCACACGATACATCAGAGTGCCAAAACTCACCGTTTGCAACCTTAGAATCTTTTGTAGCATGTATTTCAAAGATTTCTGGATGACCCTCCATCGTTGGTGCCGCAGGGTGGGCATGCAAAGGTCCAAAGCGCTTACCAAAAATAACATGCTGTTCTGGAGGGATCTCTTTTTGATTTTTAAAAAATAAGACTTGATATTTCAAAAATGCGTCAAGAATTTCCGCGAACTGAGCATCCGAGATAGTTTCGCTCAGATCAACACCATAAACTTCTGCACCTAAATGAGGCGAAAAGGGTTTTGCTTCGATCAATGAATATGCGTTTGTTTTTGGAGCGACCATTCTGTTTCCATTCTTTCACTTTTCATTTCTCCCACTAACTTAAAGACAAATTAAAATTGATAAAAACGAAAAATTTTTATTTATAGCGCAAAATAAATTTAATTTGTAAAGTTTAAAGGTCAGGCATGTCAACAAGAGAGCCCCTAAAATGAGCATACGCGCACTCCGAACTCTAATTTCCGTTCACAGGCATGGTAGCTTTCGTTTGTCGGCTGAGGCTGAACACCTCACGCCCGCAGCTGTAAGCCAGCAAATGCGCAATCTTGAGACATCATTGAAATTGCAGATATTTGAAAGAAGTCAGAGAACACCAAAACTAACAGAAGTAGGATTGTCATTGGTTAGCGAGGCGTCAATGGTTATTGCAGCTTATGACGGTCTTGCAGATAAAGTGAGGTCGGATAATGACATTTCCGGTAATCTAATTCTTGGTGCTGTTCCGACAACTTTGACAGGTTTGCTCCCACTTGCCCTGTCTCGACTCAAGGTCCAATACCCTGCTCTCCAAATTCGCGTTGTTCCAGGCTTGTCCAACCAGCTACTGTTACAACTAGATCGTGGCCAAATACATGCAGCTGTAATTTCTCAACCAGAAGTTCTTTCTCATTCTCTCTCATTTTCGAAAATTGCAACTGAAGCTCTTGTCCTTCTTGTGTCCGCTTCGACTAAGCAAATACCCCCAGAAGAACTATTGAGATCACAACCGTTCATCCGCTTCAATCGAGACGCCATTGTAGGCAGACAAATTGAAGCTTGGCTGCAGGGCCAAGGTATCTCAGTAAAAGATACAATGGAACTTGAAGGGCTCGAGGCAATTTCAAGTATGGTCGCAGCAAACCTTGGTATTTCAATAGTTCCCGAAAGGTGTATCACAAAAAGTGACCAGCTCCCTGTCAAGACTGTTTCTCTCGGCAAGAACGCGCCAACACGCACATTGGGACTAGTAAGACGAAGTAACACTCCAAAGGTAAGAATTATTGGGGCTACTGAAACTGCCCTTTCGAAAGCAGTAGAGCTGGGCAGTCTGCAATACATTTCATAATAATCTGCCTATCATAGGTTCAGTTTACTCTTACGCATCTTTGGATTATATTAGGTCAATGGCTTGAATTTAAGGGAAAGATTTAAAGAAAACACAATAAAAAATATGAAGCCTACCGAATGAATACCGTTTCTCTAATAAATACATTAAGTTTTCATAACATGTGTTCGGCAGAGAATTTGAATTGTGTGCATGAAAACTTTTTACTCTGCAAACCTTTGAAAAATATAGATGATAGAAAATTAACTATTAGAGTCTGTAGAGGTAAAATGAGCGATCCGTCAAAAACAGCACCAACGCGCACTATTCGCGGGGTTGACCTGTGGGAAACATGGCTTTCTACAGAACACCAAATACAAATGTTGGCGGATATAAGACGTATTGTGTCACAAGCGCCTCTCTTTGAGCCCATCACTCCATCCGGGAAAAAAATGAGCGTCCGTATGACATCTACTGGCCGCTATGGCTGGGTCACGGATAAAAGGGGCTACCGCTATCAACCAAATCATCCAGCCGGTACGAAATGGCCCCCAATTCCTCAATCTGTTTTAAACGTCTGGCATAATCTGTCAGGCGCAAGCCGCAGCCCAGATTGTTGCTTGGTTAATTTCTACCAAACTGGCGCCCGCATGGGGTTGCATCAAGACCGCGATGAAGCAGATTTTAACCAACCCGTTCTATCAATTTCTCTTGGAGACGAGGCCCTTTTTCGTATTGGCAATGAAACGAAGGGCGGCAAAAGCGAAAGCCTTTGGCTGCGCTCGGGCGACGTTATTCGCCTGGGTGGCGCGGCCCGTCTTATTCATCATGGGATCGATCGTATCAAAAGCGGCAGCTCAACACTTTTAAAAAACGGTGGTAGGATCAATCTCACGTTACGGGTAGTATCTTAAAGCGGCCATTTACCTCGCGGGCCTTAAAAATTCTTTTTGGGCTTCAACACAGAAAATTTTTTTAATATAGCACTCATAACCTCTGTAAATCGGTTATATGCATCGCTTAAAAGGCGCATTCAGAAATGCGATCCCTCTCAAAAAAGGGTTCCAAACCCGCAGTTACACACCCCGCGCGCCAATAGCGCTCCGCTCAAAAATACCATCAAACCCACCAGTTACTGAGACAGCGCTTAAAAGCAGAAAACCCTTATTCGAAACAACCAAAATTAGTGGCACTGAAAAATTAGTGTCATCTTTAGAAGGCCTAGAAGGCGATCATACGACCAAGCAAACCTTTGCGACTGGATGGATACCTGCCGGCGCGGAAGACATTTCAAGCCGTGGCAAGATAATAGATTAGCGCCTCAAATAGACTGGCCGATTGCCTGTAAATTAATCGAAATTCGTAACGCGCGGTAAATCTGTTTATCTGTGTCTTCTTTATGCTAGATTATGGGCGTGGTTCCATCACACTGCCAACTCGATCTAGGGAGATATTCTATGGGCGATGTTAAAAGAAAGTTTGCAACTATTCTTGCGACAGATTGCGTGGGCTTCAGCAAACATATGCTGGAAGATGAACAGGCAACCTTTGAAAGCTTAAACGCTTGCCGCGAAATCATTGACTCGCTTATTGAGCAGCATGGTGGCCGAATTTTTCATACCGCGGGGGATTCCGTACTTGCCGATTTTGAAAGCCCAATTGAAACCGTGAACTGCGCCATCAAATTCCAAGAAGCCATCCAAGAGCGCAATGAAACAATTTCAGATGAGGATCAGCGGCGAAAGTTACTTTGGAGAATTGGAATCCACTCAGATGACGTAATCTTCGAGAAGGACAATGTATATGGCAATGGTGTCAATATCGCGGCGCGCCTCGAAGCCCAATGCGCGCCAGGTCAAATTCTTGTTTCCAGAGTGATAAATGAACAGGTCGCCTCTAGAATTGAAGCGATTTCGAGAGCAGCGGGAACAAAAAAACTGAAAAATATCTCAAGCGAATTTGAAGTTTTTACCATCTCCACCGATAAAACAAATAATCTTGAAGGCGCAGACATCTCTGAAGAACAAGAAGAAACAGACCGAACACAAAAGCCAACGCTGTCTATCCTGCCCTTTAAGAACCTGAATGAAAACGAAGATAGCTCTTTTTTAATCGATGGCGTCTATGAAGACATCCTGACCGAGCTTTCTATGGTAAGGCAGCTTTCCATTGTTTCGCGCCAATCAAGCGTGAACTTTGCCGATAGCGATAAGGAATTAGATGATTTCATCGCTCAGTTTAAAGTCAATTACCTCATCCAAGGCTCGATTAGATCATCCGGCTCAAAGGTACGCGTTACGGTTTCACTATTAGAGGCTGATACTAAAGAAATCGTTTGGAGCAAGCGGTTTGACCGGAAGTTGGACGATATATTCGAAGTTCAGGATGAGATCGTTCGCAGCGTAACACAGGCGATTTTAGGCGAAATTGAGCTGGCCAGCTTAAACCGAGCAAAACGTAAACCCACCCAAAATATGAGCTCTTATGAATTCCTTCTGAGGGGGAAAGAGGGGCATCATGCGATCGACAAGGATGCCAATGCGCACGCGCTTGAAATGTTCGATAAAGCCATCGAAGCAGACTCTGCTAATGCGCAAGCTTATGCATGGAAGGCCTGCACTATGGGGCAAGCATTGGGCCGTGGATGGATAGAGAAATCGCTTGAAGAGGTTATGCCTGAATTTAATAAATTGATGGATCACGCCGTCAAAGCAGATCCCAATGATTTCGAGCTTCACAGGCTTTTATGCGGCATAAGCACCATGACAGGAAAATTTAAAGCGGCCGTTGAACATGGGAAAAAAGCCTATGATATGGTGCCGAATGATCCAAGAATTTTGCAACAATACGGCGAAATTCTATTGAAAACGGGCAAAACCAAACAAGGCTGTGATTTAACATTGCTCGCGTTGGAATATGATCCGGTGGCGCAGGGTCAAACCAATAGTGATAAACGTAAAAGCGATGCTGTTTTTGGGTGCTTAATGGATGATCGGGTTGAACTGGGGTTGGAACTGGCGGAAGAAATTGAGGCTTGTTCGGAAAATATACTTCTGTTCGCCGCAGCGCTCTCAGTGGCAAAATATGGCTCTTTAGAGCAGTGCCCTTGGCTGATCAAGGATCTGAAAACCTGCGATTTTGAAGGGCTGGAAGCAGCGATTGAAGAAATGGGGAGATACGACGTGGTGGTTCAAAGCACCTTACGAGAGGTGTTTCTGGATCACGTTGCAAAGCTGCAACCCAAATTGCAGTTGGTAAGCTGATATCAGACCGTCTGTCGCTTAATTTGCGCCCGGTAATTTTGGGTTAGGCTCA
>Ga0228625_1000902_pt1 | contig 11168 bp, 13 predicted proteins | sample 30DmetaG_FD_190482 | JGI IMG/M metagenome (GOLD analysis project Ga0228625, IMG submission 190482) | Seawater microbial communities from Monterey Bay, California, United States - 30D | ecosystem: Environmental > Aquatic > Marine > Coastal | place: USA: California | collected 2016-10-05
GGGAAGTTGCTGCCCTGCTGAAAGCGGAAGAGGTAAGAAAGAGCCTCATATCTTGGGCTCTCCCACTGTTTTCTGCATCCTCGCTTGAGCAGGATTTGCGAGTAATCAGGTCAGTCAGCCTTAGACTTTGACCGTGTTCGCACCACCTCATAGGGCAGGGTGTCCATGTCATATCCTTGGCGTTTCAGCTTTAGATACCAGATTGGAGGCACCCCCTTATCGTTCCATTTTTCAGAAGGATTATTAGGGTTAATGACGTTACGCACGAAACCGTGGTTCCGCTCGTAAACCTTTTCGACACCAAGCATTGTTGCGAGAGGGATCTTATACTCTCTGGCAACATCCTTTGCGATCTGCTTGGCTTTGTAGAACCGTCGAATATAGTCTTCATTCTCCTTGGTTTCTTGTTGCTTTCGACGCTTGTCGAAGTAGCCTTTCAAGTCATGCTCGATTGCAAAGAGATAGCTGTCGGGCATATCTTCCAGTTTGGCGATGATTTCTTGCAGTTCAAAGAGCATTGTCAGCAGTATCCGCATCTGTGATGTTCAGGAAGTGTTACGCTTCTCACCTCTCAGGTTCAAGCTGCAGGATATGTCCTCATCTTGGGTCATAGCCCAACTCAAGAAGATCGTTTCCATCCCAAAATACATCTTTAGCCTTGACCCTGCGTGTCAGGATCTCGCCTTTGCCATCCAACGCAGATTTATTGTGTGTCATCGCATAGGAAAGTGATAGCGTAACCCAATCCCCTGGATTGATATCTGCGATGCCTTTCGGAACAGCTCTGTAGACCCTTATCTCGGTTTCCGGGCCTTTCTGCGCCAGAAGAAGCGATTTTCTGGTCTCTGTATCGAGATTGTGAGAGTAATTCTCAGGTTTGGCGTAGATATCGTCAGGAATGATGCCCGTGGATGACAAGTCATGCAGGGGAGCATCTTCTCCGTTTCTATGTGGGGCTCCGTGCCAGGGTGATTGATAGGAGGGGAGAGGCGAACCAGCCGAAATCTCACTTCCCAGTCTGTCGAACAGATCGGAGGGCAGACCATACCCACGGAGCGTGTGCTCAAAATCCGGTTTGAGTTTTTCATCAGTATGCAGGGGTCGAAGTCCAGAGATGAGCGTTGCATCAAACCTGCCTGTTTTCTCATAGCTTCGAGCAAGCTCCTTAATGAGGCGTGCATCCTCTCTCGATAGTTTTGCGGTTTTTTGCAGTCTGGATCTGTATGGTTCCGACTTTTTTAAAACTGATAACTCCATGTGAATTCTCCTTCAGGAGAGATGTTCACATGTGATTTATTTGTCAGAATAGAATTCTTGTTAGCGATAAGATAGTTTTGTTCGATAAATTATATCATCGCCCTGAATATTCAGATGATTGGATAATTCGGGCTTTTTATCTATTTTATAATATAGAAAGACGATATAAAAATGCGGGTATAGCTTAATGGCAGAGTAGATAGTGTTCCGAGCTGTCTGGTGCGGGTTCAATTCCCGCTATCCGCTCCAAACACTTCCTTATTAATATATTTATATTTTTTACCATCTTATTTAACGGATGATGAATTCTCATATGAGGTGGAGAGAATTGTGAAAATGAAGTCAAAATCTCCTAAACCTCGTGACCCATCATCTGTGCTTATGCAGGCTCTTCGCAAGAGTGGCGCTGCCGGTTCTCATCAGAACAAGAAAGAGAGGGTCGGGCGCAAAGCCAAGCATAAGAAGCAAGCGGGTGTAGCTCAGCGGTAGAGCGTTTGGTTGCCATCCAAAAGGTCGGGAGTTCGATCCTCCTCACCCGCTCCATTATGTAACACATAATAGTTATAGAACACAAAAGCGAAGCAAACCGAAGCTGTCATAGAGACATGCTACCTTTATTCAGGTCGATGGCAGGGGCTGCATCAATCGCAGAACTTAGAAGATAGTCTTTCATCTCTAGAAGCGACATGCTGACAGACTTCTCACCCGGCCTGCCCTCCCATGGTTGCCATCGAGAAATGGCATTCTTGGCTGCGTCTTGAAGTCCTTTGGCAGAGACAGGCTGAACGATATCGCCTGCATCCACTTTCAACAGTAGAGGTTTCAGGTTGCCTGCTTTCGTCATGGCATGGCACGCATATCCCTGACTATCCGCATCACTCTGGATACCCTTTATGGCAAGGTAGCGCAGCTGATCGATATCGATCCCATGTGAGGACATGATGTCTGTTTTAGCTTGTGCCAGTATGTCGAAATATGGGTAGTCTGGATCTCTTTCCTTACGCACTTCTCTGTTAACAATGATGTGTAACACATTGTTTGCTATTACATTCATCTTCCTATGAAAGAGAGCCACATCCCCATCGTTGGCAACATCCAGGGCATGAAGATTGGCATCTGTAACATAGGTTCTGCTGTCTCCATCAAAACTCTTCCCAGACCTGTGAAGCCTGATGACCTGGGTCTGCATGCCCTCCTGATGTAGAAGTGGGCGGAGCTCATCCATGTTTGCAAGATCTGAGATGATGAAGCGCTTGCTATCGGAGGTTTGGATCTCTTTTGCTATCATCTCACCAAAAACCTGTTGCCCGAATTCTGCCCGCATCTGTGCGCCGACCTCGATGTAGACCTGACGTGGTGTCTTACCATCGAATTCTTCCAAGGGCTTATCCTTAAGGGCCTCGAAGTGGTCGATGGGTCTATCTGCCATCCCGTAGCGTCTATGTGCTTCGAGTTTGAGCGCAGAAGAAAACTTGAGGTGTTGGTATCCTAAGCCTTCAAAGACCTGTGCGGCTGTGTCTTTTCCACTGCGTGGTGGACCATTCAAAATAATAACTAACTTCTCATTTATAATATCTTTCATTTTATTCTCCCTTTTACGGGGAGATGATGAAGAAATATTATATGTCAGATTATTATTTCTATTAATATTTTATATATTAATCCATCTATATAAATAACATTGCTGTGGTAGCTCAGGGGTAGAGCAGTGGACTGAAAATCCACGTGTCGATGGTTCAATTCCATCCTTCAGCACCAGTTCCCGAAAGGGACAGGGGGATCAGGAAAGCCTCCTCCAAAATAACCTGATCCCCCGATCATTTAGATCAACGAAATAGTTGGTTCAGATATCCAGCCACATCCACGCCAGCTACTGTCAGCAGGTAAGACACACCAAGAAATATATGCATCACCGCAAATCCGTATAGAAGTTGAAGGCTCCAATCCTTCAAAGCTGTCTTAAATCTTTCTCTTGTCATAATAATCTCCAACATAATTATAAACTTGTAGCGCAAAATCCAACGAGATCAGACCTCGCTCCCAGAGTTGCCGCCATGGAGCAGGTGAAGAGCTTGCCGTTCACGAGAGCTATTCCGGCGATCATCTTTACGGCACCCGCCGCAAGGCTCTGTTGGGCTTGCTGACCATCGGAGGCTTTCACGAAGGAATTCAGTCCGGACACGAAAGCAAAAAGGCCGAAGGGAATGAGCCCATAGAAGATGTATCCCATCATTTCGCCGTAGAGCTGGGCGATTTCATTACCCCCTATCTTGAACCCACCTGCGAACACGTCTGGATTTTGTGCAAGGAGGGAGACTTCGAATGCTCCGTTGCCACCCCCGAAGATTGAGTTACTCATACTCATCAAGAAGGCAGGGATGGAGATGGCAAGCGAACCAAAGAGAATTCTCAGGACGATGCTTCCGTGCTTCTCATAGAATGTCGAGCTCGGGTTCTGGCTCTGTGAAAGCCTGATGATCCCCGTAACAATCAGGAAGAGACCCCAGATGATGGTCAGGAACAGGATCCCCTGGATGGCGGGGCCCGCCAGATCTTTGGCGAAGTTTGCAAAGGCTGAGCCACCACATTCCAGCTGTTGCCAGCCTGGGACCTCGGTTACCTTCCCATCATCCCCTAACTCATACCTGGTCTCGCAGGTGACAGTGAAGTTTTCACGCTGTCCCCTGAGACTTGCTGCGGAGGAATAAGCGCCATTAGATGTGACGATCTCATCTCCAGCAGCGTTCCTCGTCCATGAGTTCAGCAAGATCTCGATGGCTGGAGAGATGGACGCTAAGAGCGATCCACCAAATATCTGTAGTAACCCGTTTCCAATACCTGACCTTGTGGTGTTCTCGGTGTCTCTTATGAGTTGTATCAGCCCTCGTGCGATAAAAATGATGCCCACAAGGATTGCGAGGGATTTAATCAGGCTTACGACTTTCAGATCGTTTCTACCACTATCAACGGATGCAGCTACGATCTCTCCCATGGTGGTCTCATAGGCACCTTGAGAAAAAGCAACACTGGAAAAGATAAAATATAATATTATTGGGCTGAAGAGCCGTGATTTATAAATACTCATGATTATATTCCTTCACTAATTATTATTTATGAATTGCCATTTTCAAAATCAATGAAGTAGTATTCAACCCCTTCGTCAGGCCTTGAAGTGGGACTCTTTATTCTGTAATATAGAAACGATAAATATTACGGATAGAAAAATGTTTTATAAAGATGATAAGCTTGGACTCTTCATTGATGGATATAGTCTCTTCGGAGCAGCAAAATCTCTCAACTTTACAATTGACTTTAAAAAGCTTCGTTCAGAATTCTCAAGAAGGGGTAAACTTTCATTCGTTAAATATTATACTCTGCTTGATGAAAAAGTTGAGGATAATCCCATTCGTCCGATGGTGGACTGGTTGAGCTACAACGGTTTTCATGTCTTGAAAAAGCAGCCCTATGTCTATCAGGATGAAGAGGGTGGTAAGCGCTTCAAGGGTGGTATTGATGTCGAGATGGCCGTTGATTTATTGACCTCCGCCGCTCACCTCGACCATGCGGTGATTTTCTCAGGCTCCAAGGACATGAGCTATGCCGTAGCAGCTGCACAACGCCTTGGCTGTCGTGTTTCCGTGGTCTCAACCATCAAATCATTAACAATTGCCTGCTCTGATGACTTGCGTAGGCAATCAGATAACTTCATCGAACTTGATGGTCTCAGAGATGTTATCGAAAAAGAATATACAAACGGATCATAGGAATTACTGTCCAACACAGTATTTATTGAATAATGAGGCTCGATCACCAGGAGAATTCTTGTTAAGGTGTGTTAGAGGGGGAGGTTAGTCAAGGCTCTCCCTAAGAATATATATAATACATAATAATACGGAAACTTGACTAACCTGTTTTCTTCCCCTTTATATCACTCTAAGTGATGATTTTCTTTTATTGGTGTCCTCTGATGTTTTTATCGGGATTGCTGTTACCTGTTGCTGTCTCAACTTTCGGATAACAGGTTTTTCTTTATTCAGTTCAATCTGGATATGCTGGTCTATAGATTTCAACGCATCTGCTATGGAAGATATAGATGGCACAGATATTTTGGATGCAAGGAATGCATCAGACTTGGACAGTAAATCAGCGGTTATTTTGGATATGGTCTTGGGATCGAGAGCAGTATTCTCAGAGAGTGCCTTCACAGGGGTTTTCAGGGTGTTCTGGTCCTTCACAAGGGAGTGAATTACCTTGAGATGGTTTTCAGCCACGAGACCATGGCGTTTTCCAAGATAGAGAGCTTCCAGAACCTGAAGTCTGACAGGGGCAGGAGATGCCATGATGGATGCGATGGTCTCTGACAGATGATGTTCTTGCTGTGATTTCTTGTTTGAATGCTCTGTAGCGATGGCAGATTCAGCAAGAATTCGACTACCTGCTTGCGCTTCATCATCTCTGTCCACATCAAGTGATAGAACCAGCCCGCTCTTGTATGCAGGCACATTGAGATGGATCCTGTCCAGATCGGCAATCGGCTTCAGTTGTGACAATGCATAGCTATCGCAGTGCTGTCTCAAGAAACCATGGATGGCGCTATCAAAAGTGAACTCTTCAACGCCATGTTTGAGAACTCGTTCACGAGCGTGTTCGAAGAGGGCCTTCGTGAAGGATTGTAGGGAAGCGAAGGCTGGCTGTGTCGTGTTGAAGACGCCATTCTTGAGGCCCTCAGCATAGAGATGCACATAGATATGGCTGTAGTCGAGAAAGACAGCGAGGGCTTTCTTTTCATCTCCAGGAAGATGGGTTCTGAACTTCCTGTTGCGATACTTTCTGTATTCAACGACCTCATCACGGGTAAGGGTGACAGGGGCTTCAAGGAATCTACTCTCAGAGATGGACTTGGCAGCGATATCCTGCATGCGTGCCCAGAACCAATATTTAACAGATTGCTGAGCCTCGATATCTCCTGTTCTGGCATTCTGAAGGATCTCTGCAGATGGTGTGCTGATCTTCGGGTCTCTCTGTGAGAGCATCATCATATACTCATATGCATCTCCCAAAGGATTTAAACCGCCATCTGCGAGCTGTTTTTGGTAGAGGGCAGGGTGTTTTCTCGAAAACGCATATTTGACGGATTTCTGAACTGATTTTTGAAAATCGGCGTTTGAAAATGCCTTTTTTATGATGACAGATTTTTCTTGAATACCCATCTCGTCCGAGCCTATCGCTCTCATAAGGTTAAGGCATAAATCACTGTTGAATATATCTACTTGTTCTTTTTTTGAATTATCCTGCTTCATAATGTTTCTCTCATATGTCCCTCAGGGATCTTATAGGACATATGAGGACTATATCATTTTTGTCATTTAATAATGATTAAAGCTTTTAGGTTAAGTTTTTATTTGGGGATATAATTATCCATCTCTTTATCAAAGAGTGGAGCCACAACATGACAAAGATAACCGAAACCAAGATTTCTCATACGAAAACATTCAGAGCCATGCTTCTGTCTGCTGCTGCATCTCTATCTTTGATGGTTTTTCCTGCTTTGGCTCAGGAAAATCAGGAAAATGTGGAATGGCAAAAGGGATGGGTTGCTCAGAGTTTTCAGGCTCCAATAGGTGTCGATATGCCAAGACCTGGGGAGCGTCCGATAGATAGATGGATCGACCCTGGTAATGGTCTTTTCTCAACAGACTATCTCTTCGCTCATTCTGGAACGAACACATATCTCTATAATGCAGGAATTCTGCGAACAGGATCACTAAAGATCAGCAAGCCTGGAGCCTATCGTATCCATGGCTATATGGATCGCTATATTTCCTTCGGGGCTCCACAGTGCCGCATGCGTCTTGCCCTCGATGGTGTCACGATCATCGATAACAAGGAAACCTTCAAGGATTTCGGCGGGCAGAAAGAGGGCAGGGCACAGGGTGCCTTCATCGACCAGAAGGATGTTGCCCGTGCAGGTGGATACAAGGAAAGCTCAGGGTATACATCTCCCGTCTTCGAGATATCAGAACCTGGTCTCTACCGCCTCGATTTCTGGTCTGTTTGTCGTGACATCGACAACACCAACGCCATCTACAAGCTTGCTAATGAAGAAGGCATGAAAACCACAGGTCGCTCTTGTGGTAGGGGTATTTGCTACGACCGTGTAAAGAGTTTCTATGACAATGACAGCCTTGCAATAGCAGCCGCTCAATATCGCAACTCCATCAATCCTCTCAAGCAGGCGATAGCGGAGAACCACGGCACGCTCTTTGATTTCACTCTGGAAAACATGGATTCCGGCAGGATAGCTCGCATCACGGGCGATAGTATCTATCACAACAAATACCATGCCCCCAAGAACCGCCTCGGTATCACGGCGGTCACATTGGATGCGATGATACCTTCATCCCCGTGGTATTTCACCGCCCTTAGAGGTGAGCAGAAGGCAACAGTCCCCCAGCAAGGTTTCGGTTTTCCACAGTTCGGAGATATGGTCGAGAAGTTCGAATTCTTACCGACCTTCATGGAAGCCCGTAAACGTATCCGCTTGGAAGAGGACGGTCTTTATGGGTTCTCCTTCGGCTATGAGCCTTTGAAGGATACCTCTGTCTCTACACCGAAGTCTGAACCCACCGATATCTATCTCGAAGGCACCACAGCGGAAGGTAAGAGGGTTCGCATCAAGCTTCTCTCTGACAGCCTTAAAGGCATGTTCAGGGTGGGAGAGATCCGTTTTATGTATTTCAACCTGCCAGCGGGCGAGTACGACTTCGTGTTCCTGAGAGATGTGAACAAGATTGAGCGTGACCGTTATGGCAAGATGATCTCCGATCCGATGGAGAACAGCAATATCGCCATCCGCATCAAGACACCATCAAGTGAACGCTTTGAGATCATAAAATAAGGGTCCTTGCGACCTCTCCCCTGATCCGGTAGCCCAACCAGGCGTAAGATTGAGGCAAGGGAGAGTGGAGATGTTTGAAGAAGTCGGCACAGCCTTCATCGTCGGAAAGCCCATGCCTCAAACCCTTCGTGGTCAGATGGGAGCCTCAGAAGGTGGGCGACTGCTTCTGACCAGGGAAGACCAGATGTTCATCGTGGGCGCTCCCAACATCAAACCCGCAGAACAGGAGTTGGCTGCAACAGCTCCCATTGAGTTGGGGCTCTTTCCCTTTGGCGATGCTCTCTTCATCATGATGAAAGCAGGCTTCCTCGAACTCGATTTCTCTTACAATTTTTCTGTCGGAGAAGATGATGATTTACGGGGGATTGCACCCATCCCTTATGAGGCCGGATATGGATTTTCCCTTATCGTCTTCGACACTTTTTCGGGGCTGGTGAGTGCCATTCGATATTTTTCGGTAACGCCTGCATTTTCGGAAGAACTGCATTTTCAAATTGAAAAAGCCCATGAGCGGCATGGGGCAGGTAAATATAATTTCAAATATTGGTATGATAAAGCGATGAAAAAATATCCCAATCCGAACATGATGTGGAAGGACTGCGTGATTGTGGAGATTGCTGGGCATGATTTCTCCAAGTAAAGATTACAGACCACCCAAGAGCTTGCCGCCCATTTTGAAGAATTCGAGTTTTGATCCCAATGGGTTGCTCTGCATGACCTCTTCTTTGGATCCTCTCAGACTGTCGGCAATCTGACCGACCACACCACGCTCTTGTGGTGCCGCTGTTGCTGTCTCTTCTTCAGGGTCTTTGAAGGTATCCTGGACGACACGTGCGGTTTCATCAGGATTGCCATCGGTGACAGGTGCCGCTTCGATGTCATCATAGTAGATTTCGCCCTCATAGATCTTCACACGTGCCGTGGATGGTGCCACCTCGTAATCATTCCAGTCCTTGTAAGCCCATGCCGGGGGTGTCTGGTAAGACGGGATAGACCCCGTGGTTTCTCGATATTCACGTAGGCGCATGACCACATCCTTGGTGTTGGATGAGAACTCATCGATGATGGATTTGTTAGTGATCTGAGCCTGACCCAGATCCTGTTTGATGCCCGCAAGCGGACGGTTGCCTTCAACTGCCTGCACAGCCATGTCTTCAACACTGAGTGGTGCCGGTGTTTCTTCAGATCCGGATGATATGAAGAACACTGCGGCAGCAGCGCTGAAGAGAAAACCTGCCACGATGGGCTTTTTGTTGGCTTTGACACGATCAGCGAAGCTTGGCTCGGATTGCATCTCTGGTTGCTCACCCTGGAGAGAGTCATCATTTTCCATGATTTCACCATCCAGAACCTGCTCAACGCTGGTCTCTGTGGAAGTGTCCTGTCTGTGGTTCTCGTCAAATCCCAATGCGCCCATATATGTTCCCCTTATCTTTGCTCGACAGCTTCAGCGAAGCTTGAAGCATCCACTTCACAGACTGTGGATGCGATTTCTGTTGCGACATCACCTGCCCAGATGATGGCGATGAAAGCGGCCAGTGCCATCATCGAGCTGCCAGCGGACAGTCCACGGAAGACCATGCCTCCAGTCTTCCAGACAGCGAAGATCACGAGGACTATTCTGAATATCCATGCAAGCCTGTCTCTGAGAGAAAAACAGACCGAATATGCAGCTGAAAGCGGATCCTCTGGTGATATAGCGTTTGAACTCAATCCGGTTCTTCCCCCGGAGAATTCTGAACTTGCCAGTAAAATTATATCTGAAAAATCTGATGCAGTTTGTATGCTTGCGTGAAGTAAACTCAAATCCATAATACTCTCCTCAACATAGGAGGGGCAGGGAATACCAAACCCCCATAGCCATGGAGAGAACCACAAGAAGTCCAACCAGCTTGAAATCGACAGATCCTGTTGTGGCCATTTTCAAAACAATAATGCCTAGTATAATAACTGGTATCATACTCAAGAATCCGTTAATATTACTGTATATTTGACCGCACATCCCTTCATCGGTTGAGGGAACTATAATCATTTCATTGGTGATGCCATTATCTATAATTTCTCCCTGATACAGGGTGCGACTATCAGATATGCGAGTGATTATGTCAGCTGAATTCATGAGACTTCTCCTTATCTTGAAAGATGGGGAAAAGATCTCAGGTTTTAAGTATATTAATCTGTAACTTAATATACCGCTGTTTTTTCCATCTCTTCATATAAATGGAGAGAGAAATGCTTAACAAAATATTCATGATATTCAAGGCAATCCAAGCCCTGTTTCCTGTAACGGCTTGGTTATATATTTATGGCGCAGTGGTATTCAGCTATAATAGTGGAATAAAGCCGTCATTCATCGATGAAGAATTCTATCTTGACCTTGCTTGGCTGCTCTCTCCCATCATTGCATGGGTCATTGTCGCTCTTCTCGATATGTTGGAACTCTTCGAAGCCGACAAAAAGGGTGGGCGTCTCAACTTCATCCTGAGCTGGATCCTGTTGGGTGTGACCTTCTTGGCAGGCTTTCAGGACAAGACTTCACCGCTCTATGCCATAAGTGTCCCCCACGACAGCCCAGCCTGGATGGTTGCACTCTCACTCAACCTGGCAGCTCTGGTCTATCTCATCATCAAGTCCCGCATGAATCCGGGCAAGATGCGTGAATTCATCGACCGTGAGGTGAACCTCGTCAAATATGGCACCACATGGAAGCCGGCCGAAATCAAGGACCACGGGTCAGCCTCCTTGGGCGATGTGAAGGCTGCAGCGTCTCATTACCGTGATGGGGACATCATCTTCGGGATAGCTCGCCAACATATGCCTGAAGCGGATTCCGCTTTCGCAGGTCTGTTCCGCAAGATGATGAATGTCGCTTTCGCTGTGGCCATCACAGTCAGAACGCTCACATCAAAACCGAGAACTGGGTTGGGCAGATGGGCTGAAGCCAGGGAGAACATCAAGGTTCTGTCTAACGACCCCTCCAAGGCTCCGATACTTTCAGGCGACTTCAACGGTC
>Ga0228625_1000904_pt1 | contig 11159 bp, 7 predicted proteins | sample 30DmetaG_FD_190482 | JGI IMG/M metagenome (GOLD analysis project Ga0228625, IMG submission 190482) | Seawater microbial communities from Monterey Bay, California, United States - 30D | ecosystem: Environmental > Aquatic > Marine > Coastal | place: USA: California | collected 2016-10-05
CTTACAAAGTTTCTGATATTGTGATTTCAGCATCAATTGAGCCTGAGGCTTTTGGAAGAGTTGCTGTTGAAGCTCAATCGATGGAAAAGCCAATAATTGCAAGTGATATTGGCGGATCTAATGAAACTGTAATTGATGAAAAAACAGGTTTTTTATTCGAGTCTAACAATGCAAAATCATTATGTAAAAAAATTTTAAAAGTACTTTCCATGGATGAAGCAACATTACAATCGATGGGTAAAGAAGGAAGAAAAAATATAATTCAAAAATTTAATGTTGAAAAAATGTGTTTTTCTACTTATTCAGAGTATAAAAGAATATTAAATTAATGCCTATAATTACATTACCAGATGGAAATAATTTAACATTTCCAGACAAAGTTACAGGTCTAGATGTAGCTGAAAAAATTAGTAAGTCACTTGCCAAACAAGCAATGGTTATAAGTGTTGATGGTAATTTAAAAGATTTAGATTTCTTAATTGAAAAAGATTGTGCTATTAAAATTTTTACTTCAAAAAATCCTGAGGGATTAGAAACTATAAGGCACGATACAGCACATATTTTAGCAATGGCTGTACAAGAATTGTTTCCAGGAACACAAGTTACTATTGGGCCAGTTATTGAAAATGGCTTTTATTATGATTTTGCAAGAAAAGAACCTTTTACTGAAGATGACCTTGAAAAAATTGAAAATAAGATGAAAGAAATTGTTGATAGAAATGAGATCACAAAAAGAGAAGTTTGGGAGAGAAATAAAGCTATTTCACATTTTAAAGAAAAAGGAGAAATTTATAAAGCAGAATTAATTGAAGCAATCCCTGAAAATGAAGATGTGTCTATCTATTTTCATGGTGAGTGGCATGACCTATGCAGAGGACCACATCTTTCTTCAACAGGTAAAATTGGAAAGTTTTTTAAGCTTACAAAAGTTTCAGGAGCTTATTGGAGAGGTGATTCTAATAATGAAATGTTACAAAGAATATATGGTACAAGCTGGGCAACTCAAAAAGATCTAGATGAATATTTAAAAAGAATAGAAGAAGCTGAAAAAAGAGATCATCGAAAACTTGGAAAAGAAATGGATTTATTTCATTTTAGAGAGGAAAGTCCAGGCTCAGTATTCTGGCATGAAAAAGGCTGGGCTTTATTTCAAAAATTGATTAATTATATGAGAGGCAGACAAGATGCTGCTGGTTACAAAGAAGTAAATACACCAGAGATATTAGATAGACAGTTGTGGGAAAAATCTGGTCATTGGGAAAAATATGGTGAAAATATGTATACTTCAGAAACTCCAGACGAAAAAGTATTTGCGATTAAACCTATGAATTGTCCCGGTCACATTCAGGTATTCAACCAAGGTTTAAAAAGTTATAGAGACCTTCCTTTACGTATAACTGAATTTGGAAAAGTACATCGTTATGAACCATCTGGAGCACTCCATGGTTTACTAAGAGTGAGAGCATTCACACAAGACGATGCTCATATATTTTGTTCAGAGGATCAAATTACAAGTGAATGCTTAGAAGTGACTAATTTAATTTTAGATATTTATAAAGATTTAGGTTTTGAAAATGTAATTTTAAAATATGCTGATAGACCAGACGTAAGAGTGGGTGAAGATGAAGTTTGGGATAAAGCAGAAGCTTCATTGCTTGAAGCAGTTAAAGCATCTAAGTTAGAATATAGTATTAATAAGGGTGAGGGTGCATTTTATGGTCCAAAAATTGAATTTGTATTAAGAGATGCAATTGGTAGAGATTGGCAGTGCGGAACTTTGCAAGTTGATTTGAATTTACCAGGAAGATTGGATGCTTCTTATGTTGATAAAGATGGAACTAAAAAAGTACCCGTAATGCTTCATCGTGCGTTATTTGGTTCTTTAGAAAGATTTATAGGAATTCTTATAGAAAATTATGCTGGCAAATTTCCTTTTTGGATTTCTCCATTACAAACTGTTGTAATACCAATATCTGAAGAATTTGATGATTATGCAATTGAGGTATCAAAAAAAATTAAACAAGCAGGCATAAGTTCAAATGTTGATTTAAAAAAACATAATTTAAATTACAAAATAAGAGATCATTCATTAGCAAAAATACCTCTTTTATTAATTTGCGGTAAAAAAGAAGTTGACTCTAACTCGGTAACGATTAGAAGATTAGACTCTAACAAACAAGAAAATATGGATTTAAATTTATTCTTAAAAACTTTCTCTGCTTTAAACAAAGCATCCTCAAACTAAGTGGCAGATTTTAAACAAAATTACTTTCAAAGAAGAACAAAAGACAGAGGTCCTAGGTCTAATAATAGAATCTCGTCTCCTGATGTTCAGGTTATTGCAAGTGATGGTGAAAATCTAGGTGTGATGAACACCAATGAAGCAATCTCAATGGCAAAAAATCAGGGATTAGATTTAATAGAGATAGCAGCTAATGCAAACCCACCTGTTTGTAAAATTATGGATATGGGTAAGTTTAAATATGATGCTCAAAAGAAAGCAAATATTGCAAAGAAAAAACAAAAGATTGTTTTGCTTAAAGAAATTAAAATGAGACCTGTTACAGAAACTCATGATTATGATTTTAAGGTTAAAAATGCAAAAAAATTTATAGCCAAAGGAGATAAAGTAAAATTTACTGTAAGATTTAAAGGTCGTGAATTACAACATTCTCATTTAGGAAAAGAATTGATGGATAAGATCAAAGAGGACATGAAGGATATTGGCAAGGTAGAATTGCATCCTAAGTTTGATGGTAAGCAAATGATCATGGTAATTCAGCCTTTATAGGCCTTAATATAGGTTGTAAATTTATATCAATCTTTGTATAAGACCGCAGAATTATGCCAAAATTAAAAACAAAAAGCTCAGCAAAAAAAAGATTTAAGATATCTGCAAAAGGTAAAGTTTTGACTGCCCAAGCTGGTAAAAGACACGGCATGATTAAAAGAACAAATTCTCAAATAAGAAAATTAAGAGGCACAACAACAATGTCTAAACAAGATAGCAAAATTGTTAAATCGTACATGCCCTACAGTTTAAGAGGTTAATAATGGCAAGAGTAAAAAGAGGCGTAACTAGTAAAGCAAAACATAAAAAAGTTTTAAAAGCTGTCAAAGGTCAGTGGGGCAGAAGAAAAAACACTATCAGAGTCGCTAAGCAAGCAATGGAAAAAGCCATGCAGTATGCTTACAGAGATAGAAGAAATAAAAAAAGAGATTTTAAATCTTTGTGGATACAAAGAATTAATGCTGGTGTTAGAGCTGAAGGCATAACTTATTCTAAGTTCATTAATGGACTTAGCAAATGTGGCATTACAATAGATAGAAAAATACTTGCAGAAATAGCTTACGATAGCCCTGAAGCCTTTAAAACTATTGTTCAAAAAGCACAATCTGCTTTAAATTAATCTTCACTATTGTTTTTCGCAGGTGAAGAAATAATCTCTTAAAATGTCAGATATTAAAAAAATTAAAAATGAATATCTCGCAAAGCTAAACGAGCACTTAGATTTAAATTTAATTAATCAAATAAAAACAGATTTATTTGGCAAAAATGGTCTGATCAGTAATAAATTTAAACAGCTTGGAAAAATTCCAGAAGAAGAAAAAAAAAAATTTGCATCAGATTTAAATATTACGAAAGATGAATTACAAAATTTAATTGCCTCTAAAATTGAGGAGATTGAAACAAAAGAGATTAATCAAAAATTAGAAAAAGAAAAAATTGATATCACATTGCCTGAGCGTCCAGTTTCTCAAGGTAAGATACATCCTGTTTCACAAGTAATCGATGAGATCTCTTCTATTTTTTCAGAAATAGGCTTTAGTATTGAAGAAGGACCAGATGTTGAAAATGAATATAATAATTTTACAGCACTAAACACTCCCGACAATCATCCTGCAAGAGATATGCATGATACTTTTTATTTAGATGAAAAAAAAGAGCTGTTATTAAGAACTCATACTTCGCCAGTTCAAATTAGAACTATGTTAAACGACAAACCTCCTTTTAAAATAATTGCACCTGGCAGAACTTATAGATCTGATAGTGATCAAACTCATGCACCAATGTTTCATCAAGTAGAGGGTCTACATATAGATAAAAATATTAATATGGGGCACCTAAAAGGATGTTTGAATTATTTCATTAAAGAGTTTTTTGAAGTTGATAAGATAAAAATGAGATTTAGACCCAGCCATTTTCCTTTTACAGAACCATCAGCTGAAGTAGATATTGGTTATGAAGTAAAAGATGGAAAAATAATTATTGGTGAGGGAGACAAATGGTTGGAAATTTTAGGCTGTGGAATGGTTCATCCAAACGTACTTAAAAATGTAAATGTTAATCCAGATGAGTTTCAAGGATATGCATTTGGAATCGGAATAGATAGATTGGCTATGCTTAAGTATGGAATTAATGATTTAAGAGCCTTTTTTGATTGTGATTATAGATGGTTAAACCAGTTTGGATTCGACCCAATTGATGTACCTTCAAGTTACAGAGGTTTAAGCAGATGAAGATTACTACTGATTGGCTAAAAGATCATTTAGAGACTGAATTTAATGAAAATCAGATAATAGATAAACTTACCGATGTTGGTTTAGAAGTTGAAAGTGTTGAAAAACAATCTGATGAACTTGATAGTTTTGTAGTTGCAAAAATCATTAAAGCAGAGAAACATCCTAACGCAGACAGACTAAGAGTTTGTGATGTAGATATTGGATCTGGAAAACCTGTAAAAGTTGTATGTGGAGCTCCTAATGCTAAAGATGGTTTAATTACAATTTATGCTCCGCCTGGTGCGATTGTTCCAAAAAATCAAATGAAACTAGTAGTAAGTAAAATTCGAGGTGTTACCTCATATGGAATGCTCTGTTCAGAGTCAGAATTAAACTTATCAGATGAAAGTGATGGAATTACTGAACTTTCATTAGATAAATTTGAAAACAAAATTGGAAAAAGTTATTTTCCAAAAAAAAATTCTAATGTGATCGATATATCTATTACTCCTAATCGAGCAGATTGTTTGGGTATACGGGGTATAGCTAGGGATCTGGCTGCTGCTGGCTCAGGGACTTTAAAAAATTCAAAAGTAAGCAAACTTTTACAAGAAGGAAAACAGACAGTTAATGTTAAAATTGAAGATGAGGAAGAACAGGCTTGTACAGTATTTGGTAGTTGTTTAATTACAGGAGTTAAAAATATTGAGAGTCCAGAGTGGCTTAAAGAAAAAATCATTTCTATAGGTCAAAAACCAATTTCAGCTATCGTAGATATAACTAATTATGTAATGTTTGATTTAAATAGACCATTACATGCTTATGATGTTGGCAAAATTGACAAAGGAATAGTTGTTAGAAACTCAAAAAAAAATGAGACCTTTAAAGCTTTAGATAATAAGGATTATAAACTTCAAGATGGAATGTGTGTAATATCTGATGCCTCAGGTGTATTAGGATTAGGAGGAATAATTGGTGGAACCAGGTCAGGAACTGAATTAGATACAAAAAATGTATTAATTGAGTCAGCATACTTTTCTCCAAGATCGATTAGAAAATCATCAAAAATTTTGAATATAGATACAGATGCTAAATTTAGATTTGAAAGAGGAATTGACCCGTTGTCAATTGAGCAAGGATTAGAAAAAGCTGCAAGCTTAATTCAAGAAGTTTGCGGGGGCAAAATAAGTCAATTTGACGTTCAAAAAATCAAAGATTATAAAAAACAATCATTAAAATTCGATCCTTCTTTATTTGAGAAAGTAACAGGTATTGCGATTGAAAATTCAGAAATTGAAAAAATTTTAATTAAACTTGGTTTTGAAGTTAAAAAAATTGAAAAATTATTCGAATTAAAAATTCCAACTTGGCGACCAGATATTTCTCAGTCAATAGATGTTGTGGAAGAGCTAGTTAGGATTAAGGGTTATGATAAAATCAAGATGATAGAACCTAAAAAAGTTAGAGAAAAACCAACATTAAATAAAAAACAAAGATTGTTTCATTTTTTGCAAAGAGCTATTGCCTCAAAAGGTTATTTGGAAGCTATCACTTGGTCTTTTACTGACAGCAAAATCAACCAATTGTTTATTGAAAAGAATAAAGAAATTAAAATAATTAATCCAATAAGTTCCGATTTAGATGTTTTGAGAAGCTCAATTTTTTCTAATTTGATAATCCATTTAAATAAAAATTTAGATAGAGGATTTAAAGATTTATCAATATTTGAAATAGGCCCTGCATTTCTTGGTGAAAAACCAGGAGAGCAACAAACAGTAGTTGGTGGATTAAAATCTGGAAAATTTTCTAGACAAAATTGGTTAGAAAAAGAGAGACTAGTAGATGCTTATGATGTTAAAAGTGATGTGGTTCAAAGCTTAACGGAAGCAGGATATGATAAGGATAAATTGTATTATGATACAGAAACACCAAATTATTATCATCCTGGAAAATCAGGCAGGGTGTTTCTAAATAAGGGTAAAGAAAAAGTCGTAGCTTTTTTTGGTGATATCCACCCAAGTATTCTTAAAAAACTAGACCTTAAGGTTGAAGCATTGGTGGGTTTTGAAATTTTTTTAGATAACATCAAGCAACCAAAAAAATCGCTTAAAGATCAAAAAACAAATTATAAATTTTCTGATTTCCAAAAATCTGAGAGAGATTTTGCATTTATCTTAGATAAAGGGTTTCCTGTTCAAGAACTCATAGAGGTTATCTCGAATGTTGATAAAAATTTGATTAAATCAGTTAAAGTTTTTGATGTTTACGAAGGTAAAAATATTCCAGAAAATAAAAAATCAATTGCTTTAAATATAACCATACAGTCTCCTGAAAAAACTTTATCAGAAGATGATTTAAATAAAATTAATCAACTAATTATCTCTACCGTAGAGTCAAAAATAGACGCTAAAATTAGATCGTAGTAATGACAAGCATTGATCATATTAGAAATTTTGCAATTATTGCACATATTGATCATGGAAAATCAACAATAGCAGATAGAATTATTCATAGCTGTGGTGGACTGACTGAAAGAGAAATGAAGGCACAGGTTTTAGATTCGATGGATATAGAGCGTGAAAGAGGTATTACAATCAAAGCTCAGACAGTAAAGCTTAATTACAAAGCTAAAGATGGTAAAAATTATATCTTAAATATTATTGATACCCCGGGTCATGTAGATTTTAGTTATGAGGTTAGTAGATCTCTTTATGCTTGTGAAGGCTCAATTTTAATAGTTGATAGCACTCAAGGGGTAGAAGCCCAAACACTTGCAAATGTGTATCAAGCTTTAGATATAGATCATGAAATAGTACCAGTTTTAAATAAAGTAGATCTTCCAGCATCAGATTTAGATAGAACAAAGAAACAAATAGAGGAAGTAATAGGTATAGATACAGAGAGCGCAATTCCTTGTTCAGGTAAAACAGGAGAGGGTATTGATGATATTTTAGAACAAATTATTTCAGCATTACCTGGACCTAAAGGTGAAAGTTTAGGAGATTTAAAATGTTTATTAGTTGATAGCTGGTACGATACTTACTTAGGAGTTGTAATTCTAGTCAGAGTTATTGATGGTAAAATTTCAAAAAATATGAAAATTAAAATGATGTCAACCAATCAAGAATATATTGTTGAAAAAGTAGGTGTATTTACGCCAAAAGCTACGGATATCAATGGATTAAATGCTGGAGAAATAGGTTTTATAACAACTGGAATAAAAGTTTTATCAGAAACAAAAGTTGGTGACACAATATGTGATGCTACAAAACCTTTAACAGAAGCGCTTCCTGGTTTTAAACCTAGTAAGCCTGTAGTTTTTTGTGGATTATTTCCAGTAGATAGTTCTGAATATCAAAAATTAAAAGATGGTTTAGCCAAACTACAATTGAATGATGCAAGTTTTTCATTTGAGCCTGAGTCTTCTTCAGCATTAGGACTAGGTTTTAGATGTGGGTTTTTAGGATTGCTTCATTTAGAAATTGTTACGGAAAGATTAGAAAGAGAATTTGATGTTAACTTATTAACAACAACTCCAGGGGTAGTATATAAAGTTTATATGAATAGTGGAGATATAATAGATCTCCATAATCCTTCAAGTTTACCGGATCCAACTTTGATTAAGTTAATTGAAGAACCTTGGATAAAGGCAACAATAATTACCCCAGATGAATATTTGGGCTCAATTATGAAAATGTGTCAGGATAAAAGAGGAATACAAACCAATTTAAGTTATTCAGGAAATAGAGCTGTTGTAAATTATGAACTACCGTTAAATGAAGTAGTTTTTGATTTTAATGATCGTTTAAAATCTATGACTAGTGGATATGCTAGTTTTGATTATGAAATTATTGAACATAGAGAAGGAGATTTAGTAAAACTTGGAATTTTAGTTAATGCTGAGCCAGTAGATGCTTTAGCAATGATGATTCACAAAGATTTTGCCCAAAGAACTGGAAGGGAAGTTTGTGAAAAACTAAAAGATTTAATACCAAGACATAATTTTATGATACCTGTTCAAGCAGCAATTGGGGGAAAGATAATAGCTAGAGAAACTATTAAAGGTTTTAAAAAAGATGTTTTAACCAAAATTCATGGTGGTGGAGCTACAGACCGAAAAAGAAAACTTCTTGAAAAGCAAAAAAAGGGTAAGGCTAGATCAAAACAATTTGGAAGAGTAGAAATTCCCCAGGAGGCATTTATTGGTGTTCTCAAGATTTCAAAAGAAAAATAATTGGAGAGGTGGCCGAGTGGTTGAAGGCGCACGCTTGGAAAGCGTGTAAAGGAGCAATCCTTTCATGGGTTCGAATCCCATTCTCTCCGCCATTAAATAAGCCTTAATTTGCAGTCCTAATTAGTCTTTTTTTACTTAATTTAGTGAATATAAATCAGCATTTTTTATAAATAATGTTATAATTTCTTTTTCCAAAAATTTAAAAAATGACAAATAAAAATACATATCAAGCAGATTCCATTAAAGTTTTAAAAGGTCTTGAAGCGGTTAGAAAAAGACCAGGAATGTATATCGGTGATACAGATGATGGAACTGGTTTGCATCATATGGTTTATGAAGTTGTTGATAACTCTATAGACGAGGCTTTAGCAGGCCATTGTAAAAATATTAATGTAAAAATTAATTCAAATGGAACTATCACAGTTAATGATGATGGTAGAGGAATTCCTGTTGATATGCACAAAGGAGAAAAAAAATCAGCAGCAGAAGTTATCATGACACAACTACATGCGGGTGGTAAATTTGATCACGACTCATACAAAGTTTCAGGTGGACTTCATGGGGTTGGAGTTTCGGTTGTTAATGCTTTGTCAGAGTCACTACAGTTAGAGATAAGTAGAGACGGAAAAAAACATTTTATAGAATTTAAAAATGGTGAAGCAAAAGCACCATTGAAAGTTACTGGAAAATCTAAAGAAAATGGAACTCAGATAACATTTTTGCCATCAAAAGAAATTTTTTCTTCTACAAAATTTAGTGCAAACATTCTCATAAAAAGAATGAGAGAGTTAGCATTTTTGAATAAAGGTATTAAAATAATTTTTACCGATGCTAGTTTAAAAAAAGAGAAAGTATCTGAATTTAAATTTGATGGTGGTGTACTTGAGTTTGTAGATTTTCTAGATGAGAAAAGAGAAAAACTACAAAATAAAAATGGTAATGATTTATTTAAAAAACCAATTTATATAGAAGGAAAAAAAGATAATATCGAACTTGAGTGTTCTTTAAAGTGGAACGGAAGTTATGCTGAGGATATTTTCCCTTATACTAATAATATTTACCAAAAAGATGGTGGTACTCATTTATTGGGCTTTAGAAGTGCGTTAACTAGAGTTGTTAACAAATATGCTAATGAACACAATTTACTCAAGAAAAATAAATTAGCAATTTCAGGAGATGATATTAAAGAAGGATTAACTTGTGTGCTTTCTACTAAAATTCCTGATCCTAAATTTTCATCTCAAACAAAAGACAAACTAGTTTCATCAGAAGTAAGGATGATTGTAGAAACTTTAGTGAATGAAAAATTATCTATATGGTTTGATCAAAATCCGTCAGTTGCTAGAATAATTTTAGCAAAAGTTATTCAAGCTGCAATGGCGAGAGATGTAGCTAGAAAAGCGCGAGAAAATGTAAGAAGAAAAGGTGCCTTGGAATTAAGTGGTCTTCCTGGAAAACTGGCTGATTGCCAAATAGGAAAACAAGATGGTACAGAGTTGTTTATTGTAGAGGGTGACTCAGCGGGTGGATCAGCTAAACAAGGTAGAAATAGATCCAATCAAGCTGTTTTACCTTTAAGAGGTAAAATTTTGAATACTTATGTTGAGGATTTAGCAGCTAAAAAAAATGGCAATGGTGATAATTCAGAACAACAAAGAACTAAAGCTTTGTCAAAAATGATATCATCCAATGAAATAGTTACTTTAATAAATGCATTAGGTTTAGATCCAAAGGTTCATGAAATAGATTTAAAAGATCTTAGATATGGAAAGATTATTATTATGACAGATGCTGATGTAGATGGATCCCACATCAGAGCTCTTCTGTTAACTTTTTTTAATAATAAACCATTCAATAAATTGATTGAAAATGGACATGTATATTTGGCCCAACCTCCATTATTTAAAATAAATAAAGGAACAAAAGGAATATATATTAAAGATGAAAAAGAATTAGAAGATTATATTGTTAATAACAGTAAAGAGTTAAAAAAATTAAAAAGAGGATCTAAAGAATTTATAAAAGAATTAGATCTAGAAAAATCAAAAATGAATATTCAAAGGTTTAAGGGATTAGGAGAGATGAACCCAGAAGAGTTGTGGAGTACAACACTCGACCCTGAAACAAGAAATCTATTACAAGTACAGTATTCAAAAGATCTAAAGAAAGATCAAAGTCTAATACACACTTTAATGGGAAATGATGTTGCTCTGAGAAAAGATTTTATAATTTCTAACGCGATTAATGTACAAAATCTTGATATTTAATAATGAAGTTCTTTGAAACTTCAAAATACCATTTTTTTAAAAAATCAACTTATATAAGTTTAAGATGGATTGGTATTATTGGACAATTAATATCAGTTAACTTTGTCTATTTTTTTTTAAATTTTGATTTTAATTTTATTGTTTGTAATTTGATA
>Ga0228625_1000919_pt1 | contig 11020 bp, 10 predicted proteins | sample 30DmetaG_FD_190482 | JGI IMG/M metagenome (GOLD analysis project Ga0228625, IMG submission 190482) | Seawater microbial communities from Monterey Bay, California, United States - 30D | ecosystem: Environmental > Aquatic > Marine > Coastal | place: USA: California | collected 2016-10-05
TAAACAAAAAATCCTGATGAAATTCACCAGGATTGTGAGTGATGTGGGCAATGAGGGATTCGAACCCCCGACCCCTTGGGTGTAAACCAAGTGCTCTGAACCAACTGAGCTAATTGCCCTTACATGATTGTATATCATACAAGCGGGTGCAAATATAAAAGGGTTTTTAAACTTAACAAAGAAAAAAAGATGTTTATTTTGATTTGTTTTTAATCCTATGGAATTGAGTTTATTACACAAATAAAAAATCAATATTTTTTTAAGGCTTCTTCATAATCTTCTTGGGTATCAATACCTATAAGACTTGTGGCAGCCTCTATCATCTTAATTTTAAAGCCATTTTCTATGACACGTAATTGTTCTAATTTTTCCAGTTTTTCTAAATTAGTTTGGTCCATTTCTATATACTTAGCTAAGAAATCTTTCCGATAGCCATAAATACCGATGTGCCTAAAAAAATTATGTTTTTTAAGTTCTTCATTTGAGTGAATAATTTCTTGATGATCTCTCGGAAAAGGGATGGGAGCTCTTGAAAAATAAATGGCATTATTTTGAGTATCTACAACCACCTTTACTACATTTGGGTCTTGAAAATCTTTGATGTTTTCTATTTTACTCATGGCACTTACCATGGAAACTTGATCATCATCAAACGAATGAACTAGCTCTTCAATTATATTTGGATCAATAAATGGTTCATCACCTTGAACATTCACAACAATGTCACAATCTATTCTTACAACAGCCTCCCCTATTCTATCTGTTCCAGATTGATGCGAACTTTTAGTAAGAATAATATGATTGGTAAAACTTCTACAAACCCCTTCAATCTCTGGACTGTCTGTTGCTATATACACCCCATCTATATTCTTAACCTTCAGACATTGTTCATAAACTCTTTGAATGACTGTTTTCCCTTTAAGATCTAATAAGACCTTCTTTGGTAACCTGGAAGAATCTAATCTGGCGGGTATGACAATTACTTTTTTCATAAGATTAAACACCTAAATCATATACTTGAACGACCCCCACTAAATCATTAGATTCGTTTACTACCAATAATGAATTTATTTTGTGTTGGCTCATAATATTACTGGCTGAAATGAGCTTATCTGTTTCATAAATTAACTTTGGATGATTACTCATTAAATCTTCTGCCTTTAAATTGAAGAAATCCTTTTCTCTAGATTCCATAGTTCTACGAATATCACCATCTGTAATGATACCAATAATTTTATTGTTATCAATAATTACAACCAATCCTAACTTTCCTTCAGAGATTTTTTGAATAACTTCTTTGATAGTAGCTTGTGGTGAGATGATTGGTAAATTCTTCTTTTTCATCACATCTCCTACCGTAGTTAGAAGTCTTCTTCCTAAACTACCTCCAGGATGAAATTTAGCAAAATTTTCTTCTTTAAAGTCTCTCAACTTCATAAGAGTAACTGCTAAGGCATCTCCCATTACCAAAGTTGCCGTAGTAGAAGAGGTAGGCGCTAAAAATAACGGACAAGCCTCTTTATCTACTGCTATATTTAAATGATAATTGGTGTTTTTTGCTAAAGTAGAATCATCATTACCACTCATGGAAATGGTGCAATTCTTTTGATGTTTCAAAAAGGGAATTAGTTTTAAAACTTCGTCTGTTTCTCCAGAATTTGAAATTAATAAAACAATATCATTTTCCTCAATCATCCCCAGATCTCCATGATATGCTTCTCCAGGATGCAAGAAAAAACTTGGTGTTCCTGTACTTGCAAGAGTAGCTGCAATCTTCTTTCCAATGATCCCAGACTTACCCATTCCAGAAACTATTAACTTTCCAGAACTTTGTAAAATAGCATTGATGGCCTTTTCAAAATCATCTGTTAATCTTTTGGATAGGTTAGCTATCTCTTTTGACTCTATTTCAAATACTTCTTGAGCTAGTTTTTTTATGTCCATTACAAGCGTTCTTTGATGGTTTTGATTTATTTAATTGATTACCAAAATTACGAAAAAGGGTTGGGTTCTACTAATAAACAAAGATTCCTCTCTTTTTAAATAACTTCTGCCACCACAAATGTACTGCCTCCAACAAATACAACATCATCTATTTCAGCATCAGAAATAGCTTTTAAATACGCTTCATGAACAGAATCATAAGCATCTCCAACTAAATGAAAATTTTCAGCTGCAGATTGCAAATCTATTTCATTGAGTCCTCTGGGAATATTGGGTTTACAAAAATAATAAGTAGCTTTTACAGGAAAAAGTGAAAGAATATCATCTAATTTTTTATCGTTAACTACCCCAAGAACCATATGTAATTTATTAAATGACAGACTAGCTAGTTGATTCATTACATATAACAGCCCTTCTCTGTTGTGAGCTGTATCACAAATAACAAGTGGTTTGTACTGTAAAATCTGCCATCTCCCCTTAAAATTTGTGTTTTGTACTACATTTTTTAAACCCTTTATGATATGGCTTTCAGAAATCACACAACCCTTCAATGCTTTTACTGCATGAATGGCTGTTGACATATTTTTTTCTTGATAGCTTCCTAATAAATCAGATTTGTAATCATATTTTTTATCTGAAGCAAAATAAATATCAGAATTCATTTGTGTTGCTTTCTTAATAAAAACATCTATAACTGCATCTTGCTTTTCACCTATAATGGTGGGTGTATTTTGTTTTATAATACCTGCTTTTTCAGCTGCAATATCAGGTAAGGTATCTCCCAAAAACTGCATATGATCGTACCCGATATTTGTAATAACAGCTACTTCTGGGTGTATGATATTTGTAGAATCTAAACGTCCTCCTAAACCAACTTCTATGATGGCTATATCTACATTTTGTGTTGCAAAATACTCAAAAGCCAAGCCAACAGTCATTTCAAAAAATGAAAGCTGTTGGGTTTCTAAAAAATGTTTATTCTTAGTAATAAAATCAACAACAAAATTACGAGAAACTTCTTCTCCATTAATTCGAATTCGCTCAGTGAAATTTTTTAAATGAGGAGATGTATACAAGCCAACTTTATAACCAGCTTCTTGTAAAATACTTGAAATGATATGGGAAGTAGATCCCTTTCCGTTAGTACCACCAACATGAATAGAAGCAAATTTATTTTGTGGGTTCTTTAACTCACCACAAAAAGCACTAATATTGGTAAGATCTTTTTTAAAAGCTGTTTTTCCCTGTCTTTGATACATCGGAAGTTGGGAAAACATCCAATCTAATGTTTCTTGATAGGTCATTATTTGGTGAGTGAAAACTTATAAATAATCGTTCCTTTTTGTTTGGTTGGAGCATTTGGATCAGCATTCCAAGTAGTTCTTAATGCTGCTTCCCTTGCTGGATTTAATAGACAATTAGCAGAATTTGTAGTTCCTTTTACTCCCGATACTGCCTTAATAACTGTTCCATATTTATCAACCTCTATACTTACCACAACAATACCTTCCTCTTCACAGTTGGGTTGCTCTTTTGGTCTAAGTAAAGCTTCTCTTCCAGCTAAATTATAATTACTATCCCCTGTACTACCAATATTTCCGTAATATTTTGTAGAGGATGGATCTCCGTTTTTGTCTCCTTTTAAACCTAAAACAGTATCATTGCCTTCGCCAGCTTTATTCCCATCAGAAGCATCTCCTTTTAATAAATTATCAAAAGCTTGCAATGTGTTCTTGGATGGTTTTTTAGGCTTAGGTTTTGGCTTCTCTTTCTTAGGCTTCTCCTTTTTTTCAACCTCCTTTACTTCAACTTCTTCTAGTTTTTCAATTACCGGGGCTTCTTTTTCAGTTTGAGTGATCACTTCTTCTTTGATTATTTCCTCAGAAATATCTTCAGTAGTTTCCTCCATTTTTTCTTCTTGAACTTCTTCCTGAACTTCCTCTTGAACTTGCTCTGATGATTCTTTGGAAGGAAGGATATCGTTAGGTATTTCATACCCCTGATTTGAGGTGCCAAAGTTAATTGCAATTCCGTATTCTTCGGGAGGATCTTGATACTTCATCCCAAAGTTAAAAATCATCCATAGAAGTGAAATTAAAATAATAGCGGTTATTGCGGTAGATTTCTTTTTATATGTAGTATCTAAGAAAGCCATTATTTTCCTTTAACAGCTAAAATCATTTTGAGTTTATTCTTGTTGGCTATATCAATTACTTTCATTACACTTTTGTAAGGAACGTTTTGATCTCCTCTAATAACCACAGTTTTTTTCTTATCAAGACCTACTTTGTTTAGAATTTCAATTTCTAGATTTTTTTCAGTCACAAAAGTTTTATCAATATAAAATTTTGATTGATCTGTAATGGAGATAGCTACAGAGGTATTATTTTCTGTTTTGCCACCTGCTTTAGGTAATAAAACGTCTATTGCACTTACTGTTACAAGTGTAGAGGTTAACATAAAAAAAATTAAAAGTAAAAAAACAATATCTGTCATTGAAGACATATTGAAATTTGGATTTACTTTATTTCTTCCTCGTAAATTCATTATACAGGTTCATTTAATAAATCTAAAAACTCAACAGTTTTTGCCTCCATTTGATACATCACTTTATCAGTTCTTACCACAATATGATTGTAAGTAATATAGGCAATAATTCCAACAATTAAACCAGCTACAGTAGTGGTCATAGCAGTATACAATCCATCAGAAAGTAATTTAATGTCTATTTGACCTCCTGCATTAGCTATTTCATGAATGGCAACAATCATTCCTATTACCGTTCCTAAAAAACCAATCATAGGAGCAGCTCCTGCTATGGTAGCAATCACACTTACATTTTTCTCTAATTGGTAGACCTCTAATTTACCTGCATTTTCAATTGCTTTATTAATATCATCCAACGGTTTCCCTATTCTAGATATTCCTTTCTCAATTAACCTAGCTGTTGGGGAATTTGTTTTTTTGCATAACGCATCAGCAGCTTCCAGTTTTCCATTTGAAACATAATCTTTAATCTGATTCATAAAGTTTTTATCAACATTAGATGCAGCTTTTATGGCAAAAAATCGTTCAAAATAAATGTACAGAGAAACGGCTAACAGAACAAATAGGATTCCAATAATGATTTGACCTCCTATGCCACCATCTACAATTAATTTAAATACAGACAAGGTTTTTTCTTGTGAAACAGCGGCTACGATTTCGGGTGATTCTTGTAAAGATGATAACATACTTTTAAATTATTTAATTTAATAACGGGGTATTAAAATATAAATTGTTCAAAAAACAATCAGAATTTATAGGTTGATTTTTTTTAGATAAATTGTCTAAGAACCATAAATGAGGCAGATCCAACAAGAAAACCAACAAGTGCCAGCCAAGAGATTTTTTTTAAATACCAGAAAAAATCAATTTTTTCCATCCCCATAGCCACAACTCCTGCTGCAGAACCTATGATTAACATACTCCCACCTGTACCTGCTGAAAAAGCAATAAAGTGCCACAATGGATTATCTAAAGATTCAGAAAACATCCCTAAACTAGCTGCTACTAATGGAACATTATCGATAACAGCAGATCCTATTCCTAATAAAATCACAACTAAATCAGAGACCTTAGTGCCTGGTAATTCAGTACCTATTAAAGGAATACTTTCTTTTAAACTATCTGCAAAGTTGAAAAGAATTCCAAGAGATTCAAGAGCTGCTACTGTCATTAATATCCCTAAGAAAAATAAAATACTTGGCATCTCTATTTTAGACAAAGAACTATGAACTGGGCTATGATAAGAATGTTCAGTAGATTCTTCAATAGTATTAAAATCTGTTAGTGAGAATTTTCTTCTACTAAAAATTTCTGCAAAAGTAGCAACAATTGCTAAAGACAACATCATCCCAACATAAGGTGGTAGATGTGTAACTGTTTTAAAAACAGGAACAAAAACAATAGCTCCAAGTCCAAGATACAACATAGTTGCACTGTGTTTTCCTTTTTTTTCTGAGTCATTATCAAGATCATCTTGGGTGTCTATAGTTCCTTGAAAAGGTTTTAAAAATGAGGCTATGAAAGAAGGAACTATCATGCATAATAATGAAGGAATAAATAAATAGATAAATAATTTGCTAGTACTCACTTTATCGCCTATCCAAAGCATAGTGGTTGTAACATCTCCTATGGGTGAGAAAGCTCCACCAGCATTTGCGGCTATAATGATTAAGCCTGCAAACCAAATTCTTTCATCTCTTTTCTTTACAATCTTTTGAAGTATAGATATTAATACTATCGTAGCTGTTAGGTTATCTATAATTGCAGATAAAATAAATGCTAGAATAGAAAAAATCCATAATATTTTTTTCTTACTATTTGTCTTTACATATCCTTTGATGGTAGAAAATCCATTGAAATAATCAATAATCTCAACTATGGTCATAGCTCCTAGAAGAAACACCAATATTTCAGCAGTTTTTCCTAGATGATGTAACAATGTTTCTTCCGCTAAATGCATTTTGTCATCATGAGGCAATTCAGTAAACCCTTCTACAAGAGCATGATTTGATGAATCAAACCAATTAGAAAAAGAATCAATACCTAGGGCTACAATTGCCCAACAAATAGCCATCATAGCCAACGCTGGTATTAACTTATCTAGTTTTATATTATGTTCTAATGTAATCCCTAAATATCCTACTACAAATACGACGATAATTAATAACTCCATACTATTTATTTAATTTAAACTAGTTGTTTTAAGGCTATTTCAAATGCTGTCTTACAAATTTCTTTTTTACTACTATTCTTCTCAAAAGTACTCATTAATGCTTTTCTGATGGTTTCAGATGTATCCTTAAAAATTGCTTCATCTTCCATGGGTAATTTCACTCTTGCTTCCATCAAATAGGCAAAAACTCTTGCTATTCCACAATTTGAAATAAAATCAGGTAATAAACTTACTTGGGAGTCTGCGTATTCCATAATAGGTCCAAAGAAAATTTCTTTATCTGCAAATGGCACATTAGCTCCTGGAGAAATTACTTCTAAACCAGACGAAATCATTTGTGTAATTTGGTCTCTAGAAACCAATCTGGAAGCAGCTGCAGGAACAAATATTTCTGCAGATAATGACCAAATACTTTGATTAATTATATCAAAAGGAATCATGTTTTCTGCAACCAGTTTATTTCCTTCTTTTGCCAGAAATAAATGAGTCATTTGATCTATTGAAAAACCTTCTTCGTTAATTAAACCACCATCTCTATCTATAATTCCAACAACTTTTGCCCCTAATTGTGTTAAATAAAAAGCTGCTGCTGATCCAACATTTCCAAACCCTTGAACAACTGCCTTTTTACCTTTTAAACTTCCACCATAAATTGCATAATAATGTTTAACTGCTTCCGCGACACCATAACCTGTTAGCATATCTGCTACTGTATATTTTTTGGATAAATCAGGTGAAAAATTTTTATTTTCTATAATCTTTATAACTCCAAGTCTCAATTGACCGATTCTATTAATCTTATCAGCTACAGTAGGTTTAAAATGACCATTAAAAATACCTTCCTGTGGGTGCCAAACACCACAATCTTCCGTAATTGGAATAACATCTTTATCTGCATCAACATTTAAATCTCCCCCAGTACCATAATAATGTTTTAATAATGGGGTAACGGCTTTATACCAGCGTTCTAAAACACCTCTTTTTCTTGGGTCATTAGGGTCAAAGTTAATTCCAGATTTTGCACCTCCAATACTTGGACCAGACACGGTAAACTTAACTTCCATAGTTTTTGCTAATGAAAGTACTTCATTTAAGTCTAAACCTTTTCTCATTCTGGTTCCTCCACCTGCAGCTCCTCCTCTAAGAGAGTTAATAACTGTCCAACCTTCTGCTTCAGTTTCTGGATCTTTCCAATTGAAAACTATTTCAGGTTGTTTATCTTCGTACTTCTTTAGTAAGTCCTTCATTAATAGCTATTTAATTTTGAATTATTTTGAAGTGATAATAACACCACCAAATTAAGAAAAAATAAATCGCTAATCAGAATTATTTAACGTAAATATTGTGCCGGATGAATGATTTTTTTGAGCTCCGGTAACACTAGACAAGCAATTTACATGTCCCTGTAGTTTTTGTAAACCTAGCAATGCAAAAATAAGTGCTTCCTTGTAATTAATAATATCATCTGAAGGAATGATAATTTGAGTATTAGAATGAATTTGAATTCTCTTTATTAAAAAATCATTATAAACACCCCCACCTGAAAATAAGACATTATTAAAAGGATGAATAATAATCGATATTTGTTGGGAAATATGCTCAATAAAAGTTCTTAAAACATCTTCTACATCTAACTTATAGTCATCCAATAACGGATAAACATATCGGATAACCCATTCTAAACCTAATGATTTTGGTGGCTTTTTTGAATAATAATCTAGACAATTTAAATCTTCTAATAATCCTTCATGAACAGACCCTTTAGAGGCAATAATCCCTTTGTCATCATAATGTAATCCAATTTTCTTACAATAATAATTCATGACAATATTAACTGGGCAAATATCAAAAGCAATGCGGTTATCTCTATATTCATAAGAAATATTTGCAAAGCCTCCTAAATTTACACAAGCTTCATATTCTGAAAATAATATTCTATCACCTATTGGGACAAGAGGAGCTCCTTGACCTCCTAACTGAACATCCTGAGTTCTAAAATCAGAAACAGTAGTACAATTGGTTATATTATAAATTTGTTGACCATCACCAGCTTGAAAAGTTATTCCATTTTCTGGCTGATGTAACACAGTATGCCCATGAGATGCAATAAAATCTAAAGAAGTAATTTTATTTTTAGAAATAAATTCTTGGGTTTTATTTCCCAGATACAGCCCATAATCATAATCAAGAACAGAAAGAAGTTCTGTATCTAAATGAATTGAATTTTTCAATCTAGCCTCCCAAAATTCTGAATACTTAATCGTATTTGAATGTATTATTTCAAAATCACTATAATTATTTTTATGGAACTTAACATATACAATATCCAACCCATCTAATGAAGTTCCAGACATAAGTCCAATTGAATAAATATATTTGTCATTCATATCCGTAAAAATATGAAATGTTTGTTGAAAATATGCTAGTAAAAAAGTATATTTGAGTTCTTTTTTTACGAATTCAATAACACAAATACTAAATGGATTTTAATCTTACCGAAGAACATTTAATGATTAGAGATGCAGCTCGTGATTTTGCGCAAATAGAATTACTTCCTGGAGTCATTGAAAGAGATAACAAGCAAGAATTCCCTAATGAGCTTGTAAAAAAAATGGGAGATTTAGGCTTTTTAGGGATCATGGTTGATCCAAAATACGGAGGAAGTGGAATGGATACTTTTTCTTATGTTTTAATCATGGAAGAATTATCAAAAATAGACGCATCTGCCTCTGTAATTGTATCCGTAAACAACTCTTTAGTCTGTTATGGAATAGAGCAATATGGTTCTGAGGAACAAAAACAAAAATATTTAACAAAATTAGCAACAGGAGAATATCTTGGTGCGTTTTGCTTAAGTGAACCCGAGGCTGGTAGTGATGCTACTTCACAAAGAACTACTGCTATAGATATGGGTGATCACTATGTTTTGAATGGCACAAAAAACTGGATTACCAACGGTGGTCGTTCTGATGTGTATTTGGTAATAGCCCAAACAGATCGAAACAAAGGACCTAAAGGAATCAACGTTTTTATTGTAGAAAAAGGAATGGATGGGTTTGACATTGGACCAAAAGAAGATAAACTTGGTATTAGAGGTAGTGACACACATACACTTCAATTTAATGACGTAAAAGTTCCTAAAGAGAATAGAATTGGTGAAGATGGATTTGGTTTTAAATTTGCCATGAAAACACTTTCTGGTGGACGAATTGGTATTGCTGCTCAGGCACTTGGTATAGCTTCTGGAGCTTATGAATTAGCTTTAAAATATTCTAAAGAAAGAAAAGCTTTTGGAACAGAAATTTGCAACCATCAAGCTATAGCCTTTAAATTAGCAGACATGTATACAGAAATCACTGCGGCACGTCATCTAGTAATGAAAGCAGCTTGGGATAAAGACCAAGGAAATAGTTATGATATGTCTAGTGCAATGGCTAAATTATATGCATCAAAAGTAGCTATGGAACATACTGTAGAAGCTGTACAAATTCATGGTGGTAACGGATTTGTGAAAGAATATCATGTAGAAAGGTTAATGCGTGATGCTAAAATTACCCAAATCTATGAAGGAACTTCAGAAATTCAAAAAATTGTGATTTCTAGAGGACTCATAAAGGGTTAATTGTAGTTGTATTTAAAAGAAAAATATTTCAATCAAATTTAATATCAAATAACTGAAGCCCTGAACCTGGAGCAATAGTTCTTAGAAATTTTCTATCATTACCTTCTTTTAAAGAATTAATGATGAAATCAAGAGATATTTTGTGTTTGCCTAGATCAACTAAAACTCCCATCATTAAACGTATTTGATACCTAAGGAAACCAGCACCTCGTACTTTAAGTACATAACTAGTTTCAGGAAAGAAATTCGCAGTCAAAATAGTATTTATCTCAATAATACAAGAAAGTATATCGCGCTTAAAAACAGTATTTTCAGAAGGCTCTGTACAATACTTATGAAAATAATGAGTACCCTCAAATAGTTTTGCTCCTTTTTGCATCAATTTAATGTCTAGGGTATCTTGAAATCCCACTAGAAGCGCTGCTGAAAAAGGATGATTTTTTGTTCCATGAGAGAAATAATAATGATATTCTTTTAATTTTGAAGATTGTATGATGTTGAAAGGCTTTGAAATATTTTTTAAAGTAAGTACTTTTAAATCTGAGGGAGCATTAAAATTAAAACTCTTCAGAAATTCTTTCTCTTCTACCAACTCATTTGTAAATAATTGAAAAAAATAGGTGTTTGCAGAAACTTTAGAATCTGTTCTACTTGATCCTAAGGTCGTAAAATCTTTATTTTTAAAAACAAATCCTAACGTTTTGTCAATCATTTCATGTAAGGACATTACATTT
>Ga0228625_1000933_pt1 | contig 10861 bp, 10 predicted proteins | sample 30DmetaG_FD_190482 | JGI IMG/M metagenome (GOLD analysis project Ga0228625, IMG submission 190482) | Seawater microbial communities from Monterey Bay, California, United States - 30D | ecosystem: Environmental > Aquatic > Marine > Coastal | place: USA: California | collected 2016-10-05
GCATTAAATGAATACTTCCTGGATTTTAACAGGATACTGCAGGTGGATGAAGATGCATTAAGGGAGATAAAAGGAATTGGACCGAAAAAAGCAAAACAGATTATGGCTGTTCTTGCCTTACACCAGGCTTGGAGCACTCCAAAGCCGTTGAAAGAGGTGATTCGAAAAAGTGCAGATGCGTATCAACATTTCAAGGCCTTGCGATTTCCAGCGCACGAAGAGTTTCACGTTTTGTATTTAAATCGAGCACATGCGCCATTGGCGCGCCACCAGCTGTTTAAGGGAGGATTAACGGGTACCGTAACGGATGTACGATTAATTCTAAAACGGGCTTTACATTGGAATGCTACTGCAATTATTGTAGCCCACAATCACCCGAGTGGGTCTTTACAGCCCAGTGAAAATGATAAGCGAATGACACGAAAATTGAGTACGGCGTCAGATACTTTAGATATCAAGTTGTTAGACCACCTAATTGTGGCCAGTAGTGGCTACTTTAGCTTTTCGGATCAGGGATTATTGTAATGGGAGCATTGGCCTACAGTCAGCGATGGGCTGCATTTTTTAAGAAGTACGACCATTGGCGTTATTTTTTTGCGGAGTGGAACAAACTCCTGTACTTAAAATCGTACCGCAGGCACCACCACAGTGGCGCCATTGAAAAATCATTGCATCACGGTGTACGTTGGTTAATTCATAGTATTTCAACAGGTTCAGACAGCGGTTCAGGTACGTATTACCACCACAGCGGTTGGACATCATCTTATCCGGAAACGACAGGGTATATCATTCCGACGCTCTTGCGTTATGCACAAAATGAAGAAGGTCCGTGGGCAGGAAATGCAAGATCTGCGGCATTGGAAGCGGGAAAATGGCTTCTGGAAATACAACATGCAGACGGCGGTTGGCCGGGTGGTTACGTGCACCAAAAAAGAGATTCTGTAGTGTTCAATACTGGGCAAATTCTTCGTGGAATGAAGGCGCTGTATCTGTGTACTGGAGAAGAAGTGTATAAAGAGGCGGCGCACCGAGCAATCGTTTGGGTGTGGAACCAATTAGACGCTGAAGGTAAATTTTCTTCAAATGATTTCATGGGTGCGGTACGCGTATATGGAACCTACGTGGTAGCTCCTGTTTTAGAATGGTCGCAACACTTTGAGGCGGATAAAGACGCTTGGGAAGCAAAGGCTCGATTGCATTTAGATTGGGTATTGACGCAGCAACAGGATAACTTTTGGCTGGCCAATTGCGATAATACCGAACATAAAAACCACAAGCCGATCATTCATACCATCGCTTATACACTCGACGGATTGTTTGATGCCGGTAATTTATTGCGCGACGAGAAGTACACGAATGCTGCCATAGGTGGAGCAGAAACGCTTGCGCAGAAATTTGTAGAACGCGGACTATTGCACGGGAGATACGATAAGCAATGGCAGGGATCGGAAGCCTTTATACCCACGGGTGGTGCTCAGCTGGCCATCCTTTGGCATAAAATTGCTCGAGCCGATACAAAGGCTTTCTGGGCGGAAGAAGCACGAGGCAGTATGAATGTTTTACTTTCGGTTATTGCTACTAACGGTGCGCGCACCGCGCTCGATGTAGGAGGTGCTTTACAAGGTTCTTTCCCCTTGTGGGGTAGGTATGAGTCGTTTGGTTTACCTAATTGGGCGACTAAATACATGGTAGATAGTTTAATGAATGAATTAAATTGGTCCAATGAGCGCTAAAGATATTTTAAGGTCCTTAGTTCCGTCGGCCGTGTTAGCTTGGAACCGCCGTCGTAAAAAATCACAGGTGCGAAAGGCACTTATGAATAAGAAAGATTCAGGTGAAACCTGGACAAAGGAGCGTTTGGTCGATTCATTGCGCGCAGCGGGGGTGCAAGAGGGGGCAGATCTATTAGTACACAGTTCGATGAGCGCCATAGGTTACCTCGAAGGAGGGCCCAAAACTGTGATTGATGCATTGCGTGAAGTCATCGGTCCTAATGCTAATCTACTCATGCCTACCAGTCCAGTAACGACACTTCAAGCGATGCATCCACAAGAGGTGTTTAACGTAGTCGAGACCCCAAGCAAAATGGGTGCAATAACGGAGTACTTTCGAACGCAGGTCGCCACTGAACGCAGTGCCCATCCGTTAGAGCCTGTTGCTGTTGCTGGACCGGATGCCGTGATGTATGTGCAAGGGCACCATACGGATGGAACACCTTACGGACAACAAAGTCCATGGATGAAACATTTAGATAGCGGCGGGCAGTTGCTCTACATAGGCACTACACTTATCAATAGCGGAACCAGTTTACACGCAGTTGAAGATGCGATTGGATGGAAGTCGTTTTCATTTCCTATCTATTTAGAGCGCAGTAAGACTTTTCCGATACAATTGAAAGACGGCAGAAACGTTACGGTAGTAACAAAATGCCACAATCCGGAAGTGAGTGCGCTTCGTAAATGCGACGGTCTCATACCTTTACTTGAAACAAAAGGTGCCCTTACTCGTGTTACTGTTGGTGAAGCTCCGGCTTTGCTGGCAGATGCTAAGGCCTTTAAAAGGGTTTTACTGGATGCTTATAAAGAGAATGGAACAACTATGTATACGCCACAAGGCTCATGAAAAATATTCTATTAACAGGCGGTGGCGGCGGTATAGCAAGAGCCATTGCTGCTTTATTGGCTGCTGAACCGTACCGATTACTGTTAACCACTCGGGCAGCAGATGCCCTTAGGTCGTTTTGTGAAAAAAACGAGATACAGGCGGAGGTCTTCAGTGCGGATCTTACGCAGCAAGCGGATGTGGAGGCCCTCTTTGCTTGGGCTGAAACTTTTGGTGGTGTGGATGTATTAATAAATAATGCGGGTATTTCTCACGCGGCTGCCTCCTGGAAGCTTACTGCTGACGAATTGCATCGTTTGATGGAAGTTAATTTTTACAGTGCAGTTCGCTGCACGCAATTGGCTCTTCAAGGCATGCGAGAGAAAGGCTATGGTAGAGTCATTTCTGTGAGCTCCGTTGTTGCGCACAAACCTGCTTTTGGCACCAGTGCCTATGCCGCATCAAAAAGTGCACTTGAAGGTTACATGCGCGGCGTCGCATTAGATGTATCAACTAAGGGGATTACGGCGAACACCATTGCCTACGGATATATGGATGCAGGCATGTTAAATGATGTGCCGCAACCTATTTTAGACGACATCAGAAATGGTATTCCTCAAGACCAGTTTGGTCGGCCTGAGCAGATTGTTGCGGCCATACGGTATTTGATAGAAAGCGAATATACAACGGGACAAACCCTTCATATAAACGGCGGTCAATGGATGCCGTAATAGCTCTTTATACTCCACAGCTCACGCCTAGGTTTAAATGGGCGGCTAAGGTATTTTTTAAAAATGCCATGCGGCTTGATTTGGTCATCTATACCTCTGAAGAAGCCTTTACGCAAGCTGAAGGGATTAAAGTGAATTACTCGCCTGAGATGCGTCAAGACGCATTTAATATTAGTCCGCACGGATTACTGTGGGAGCACGAGATTTCAGATCAAGAATTCTACACTTCAGATTGGCAAGGAATGCCTGTCTTTTGCCAACGTCAGATTGGGGACCTCCCTTTTGATCCCATGGCAGCAACGTTTTACCTGGTATCCCGCTACGAAGAATATTTACCCTTTATTCCTGACGAACACGGACGATTTCCTGCCAAAGAGAGTTTCGCATTTAGTAATGGGTTTTTAACGCGACCGCTGGTTGGAGAGTGGGCACTTGCAGTGGGAAAACTTTTACTGGGTCCCGATTTCGAATTGGTCCAAAATTACGACTACCTCACTACAGTGGATATCGACAATCTTTTTGCGTATAAGGGCAAGGGTGCCCTTCGCACAATGGGAGCACTAGTAAAGGACCTGCGCAATGCTTCTTTCGGCAAATTTAAGGAACGCCTATCCACGCTTTTTAATCTTCGACGCGATCCTTATGATACGTTTCGAAAGCAGCGCAATTGGAACAAGATGCACGGGATTAAAGCCATTTATTTTATGCTTTTTGCGCCCTTTGGACCAAATGATAGAAATGTAAGTCCGCACAGTACCGAAGCTGCGGTGAAGCTCCGAGAGATTGCGGATTGGTCGACTGTGGGCATACATCCCAGCTACGCTTCGAACAGTGATGCGGAGAAGGTCCAGAACGAGCGCGTTCAGCTCCAAGAAGTTTTAAGAAGGCCAGTGACGCGCTCACGCCAGCACTACTTAAGGATGCGTACCCCACAAACCTTCCGGAATTTAGTGGATTTAGGTGTAAATGAAGAACACAGTATGGGGTACACCTATACACCAGGCTTTAGATCAAGCATGGCATGTTCCTATACGTTTTATGATTTGGAAATGGAGGCTGAATTACCGCTGCTCATCAAACCTTTTGCCTTTATGGACATCACTTATGCACATTTGAATCCAAAGGAGGCGGCAGAAGAAATGAAGCAGTGGATTCCGAGAGTAAAGGAGGTCGGTGGTACGCTGATCTCAGTGTGGCACAATAGAACCTTCTCAGAACACGAAGCACAGTGGAAAGGCTGGTCCGAAACCTATAAATCATTTATCCATGCCGCTCAACCTTAGGTATTTAGAACATAGCGAAATCGATTTTGAGCGATGGGATCGATGCATTGGTGCACGTAATAAACCCCAACCTTACGGTTTTAGCTGGTATTTGAATTGGGTAGCTCCAGGCTGGACTGCGGTAGTTTATGGTGATTATGAAGCCGTTTTACCGGTATTCCCTAGAGTTAAAAAGGGGTTTACTTTTACTACCCGTCCTTACGGTACGCAGGCGCTGGGGCCTTTCGCCACCATTCCGTTAAGCGCAGAGTGGACCCAAGACTTTATTGAACGTGCCATGGCTGAGGTTCAGTATGGTGAGTTTTTTATTTCTCCGGATGTTCCGCGCCCTGCGCACTGGACAGGTCAAACGTTCTCAAACTTCGTATTAAAGACCGACACATCGTATGAAAATTTGAGGTCGGGTTACAACGCGCAGACAAAGCGAAATTTAAAAAAGGCCGAAAAGGCGAAATTAGATTTCGGGAATTGGCCTACCGTGCAAGACTTGATCAGATTATGGCAAAATACTACACAAGAGCGGACGCATATCACTGATGAAAATATGCAAAGCTTGGGTAAAGTGTTGGAGTTTTGCGTGTATCAAAAGCGCGGACAGATACTCGCCGCATATGGAGAAGGTAACAGTTTAGTCGCAGGCCAGTTTTGGGTGCAGTGGCAAGGACGTTCTACCTTATTACTAAATGCGAGTTCTTCTGATGGAAAAGCAGCAGGGGCTCCAACCTTGCTTATAGATCAAATGATACAATCAAAGGCAGGATTAGACCATTGCATAGATTTTGAAGGAAGCAGTATTCCAGGACTTGCACGATTCTATCAAGGGTTTGGTGCGATAGATGAACCTTTTTATTTCCATGTGGATAACCGCTTGCCGTGGTGGTCAAAATGGATGAAACCTAAAACAACACAATCGTGAGGTACAAGCATTTATTTTTTGATTGGGATCATACCCTATGGGATTTTGAAAAGAATTCCGAGATGTCTCTTCGCAATCTCTTTAATGATTTAGGCTTGCAAGCGCTCGGGATACCTTCCTTTGAATTATTCTTTCAGAAGTACATTGTCATCAATGATTTAAAATGGGATTTGTACCGTCAAGGTAAAATCACCAAACAAGGCCTACGCGAGTCGCGTTTTCAGGAAACCTTCGCACATTTCGGTACAGAAGCTAACGATGTGGCTTGGAGGCTCGAAACACGTTACATCGATGAAACGCCTTATCAAAATCATTTGATTGACGGTGCGCGACATGTACTTGAAACGCTCAAAGGACGTGGCTATAAGATGCACATCATTACCAACGGCTTCCATGAAAGCCAAAACATTAAGTTCTCTGAAAGTGGACTGGAACCGCTCTTTGATGTCTTGTTGTGTAGTGATCAGGTAGGCGTAAATAAGCCCGATGCTAAGATATTCCGTCGTGCCCTGCAGCTTGCGGGCGCCGAACGTAAAGAGAGTCTTATGATTGGTGACAACCTCATCGCGGATTGCGTCGGCGCCCGCGAGCAAGGAATTGATCAGGTTTTTTTCAACCCAAAGGGAATAAAACACAGCGAAAAAGTTACTTACGAGATTGAACATTTAGAGGAATTGTTGGGAATTGTATAGTCCGTTTCACCACGGTACCGCACAAAGCATCATCTCCTGTGTTGCTTAAACTAAACAAAGTAAAACATGCCAGTAGTACGCGCTTTACCTGCCTATGATGTGATGATGGGTGACCACCCATTAAAACAACCTTTACCTACGCAAAGTGTAGATCAAATAGATCCCTTTTTATTGATACACCATCATGCGAGTAGCATTCCTGCGGGAACGGATCGTTGGAATGCAGGTGTCGGTCCGCATCCACACCGAGGCTTTTCTCCCGTTACATTTATGTGGTCGGGTGGTGTGCATCATCGGGACAGTCGCGGGAATAATAGCGTAGTGGATGATGGTGGTGTGCAATGGATGGACGCTGGGCTGGGTATCATTCACAGCGAACGTCCGCCGGCAAAATTGGCTAAAGACGGCGGTATGCAAGAGATTATTCAAATTTGGATCAATACGCCCAGCGCCCGTAAAATGGACGAGCCGAAATACATGCCGTTACAAAAAGACGAAATGCCGGAGGTCGCGGGGCATCCTGATTTTAGGATTACTTCCGGAACCCCAGTGGTAAACGCGTCTGAAGGCCCGTTGAAATCTTCATATCCCATCACTGCCGCACACGGTGCCATGGAGGCGGATGTTGCGGCAACCTTTGAAGTAAAATCCGGTGAAAACGGTTTATTGTATTTACTTGATGGTGCCGGATATTTAGAGGGTTACGGTTTGATTGAAGCGCATATGTTGTACCAACTAAATGTAGGTATGTATACGTTTACTCCTTCAGAAAAGACGAAGGTGTTCTTTATCGCTGCGGCACCCATCAATGAGAAGGTAGAGAGCTATGGGCCTTTCGTGATGACAAATCAAACGGAGATAATGGAGGCCATGCGCGATTATCAGCAAGGCAAGATGGGTTTTTTAGTAGAACGCGATTTACCGTAATTCGATGCCGTGAGCCAATTGGCCTCTCGTATCTTTGCCTTGTGGGAGAAATTAAAAAAGACATTCGTACGCTGAGTCAAGAGGGCATAATCGCCTTCTTTGAATTGCACGGTGAAAAACCTTTTCGAGCGAAGCAGGTTTATCAATGGCTTTGGCAAAAAAGTGCCAACAGCTTTGAAGAAATGACGAATCTCAGCAAGGCCACACGCGAATTGTTGAATGCCCATTTTGAATTCAAGCAGTTGGAGGTGGATGTCATGCAACAGTCGAGTGACGGCACCATTAAGAATGCGGTGAAGTTACACGATGGCGCCTTTGTTGAATCCGTATTGATCCCCACAGAGAAGCGCATAACGGCATGCGTGAGCTCGCAGGTCGGTTGCAGTTTAGACTGTACGTTCTGTGCGACAGCAGGGTTGAAACGTATGCGAAATTTAGATCCTGATGAAATCTACGATCAAGTTGTGGTGATTGACCGTCAAGGCAAAGAACACTTCGGTAGGTCATTGACTAATATTGTTTTTATGGGGATGGGCGAGCCGTTATTGAACTATAATAACGTACTCGCAGCCATTGATAAAATCACCGATCCAAAAGGGCTGGGTATGTCTCCAAAACGTATCACTTTAAGCACGATTGGGGTGCCGAAATTGATCAAGAAAATGGCCGATGACGGTGTCCGATTCGGTCTTGCCATTTCACTCCATAGTGCGATAGAAGAGAAACGCGCGAAATTGATGCCTTTAGCACATCGAAGCACAACGCTAGTGGATTTACGCGAAAGTTTGCAGTATTGGTATGCGAAGACCGGTCGCGGCGTCACTTTTGAATATGTAATATGGCGTGATATCAACGATACCGAGGAAGATGCTATCGCATTGGCAAAATTCTGTGGTGCCATTCCTACAAAAGTGAACATCATTCAATACAATCCCATAGATAACGGTCCCTATACGCAAGCATCTCAAACAGCGGTCGATCTTTATAAACGTATTTTAGAGGAGCGTCGCATCATCGCTACGGTTCGCCATTCGCGCGGACAGGATATTGATGCAGCATGTGGTCAATTGGCAAATAAAACCGAAGCGTAGCTTACGTATTTGCAGGAGGTAGTGCTCGAGGTCTCATTAACGCCAATGTTCTGATTGTGGGTAAGTGCTACTTTTTCACATTATTTGGAAGAATCGGTAGGAAGGTCCAATTTGAAGAGAAACAACTTCAAAACCTTCATCATGCTTGTAACCCTTCAGTCAGGCTTAGTCCAGTTTCTTGATGCAACTCCCATAACTGTTGAGGTCAGTATCACTCGTGGAATTAAATATTTCATTGTTGGTCTTGCCGATACCGCTTTAAAGGAGAGCAAACAACGGATCTATACGGCTATTAAAAACACCCAGTTTCACTGGCCAGGACAGCGCATCACTATTAATCTCGCGCCTACGACGACGCGAAAATTTGGTACGCTGCTTGAATTGCCTATTGCTTTGGGTGTTTTGGCCGCAAGTGGGCAGTTCCCCACGGATCGTTTAGAAGAGTACCTCATTGTGGGGACTCTGGGTTTAGATGGTGGTGTTGTTCCTATTGAACAGCCTTATCAATTGCTTGAATTAGCAAAAAGATTGGGCAAAAAGGGCGTTGTTTTAAACACGTGCAGTACGCAGTACAACTACCTAAACGAGCGCCAACATCCTGCAATGTACGTGGTCCGTTCTTTGAAAGAAGCCGTTTTCTTTTTTCAAACCGGACAGCTTCCAGCAGCGGCTAAGGCCGCGCTCCGGCCACCTCCACCTCAGTTTGCAAAGTGGAGTCAACAGCGTGCTGCCTTTGGTTGTTTTTCAGAGGTGGCCGGCCAGCGCCCGCTAAAGCGGGCGCTGGAAGTAGCTGCCGCAGGCGGCCATCATGCTTTGATCGTTGGGCCTCCGGGCGTGGGGAAAACGATGCTTTGTGATCGTTTGCCTTCAATATTGCCTCCTATTACGCCTTGTGATATACCCTGGTTAAAAGGCATTCATTCTTCTGGAACAAGCGAAGAACAATCTTCCGTATTTCAAGATCTACGTCCTTTTTTGAAACGCAGTCCACCCTTAACTAAGCGTCAGTTATTCGGCTCTTTGCCCGATATGACTTTAAAGGTGGTGCAGCAATTTCGTAACAGTAGAATTCCTTTTGATCCTCCCATCGCAATACCTAAAGTGCTCGGGGATGTTCTAGCCACACTGGGCGGCGTTTATCTAGTAGATGAATTGCACAGCACCAGCGGACGCATTCGGGACATGCTACTCCAACCCATGAACGATTACGTACATCAATTAATAGCAATAATGAATCCTTGCCATTGCGGTAATTTCGGACACCATGATCGAGCGTGCAATTGTACTGCCGCTTCCTTATCAGGTTATCAGGGGATGCTTAGCGGTGCGCTGATGGAACGCTTCGATATCCATATGTTCGTGCCATCTATGAGTTGGCAGGAAGAAGAGGCCATCGAACGTTCTGAAGCTATTTACCAGCGTGTTTGGGGTGCGTGGAGCATCCAGATGAAACGACAGGGCAAGCAAAACGCCCAATTAACTTTAAATGAATTAGAGGCGTATTCTTTGATGACTAAAAGTGACTGGCGTGCCTTTTATAGAATGGCAGCCAAACATAACGTATCTAATAGAGTGAGGCGGAGCTGGTTGGCGCTATCGAGAACGCTGGCGGATTTAGACGGAGAAGAAGCGGTAGTAATGCATCATATCGTCGCGGGTTTAGTCCTTCTGAATCCGGATCGTAAGGAATACAGTCAAAATTTTGATGCTGTACAAGGGCGATCGTCCGCGGGAAAAGATCGTGCGAAGAGATCGAGGACTTAGCGTCTCCAGCTTGGATCCTTCGGGTCGGGTGCGTTTTTCGTCCACTCAATAGGGCCATTACAGCCTAATTCAACGACCATCGCATTGGGGCTCCCAAAGACACCCAGCATACTACCGCGCCAGTCTCTGAATTCCTCGATATCGGTGCTGTAACAACTTAAAGTAAGAATTGCAATGTAATTTTTTTCAATGATGATGATCCCAGGAGAGATGTGGTCGACCGTGCGGTAGTCACGACCTGGCGTGATTCTTTTTCCACCGACAAATTCTTTGAACCAGAACTTTAGGGCGTATTTCAATTCTTCCTCGTCCTCGAATGCATAGGTGCTTAAATGGTATTTTGGCTTCACACTGTTGCCAAGTTCATTTACTTCGCGTTCTAATTGTTTGAGTTGGAAATAGGAATGGTGGATGAATTGAGTTTCCGGTAAAACGCCGTAATCGGGTTCGTTCCCATTCAGCTCTTTAACTTTAAAAGTCTCGGATTGCTCCTCAAGAAATAATGCGGTACGTTGTTTCAATTCCTCTGCTTGACCGTAAGAAAGGATTGGAATGAGTCCTAGAAAAGTGAAAATAAGTGTTCTCATATGTTTAAGTCTGCTACTACAAAAGTGCTTCCACCTACAAAGATAAGGTCATCTTCTTTTGCATGTTTTATGGCTGTGTTTAATGCTTCTTCAACGCTAGAATGTACAGATCCGTGATAACCACTGCCCATTGCTATTTCAGCCAGTGCTGCTGCGTCAATCGTACGAGGACTGTGAGAAGAGCTCCAGTAAAATGAATCCGTTTTCGGAAATAGGTTCAAGGTTTTGGCATGTTCTTTATCTGCGGCCATTCCTAATACCCAATGCAC
>Ga0228625_1000948_pt1 | contig 10775 bp, 10 predicted proteins | sample 30DmetaG_FD_190482 | JGI IMG/M metagenome (GOLD analysis project Ga0228625, IMG submission 190482) | Seawater microbial communities from Monterey Bay, California, United States - 30D | ecosystem: Environmental > Aquatic > Marine > Coastal | place: USA: California | collected 2016-10-05
ATATTTGTACCCTCTACTTGTAATATATTTTCAATAGATAATACATTAGTTTCTGGTAATATAACTTCTAAAAATGGTTTATAATCCTCACTACTAATAACTCTCTTAAATGTTTTAGTAAATCCGTTATAACACAACTCTCTCTTTGTTAATGTGTAACTTTCAATATTATTATTACTATTAAAGTTTGGTGATAATATTAGGTTTGGTATACCACCACTAGTAAATGGTGAAGAAAAATCACAATCTTCTATTAATTCAAATACTTTTCCTGCACCTATTGCTTGTGATCCTTTCTTTATAATTGGTGCATAAGAAATATTATATGTACTACCTTCAGCATCTGTTCCAGCAACTGGTACTACAACTGTCCAATCAACAATAGTAACGCTAGGTCTGTTACCTGGAATGTTTAACCCAAATGTTCTCGCAAGTTCTAATAAGGATGACCTTTCTTGCATGTAACTGATTTGAGTTTCGTTAAATGTCCTATCAGTATGGTATGATAACATATCTCCAACCGCAGCGTTTAATTCTAATAACATCATCCCTACAGATGCGTCATTGAAATCTGAATATACATCCGGATAATATTGTTTTACGAAATTTACTAACTCACTTCTTACCTCTGCGAAGTTCCTAGCGTTATAATCTATTTTTTTAGCCATATTAGAATGTTATTTCTACTGTGTCTTGGGAATTAAATACCCCTTCTGTTATTGTATATGTAATGATAACCTTAATCGCTTCTTCAATATCCATATTCTCAAACACAATTTTATTTATTTGTAAGTTTGGAATATAATTTATAATAGTTTGGTTTAAGTTATCCTTAATTTCATCTTGTGTTATTTTATCGTTTGGCTCAAAGATATATTTCTTCAAATCACTACCAAAATCTGGTAGGTATAACCTCTCTCCCTTATTTGTTAATAATAGGTGTAATAGATTTGATCTAACTGCATCTTTAGATGTTTCAGTCATATCTAAATAATACCCCTTACTACTATCCTCAAAAGGAAAATTTATATTTATAGTCTTACCGTCAGCCATTTGTTTATAAATATTATATTTTAGATTTTCTAAAGCATAAAAAAAGTGCAGACACTGCCTGCACTTTATATTATCTATTTAATTATTACTAAAAGTCAAAGTCATCAAACGCACTATCATTTAAGTCAGACTTTACAGATCCAATATTATATGAATCAATTTCTGTTTCCTGTGGAGCATTTTGTGTTCCCTTTGATGATGTCCATGCGTTAATCCAATTGATTGGATTTTTGATTTTTTCAAATATTGGTTCTAAACCTAACACTTTCATTCTTTGGTTAGTTAGATACTTCATATATCTTTTAAGAATCTCCGCATTTAATCCTAACATTGACCCATCTTTGAATAGATACTCAGCCCATTCCATTTCTTCTTCAGCCGCATTTCTAAACATTTCAATTACCATTGGTTCACATTCCTTAATAACATCTTGAAATCCTTCATCTTCATTCTTTTTCAAATCATTTAATAACTTTTGAGTAAATCCTAAATGTAAGTTTTCATCTTTGTTGATTAGAGAGATGATTTTTGAGTTTCCTTCCATCTTACCATTTTGTGCAAATGCGTAAGAACAAGCAAACGATACGTAGAATCTAATACCTTCTAAGATGTTGATAGACATTAGAGTTAAGTATAACTTCTTTCTCCTATCTTCAACACTCTCACCCAAAGAATTAATCATATCATCATAATACTTTGTTACAGATACTGTTCTCTTAACAATTTGTTCATCATTTAAGATGTTATCAAATACTTCAGCAGGTGCTGCATATACATTCTTAATGATGAATGTGTATGAATATGAATGAATTGTCTCAAACATTGCCCATGCCGAACAAAAAGCCTCAATCTCTGGATTAGATAAGTCTTCAGTTAAATGAGGAATACCTCTACTTTGTACACTATCTAATAAAATCTGATACTTTAAGTTTGATGTGAAGATAAACTTTTCGTTATCTGTCATCTCTTTATAATCTAATCTATCTTTTGATAAATCTACCTCTTCGGGTAACCAATAAGAATTGAGTTGTTTTTTGAAAAACTCAAAATAGACAGGGTACCTAAACTTATCATATCTCTCTAAGTTAAGGCTCTCACCAAAGAACACAGGTTCCTTAGTGAAATCCACATCTGGGTTTAGATTTACTAAACTTCTTTTCTCTCCTACTAATTTTTCTATCGTTTCGTTCATTTCTATGTTTTTTACTAATTTACAAACAAATACCCATAAAATCAAATTGCACATGCTCCAGACTCACAATCATCCTCCAATTCAGCCATAGCTGGTTGTTGACTATTGTTACTTACCATATCCTCTAACTTATCTGACTTATAGTCTTTTGAGTTAGCGTAATAGATTTGTTTTCCTCCAAACTTATAGAAGTTTAGAATGTCTTTAGCTACTACAGATATCGGTAAGTTATTACCTTCATATTGTCTAGGATCGTAATAATGATTTACTGAAATACCTTGATCGAAATACTTTTGTATTACAGATACAATGTTATTCATTGCGTTATTATCAAATGTCCAAGCGAATTGATATTTGTTTTTATATTTCGCCACTTCTGGTACTACTACTGGAAGTGGTGCCCCACTCTTAGATTTCTTTGTTGTGATTAAAGTTCTAGGTGCTTCAATACCATTTGTTGATGATGAAACAACAGATGAACTCTCACAAGGCATCTGAGCGGTTAGTGTTGAGTTTCTCATTCCAAACTCTAAAACATCTCTTCTAAGTCTTTCCCAATCCTTTGATAATTCTCTATCTACAATCTTATCCACATTTTTGTTGTAGTGATCAATTGGTAGTAATCCTTTTGCATATTTTGTTCTATCGAACCATTCACAAGGTCCTTCTTCTTTTGCAACTTCTACAGAAGCCTTAATTAAATAGTATTGAATATTCTCAAATAACTCATCAATCTTCTCTAATGAAGATGGGTCGTCATATGATAATCCATTCTTAACCATCCAATATGCAAAATTAGTAACACCTACACCGATACTTCTTCTCTTTAACATCTTTCTAGCGGCTTCCATAGGATATTCTTGATAACTAATAACACTATCTAATCCTCTTACAATGTATTCACATACAACCTCTAATTCATCTAAGTTTTTAATTGTCCCTAAGTTTATTGCTGCCAATACACATAGTGCAATTTCTGCGTCTGTATCATCACCATCATCTATATGTGATATTGGTGTTGTCGGTAGATTAATTTCTGTACAAAGATTTGACATATTGATTTTGTCTGTAAATGCTGAGTGATCATTTGCATTGTCTATATTCATAATATAGATTCTACCTGTCTCAACTCTTTCTTGTATCAATAAATCCATCAATTCTCTAGCACTTATTTCTCTTCTAGGGATTGTTGTGTCAGCCTCAAACTGCTCATATAACTCATCAAACTCATCATTACGACCAAAAGCTTCATATAACCCTGGTACATCTGATGGTGAGAATAATGAAATTACTTTGTTCTCAACAAATCTCTTATAGAATAATCTACTGAACTGTATCGCGTGATCCATTCTTCTAACTCTATTTAAGTCATTACCTCTATTGTTTTTCAATACAATGATGTCTTCAACCTCTAAGTGCCAGAAAGGATAGTAAGCCGTAGCTGCACCCCCTCTAATACCACCTTGTGAACAAGACTTAACTGTACCTTCAAACATCTTTAGAAATGGAATGATACCAGTATGAACTGCTTCACCATCTCTAATCTTAGAACCAATACCCCTTAAACGGAAGTTTAGTCCAATACCTGCTCTTTTAGAGATATATTTACCAACTGCAGTGTTTGAGTTGAATATTGAATCCAAATCATCTGCCACATCTATCAATACACATGAAGAGTATTGTCTTGTTGGTGTTCTTACTCCAGCAACAATTGGTGTTGGTAGAGATATCTTATGAGTAGATATTAAATCATAGAACGTTTTAATCTTTTTTAATCTTTCTTTTGTATCTCCCTTTGCAAATAAAGTCATTGCAATTAACATATACATAAATTGTGGTGTCTCATAAACAACATCAGTCTTTCTATCTTTAATTAGATACTTATCAACCAATTGTTGTAATCCACCATAAGTTAATTCCTCATCTCTATCGTGTTTGATATAACTTTCAATCTTATCAAAGTCATACCCACTATAATGATTAAGGATATCTGCATCATATACACCTCTTTCTACATTAAGTTTAACAAAATCTTTTAATCTAGGGAAACTTCTGTATGTATTGAAGATTTCCTTCCTTAATAGATAATTTAATAACTTACTAGCAACAAACTGATAATTAGGTGTATCCTCAGTTATCATATCTGCTGCAGATTGTACTAATACTTTATGTATTTGAGTTGTTGTGATACCATCAAATATTTGTAGGTGAGCATTCATAGCAACATCTGAGGAACTTACTCCTTTAATATCTTCTGCCGCCCATTCTAAGACTCTGTTAATCTTTTCATAATTAACAACCTCTTTCTCACCATTCCTTTTTACAACATTAATTTTTGACATCATAATATTTTTAATTTATTAATAAAACTTATTGCTTTTTCTTTTTGATCCTTTCGTCTCTCTTTTCCATAGCCTTAACAACCATATCCGATCTTCGTTTGTCCTCACCCTTCTCAAATTGTAAGAATGAAACATCACCAGTCTCTTCAGTGTCAATCTTTAAGGAACCATTATCAAAAATAATATCTTCGAATATAATTCCATCTTTTCCGAACCTAGATTTAAGTATCGCTAATGTTGCTCTACCTTCTTCTTTTTGTTCTAATGTCTTAGCAACTGACATAATAAAGTGTCCAATCTGTCCTTTCTTAATTGACCCACCAATCATATCTGCTTCAACAACATTTGCACCAATGGAACTTCTGTTACCTTGAACTGCCGTCCATCCTGCAATATTTAATTCTGCAATCATGGTCTCAAATTGCCTCATAATTGGCCCTTCACCAGAATAGTCATCCTTAAATTGTTTTGTACTCTCAACACAATCAATATAATCTAAAAATATTACATCTGGCTTCATTCCAGTAGAAATTAATTTTCTTAAATATTGTTTAATGTTAGGTATTGTTGTACCATCACTCGCCATCTTTTTAAGGATTAAATTTCCTTTTCTTTCCTTAAACCCTTCAATTGTTTTTTTAACATCGTCTTTTCTCTCTGTTAAATCATTCAATGGTATCTCAGTCCAACAAGTAAAATGTTTTCTTTGGATTACCTTTGGGTTATCCTCAAAAAATATTTGTACTACATTATACCCCAAATTATATGCGGTATTTGCCATTCTTGTTATCAATGTAGTTTTACCTACACCGAATGGGGCAAGAATAACCCCTAATTCTCCTTTTGATAATCCACCATCCATTAGATTATCTAAACCTACTAATCCTGTTGGGATTGGTTTTCTGAAGTCATCAGATAACACATCCTCAATAGCGTGAAACACATCTATACCACTATCAGATTCAGAACCAACAGAAAGAGCTTCTTTCATTATTTCTTCACACTCATCATACTTATCAAAATCACCCGAATCTAATATCTTCTGAATTTTTTGTGTGGCTTTTTTTAACTCTTGCTGTTTGCAAAACTGAACTGCTGTGTCTTGTATATGTAAACAATCTTTATCATCACTCTTTTGTATTTCCCTAATCATCGCAATTGCTGATTCCTTAGCAATTTCCCTTTTAATATCCTTATTCACAACTTGTTGTAGTGTATCATAGGTTGGGATAGTTTCATACTTTTCGTGATAATCTTTAACACTCGCAACTAATAACCTTAGATATTCATTGTCAAAGTATTGTGGATCAAGGATATCGATAATAGTCCCAGAAAACTTACTATCTTCCATAACTTGTTTAGCCAACTTCACCTGAAAACTATAACCTAAAAACCCTAAATTCTTACTCTCTTTTTTTGACATAATTTGAAAATCTTTGTAATTAATAAATATCTGTTAAAGCGCGATTCCCGCGTATTCTGTAGTTAATTTTTTACTACTTAACGTTTTCTGTATCTTAGAGATAATTCCTGGAATTAATTTTCTAATATCTACATCGTATCTAACTTTTGGTGGATACCAATTTCCACTAAATTGTTTTTGTGCAACAATGTTTCCGTGAACTTTAATCTCAAAAGTGAAAACGTCTTCTTCCTCAAATAAGTCTTTTGCAACTATATCTTCTTCGGTTTGTGTTACATAAGGGTTGTAATACCTGTATAAGTAGTCTTCTGCTTTAGATCTAAACTGATCTTGTATCATCCCTACAGCCTCATCAATACACTCTTTGATATCCATTGATCTTAATGCCTTTGGGTTATACCCTCTTACGTTAAAGTTTCTACCTACGATTGGTCTTTCATTTCCGTTAATTCTTAAATAAAACTCGAACGGAAGGCTTTCATAATTTTTCTTACTCATAATGTTAAATTAATTTGTTTGATTAAAATACTTTTTTTCTTTTTTGATAATACTTAGAAAAGGTCTCAAATATTCAATGTAACCATCTCTACCACCCGGAATTGCCATAACAAATCCATCCTCCAACATCATCTTTAATACATTCTTTGTATTTCTGTCTTCGGGGTCTACTGGTGAGTCGATAATAGTTTCTAAATTTTCTACACACTCTTCTGTAATAATCGGTTTTTTAAGGTTAATAATTTTTTTGTTAATTTCAAATAATCTTTCTTTTTGTGATCCATCTGTTACACCATTTAATATGTTGTCTAACGTTTTTAATCTCTTCTTTCTTTCACTTTGTATTGTTTCAATCTTATTGAATATTTCATCCAATGTCAATTTTTTATCAGCCAATTCAGGGAAATACTTCAATAAAGTTTTTTCTTTAACTCCCTTCACACCTTTAATGTTATCACTAGCATCTCCAGTAATGATTTTTATAAGTGCTGAATTCTCTTGATGGTGGTCAAAATACTCTTTATAGTTATTCTTAGAGACTATCTTTCTTTTGTTAAGAACATATATCGCAACCCTATCATCAATCAACTGACACATATCCCTGTCATTTGTAAGGATAACTATTTTCTCATCTTCTTTTACCTGATTACAATAGTAAGCAATACAATCATCTGCTTCACAAACTTCATCCTCATATTGTCTAAGGAATAATTCTTCAGCATATAACTTAACTCTTTCTTTTTGAATAAATAACTCTGGTTCTTTAGGTTCAGATTGGTTGTAGAAATCCTTATCTCTGTTTTGTTTGTATTCTGGATAGATATCATATCTTAATCTACCACTGAATTGTCCATCCCAAAAAATAAAAATTCTGTCAAACCTATTCTCTGTAATAACCTTTCTCAAAAGTGAAAAGAACTGAAAAAGACCCCCAATATGTTCCCCATTATAATAAAGGTTAGATGCTCCGTGATACGCAGTTTTAATCAACGCATCTCCATCCACCAATAATGTATGTTTATATCTTTTTTTGTTCTTTAAGGGTCTTCCCACTTCTCATTATATTAAATGGTTAAAAATAGAAATATTAATCATCGGAATAATCTACAGCAGATTGAATGATGTTTTCTTCCTCAACACCAAATTCCACAGCTTCTGCGGTAGTGTCAAAAACATTAGCCCAATATTCCTTATGTTCGGCTTTGTAGTCATCTATTGCTTTCTTATCATCCTCGATAAATCCGTGTGTAGTGGCTAATAATCTACAATCAGCATATCCCAAACCATTCATATGGTTTTTGTGAATACCAACTTTTGTTCTGATAGCGAAGTTTACCTTCCTACCTTTGTTGGTTGCTGATAATTTAGACACACCAGCACTCTTTTGATTTCCATACAAGAATACTAAAGAACAAGACAAATAAATTGATTGTCCCCCTTTAGGTTGTATTCTAGGTTGTGAGAATGGATTATCTGGTAACTCAACCCAAGGCTGATTAACAAATATCATTGTATTGGTATAAGGACTACTCTCTTTACGAGATGATGTAATCCTTTGTGCCATACCCATTCCCCACTTCTCAGAAATAATTCTTGCGGTGTGTTGGTTTCCTCCTTTTCCATTGAAAGACATTTCACAAGGAATTGTCCCAATAGAATCCCATAAGAAAACTATATCATGTGGAATATCACCGTTCTTCTGTGCGTTTAATACTTCAGTTACATAATCGAATGCTTGTTCTATATAATCAAAACCTAATTTGTATAATAAGAACCCATCCCAATATGCATTCATCTCACCTGTATCTTCATCTACTTCCTCAACATAGTCTGTTTCAAGCCCCATCATCTTTGCGTGCTCAAAACTCCACTTCTGTTCTGTAATAATGAAAACAGGTAAAATACCTTTTTTCTGAGCATCTACCGCTGCTTGTATCATTGCAGTGGTTTTACCCGTATCTGAATGTCCTAAAAACATATTGATTTGTCCCATAGCAGGTCCTGGTATACCAGTTGCTTTTTGGAAGGCTTCTCCCAGATCAAAGTATTTTTGTTCTTTATACTTATCACTGGAAGAGAACTTTTTCCTTATAGACGAAAAATCAGTAGTTTTTTTCTTTAATGGTTTCTTTGCCATAATAGTCTAATTTAAAATGGTAATTCATCATCACTATCTTCAGAATCTAATGATACTGCCTCAACCTCTAATTCCTTTTCGTCCTCATTGGTTAAACCATCCATCATATTGATTTCTTCTTCTAAAGATGCGGTTTCTTTTTCTTCTTTGTCTTCCTCAGCAACAAACTTCTTTAACTCTGAATCCCAAACTGGTGTCTTTTGCTCTGCAACAATATTCACAAACTCAACAGGTTTAACTGAATATACATCTCTCCATGTCTCTTCGTTTGCCATCCACTCTTTTGCTTGTGGTGACTTAGGGTCAGTCAATACTGAAGGGTCTTCAGCCATAATACTTGTTACAACACTCCAACCTTTATCGTTTCTGTTTGTTGTAATAACAATGTCTCTTCCTTCTCTAGGATCCATAATGTTTCCTCTTTTCTTTAGAATAGGAATAAGTTTGTCCATAACACCATCTCCAGTGTATTTGTGCTTAAATCTCCAGAACTTAACTCCGTGGTCTTCGTTATCTCTGTCAATTCCTTTTACTACATAATACTTTCTTGCAGTATATGATGAAGCCATAGCTTTCGCTTTTTTACTTCCATCTTCATACAACGCATCTTTAGCATCACATAATTTACATTCACCACCATCATTTAACTTTGTGCAATGAATCTTTTCATACTTACCATTCACATTCATTTCATGGTAGTAAGTCTCTACGAATGGAGACTTTGTAGGGTCATTTGATGGTAGAATCCTAAAAGTCTTCTCTGCAGTTTTTTGTCCTTGTCTTAACTTCTCAGTGAAATACTTCTTTAGTCTCTCTTCATTAGAAACCTTTGGTTTACTACTTCCCCCTCTTTCGCTATTCTTCTCATATTGAGATAGAATTGCATCTAACGGATTAATTTCTTCTTTCGCCATTTAACTCTTTTTTAATTTGTAAAATAATTTAATATACTCAATATTAGTCACGTTTTTCTTAAAAGTCAATTCCCCTAAAAACAAAAAACGGACAATGATTTATTATAATCATTGTCCGTCAATTCGTCAATATTTATAGTTGTTTATTCCTTACCTTTAGGGTTGAAACTACCTCTGATGTCAACTTCACTATAGTCATCATCAACATCTTGTTTTGTTAAAGTGTATTCTTGTTCTTCATCTTCTTCACCAGTTGCATCATAACCTTCTTTATCATTCCAAAAGTCAGTTAATTTAACAGTATATGGGAAAGAATCCATAGACCTCATACTTAATTTTTCAGTTGGTGAAGGGTTTCTATCTTTAACCTCTTGTTCTAACTCATCCATTTTAGTGATGATTTGATCCATACCTGTTAATTTTTCTTCTAACTCAGAAAACTTACCTAATAAGTCATCAATTTTAGAGGATGCTCCCGCAGCTTCTTCTTTTGCTTCTTCAGCTTTATCAACGATATCAGTTACATCAACCTCAACCTCACCTTCTTCAGATGGCATTTCTTCCATTGCTGGTTCTTCAACCATTTCATCTTCTACAGGTGCGTCTCCACCAAATGGATCTTCACCTAAATCATCCATTGCTGGTTCTTCCATTGCTGGTTCTTCCATTGCTGGTTCTTCAGGTAATACATCAACTTCGTCAGTTACTTCCTCTTCTTGTTCTTCAAGTGAATCAAATAACAATTCTTCCTTTTCACCTAAGTTAAAAGTATATTCCATAATTGAGTTAAATCTTTTTAACTCTTCGTTTAATAATTCTTTGTTTTCCTCTTCCATTACATTAAAAGTTCTCTTCCGTCATTGGTTTTATAAACCTTATTTACTCTCTCAACAATCTCTTTTCCGTCATTAATAACACACTCGTCACCAACACACTCATTCTCATTGTTTTCACCTAAGAATTCATCAAGATTGTTTTCCAATTCCTTTTTGTTTTTCTTGTCATCCATATTCATAACATTAAATTTTGTTCGTCTTATAGTTATAAATATTCTAAACTTCAGAAAAATCTCTCTTTATTTCATTAAAAACTACACCTTCTGCAGTTGTTAAGACTAATTTGTTTTGGTATTTATCCCAATCTAATTCGTAATTTCTATGTTCTACATTACCAGTTTCTAAATCATTCTCCTCCTCAATAAGTCTATTAAGGGCAT
>Ga0228625_1000965_pt1 | contig 10705 bp, 11 predicted proteins | sample 30DmetaG_FD_190482 | JGI IMG/M metagenome (GOLD analysis project Ga0228625, IMG submission 190482) | Seawater microbial communities from Monterey Bay, California, United States - 30D | ecosystem: Environmental > Aquatic > Marine > Coastal | place: USA: California | collected 2016-10-05
CTTCTTTACCATTACATGTATTGCTTTATAACTCTTTTGGTTGGCCTGTTCCTAAATTTGCACATCTTCCGCTTATTTTAAAACCTATTGGTAAAGGAAAATTAAGTAAAAGGGATGGTGATAAGTTAGGTTTTCCTGTTTTTCCATTAGCATACACAAACGAAAAAACCGGAGAAGTTTCTAGAGGATACAAAGAAGATGGTTACTTTCCAGATGCGTTTATTAACATGCTATCTTTCCTTGGTTGGAATCCAGGAACTGATCAAGAGCTCTTTACGCTTGACAATTTAATTTCATCTTTTGACCTTTCAAGGGTTAGTAAATCAGGCGCGAAATTTAATTTAGACAAAACCAATTGGTTTAACCAGCAATACCTCCAAAATAAGACAAATAATGAGTTAACGCAACTATATGAAACCATACTTAAAGAAAAGGGGTTAAATCCCTCTTGTGACTTCATAAATAAAGTGGTTTCACTTATTAAAGAAAGAGCTGTTTTTGTGAAAGATTTTTGGACTTTAAGTAATTACTTTTTTGAAACGCCCACTTCTTACAATGAAAAAGCAAGCAGAAAACAGTGGAAAGAAAATACTGGAGAATTAATGAAAGAAGTAGCCTCTCTAATTACATCTATTGATGATTTTTCTTCTACTACAATAGAAAAAACTGTTAAAGAGTGGATTACCTCTAAAGAAATGGGGTTTGGAAAAATAATGCAGCCTCTTCGACTTGCTATGGTGGGTGATATGAAAGGACCTCACTTGTTTGACATTATTGAAATGATTGGTAAAGAAGAATCTATTATTCGAATACATAAAATTATAAACACACTGTCATGATAAAACACATCTTTTTTATTTTTTTGTTTTTTTCAACATTTTTTGCTGAAGCACAATACAACTCTCAATTTAACAGAAGACAAAATATGCGGTCCAGGCAGCCTATGGCAACACAAAAACCTCGAGCTCCAAAAATTAATGTGGAAAAAGCTGTTGGTTTGATCTTTTACAATATTGAGAAAGTTTCAAAAAAAATAGGAATAAAAGAAACCTCTGACACTTATTTAAAAGTATTTTCAATTTTAAATTCCTACAATAAAGAATTAAAGCAAATTAAAAGAATTAATACTTTTTTATTTTCGGAAGGGAAGTCAAAAATGGAAGCTGCTCAAAAAGAAGCTATTGAAAATAGGGATCCTACGCCTCTTCGGTTAGCTAACAAGGAGGTTACAAAAACTTTTAAACCTATAATAAGTATTATTGAGGAAAAAGATAAAAAATTAAACTTAGAATTAGAAGAAATATTATCTGCCAAGCAACTAAAAAAATGGAAGAAATACAAAGCTTCTGTGAAAAAAAAATAGCTGCTTAATTTGTAACATTAATTCTTTGTTGCGTCTTATCTTGTAGATAAGCTTTCTTTTATCTAAATTTATTTAGTATTAATATTTAAAACTACGTTTATGTCAACTTTCTTTTTACCTATTGTTATTGGTTTATTCATTTTTGCTCTTTATGGTGTAATTTTTATTGTAAAACAACAAACAGCTGCTATTATAGAAACTTTTGGCCGCTTTAGTAATATTAGACAATCTGGCTTCCAATTAAAAGTTCCTGTAGTTCAGAGAATTGCTGGTAGAATGAGTTTAAAAATCCAACAACTTGATGTAATTATAGAAACGAAGACACTAGATGATGTGTTTGTAAAATTAAAAGTGTCTGTTCAGTTTAAGGTTATAAAAGATAAGGTTTACGAGGCTTTCTATAAATTAGACTATCCACACGATCAAATAACTTCATATGTTTTTGATGTAGTAAGAGCAGAAGTTCCTAAAATGAAATTAGACGATGTTTTTGTAAAAAAAGATGATATTGCTATTGCGGTTAAATCAGAATTAAACGATGCAATGATGGAATATGGATATGATATTATAAAAACACTAGTAACAGATATAGACCCAGATGCTCAAGTAAAGGCAGCTATGAATAGAATTAATGCTGCAGATAGAGAAAAAACAGCTGCTCAGTACGAGGGAGATGCCGCACGTATCTTAATTGTTGAAAAAGCAAAAGCAGAAGCAGAGAGTAAAAGACTTCAAGGACAAGGTATAGCAGATCAAAGAAGAGAGATTGCTCGCGGTTTAGAGGAGTCTGTTGAGGTTTTAAATAAAGTAGGGATAAATTCTCAAGAAGCGTCTGCTTTAATTGTAGTAACACAACATTATGATACGCTTCAATCTATTGGTCAAGAAACAAATAGTAATTTAATTTTATTACCCAACTCACCTCAAGCAGGAAGCCAAATGTTAAATGACATGGTTGCGAGCTTTACAGCTAGTAATCAGATTGGAGAAGCTATGAAAAAGAATAAAAAATTAGATAAATAATCTATGATACTATCCACAACAAATACTATTGAAGGCAAACCAGTAAATGACTATTTGGGAATTGTTACCGGTGAAACTATTATAGGTGCAAATATTTTTAAAGATTTTTTTGCTAGTATAAGAGATATTGTTGGCGGGAGATCAGGCTCTTACGAAAGAGTTCTAAGAGAGGCAAAAGACACCGCTCTTAAAGAAATGAAAGAAGAGGCTATAAAATTAAATGCAAACGCTGTTATTGGGATTGATTTGGACTACGAAACAGTTGGTAAAAACGGAGGTATGTTAATGGTAACAGCTTCTGGAACTGCTGTAAAATTATAAAAAAGTTATTTCTTTTCTTCTATTTTTTCGTCTTCCTTTTTATCGTCCTTTGAAGCTTTTTTAAACTCTTTAATTCCACCACCTAGACCCTTCATAAGTTCTGGTATTTTTTTTCCACCAAAAAATAATAAAAGTGCTAGAGCTATTATTACCCAAGAACCTACGCTTGGCATACCTAAAAGAAATATATTAAAAGTCATTGTTTAATTTAAATTTATTTAACAAAGATACAAAAACGTTTCAATGAATTAATTCATTTGCTTTATAATTCCGCCTGCCACTTTTTTTGTCTGTTTTACTTCTGGTGTTCCTTTGTATAAGACAGACCCTCCAAAACTTACTTTAGCATTTAATGTTTCTCCTGTTTTGATCTCTGCTTTCGATCCTATTCCGGATTTTACTATTGTATTACCTATTATTTCTAAACCATACCCGTGATAAACACCATATAAATCTACTTCTATTTCTTGGTTTTTTGTTTTTCCTGTAAGTTTAATAATGGAACCTGTTACTGATTTAACTTTTAAGTGTTTGGTGTTTACATTTAATTGAATAGTTGCACCCTCTTGAGCTTTAACCTCTAAATTTGTTTGGTAAATACCATTTCCAGTAATTGTTGAGCCTTCATTTCCGTCTATTACCAAAATATCTTGTGTATAATATAATTTAACTTCTGTCTCTTTAGCTGATAGATTATCTGGAAACTTTAAACTTATTTTTAAAACTCCGTTGTTATTTTTAAATCTAACCCTATCTGTTTCATTATCTGTTATTTCTAATTTATTTTCTTTGTCTTTTATTAATTCTAATTTAATACCGCTAAATATTTTTATTTTATAAAAATCACCTAAAGATGTTGTTTTAGTAAATTGAGCAAATAATGGTGTATTAATTAATATAATAAATAATAGGGTGTAATTTTTCATTTTTTTTGTAATTGCAAATCTTAATTATATAAACATCTTTTTAAATTATCTATTGTTCTATAAGTGTAAAATCTAAATGTTTTCTCTCTAAATCTGTGTTTTTTACTTTTACAGTTACCTCATCTCCTAATTGATAAATGTGTTTTGTTGTTTGTCCTACTATTGCGTGTTGTTTCTCTTCAAATATGTAATAATCATTCTTAATATCTCTAATTCTAACCATTCCTTCACATTTATTAGAGGTAATTTCAACATACAGACCCCATTCAGTAACCCCTGAAATAACACCAGAAAATTCTTCATCTAAATGATCTTGCATATATTTAACTTGCATGTATTTTATAGATTGCCTTTCTGCTTTTGACGCAAGTTCTTCTTGCTTTGATGTGTGCTTACATTTTACTTCATAATCATCTTGTTTTGGTGAATTTTTTCCGTCTAAGTAGTGTTGTAATAATCGATGAGTCATTACATCTGGATATCTGCGAATAGGTGATGTAAAATGAGAATAGTAATTAAACGCTAATCCATAATGACCAATATTTTGTGTGGTATAAACAGCTTTGCTCATAGATCTTATTGCTAGTGTTTCTATCATGTTTGCTTCTGCTTTACCATGCACATCTTTTAATAGTTTATTTAAACTTTGGGTAGTGCTTTCTCTGGTTTGAGTATCCATTTTATAACCGAAATTATAGACAATGTTTTGTAAAGTTGCTAACTTTTCAATATCTGGTTCATCATGAACCCTATATATAAAAGTTTTATTGCTTGGTTGATTGTTGTTTTTTCCTATAAATTCTGCAACTTTTCTGTTTGCTAATAACATAAACTCTTCTATTAGTTTATTTGCATCTTTGGCTTCTTTAAAATAAACTCCAACAGGATTTGCATCTTTATCTAGATTAAATTTTACTTCTACCCTATCAAAAGATATAGCCCCATTTTTCATCCTATTCTCTCTTAATATTTTAGATAATTCATTTAATTTCAAAATAGCATCTGATATTTCTTCTTTAACATCATAAGCTTCTCCTGTAATTGAGACGTTAGAGGGTATGTGGTTCTTTTGAGTCTCTATAATAGCTTGGGCTTCTTCATAAGCAAATCTCTTGTCTGAATAAGTAACTGTTCTACCAAACCACTTTTTAATAATTTTAGCTTTATTATTGAGCTCAAATACAGCAGAAAAAGTTAATTTTTCTTCATCTGGACGTAAAGAACAAGCTCCATTAGATAAAATTTCAGGAAGCATAGGAACAACTCTATCCACTAAATAAACAGATGTAGCTCTACTGAATGCTTCTGTATCTAATATTGTATCTGGTTGAACATAATGAGACACATCTGCTATATGAATTCCTATTTCAAAATTTCCATTATCTAATTTTTTAAAAGACAAAGCATCATCAAAATCTTTTGCATCTTTAGGATCTATCGTGAATGTTAAATCTTGACGCATATCTCTTCTTTTCAATATCTCTTCTTTAGTGATATTTAAAGATAATTTATTAGCCTCTTCCTCTACTTCTTTTTCAAACTCGTAAGGTAAACCATACTCTAATAAAATTGAATGAATTTCTGTATTATGATCTCCTGGTTTTCCTAATACTTGTGTTATTTTTCCAAAAGGATTTTTTGAGTTTTCAGGCCAGTCTGTTATTGTTACTTGAACTTTATCTCCATGATCAGCGTTATTTATTTTTGATCTTGGTACAAAAACATCAGTATACATTTTATTATTATCACAAATAACAAAACCAAAATTTTTACTTAATTGCAAAACACCTACAAAAGATGTTTTATCTCTTTCAATAATTTCTACAATATCAGCTTCTTGTTTATTGCTTCTATTTCTTTTATATATATAAGCCTTTACTGTATCGTTTTGAAGACCCTTTCCTAAATTATTAGAAGGAATAAATATATCTTTTTCAAAATCATCTGATACGAAATAACCATTGCCGTTTGATGTAATGTCTAAAGTTCCAATATGATATTTTCTATCATTATTAATTTGATACTTTCCTCTGTCTATTTCTTTAATTTTTTTAGATCCTGTAAGTTGTACAAGTTTTTGGAGAATTTGTGTTTTACCATCTGTATCAGAGACACCGAGTTTTGCTGATATTTGTTTGTAATTATAATGTTTACTAGAATCTTTGTTCAGTATTTTAAATATATTTTTTGTTAAATCTTTTATTATTTTTCCTTTCTTTTTGTAAATTTTTTTCTTTCTACTCATAAATCTTCAATCTTTATATTTTAGAAAAATACAAAATTATATATGTAAGTAAGATAATTAAACAATTATCATTCATTCTTATATATTCCTTTTATATTGTTATGTATGTTAAATTCATTTTTTATTGTTGTTAATCCACATTCTGGTAATAGTAATTTTAAAAAATCATGGGAAAAAATTACTTATATTTTAAAATTAAAAAATATTAATTTTTCTTACTCTTTCACAGAATACAGAAAACACGAAGTAATTCTTGTTGATAAAGCTATTGAACAAGGATATAGAAATATTATTTCCGTAGGTGGTGATGGAACTCTACATCATGTTGTAAACGGAATAATGAAGCAAAGATATATAAAAACATCTAAAATTAAACTTGGTGTAATTCCATTAGGAACTGGTAATGATTGGATAAGAACGTATAATATTCCTAATTCAATTGAAAAATCAATAAATGTAATTTTAAAAAACACTACAGTTTTACAAGATATTGGTTGTTTAACATTATTGAATGGAAAGAAAGAATACTTTAATAACCTTGCGGGAACGGGTTATGATGGATATGTTGTTAAGAATTTAAATTACTTGAAAAAAATGGGATCATTAGCATTTTTAGTAAGTGGTTTGTATAGTTTATTTTCTTACAAGAAAACTAAGTATAAAATTATTATTAATAATAAAACTATTAATGAACAATGTTTAATGATATTATTTGGAATTTGTAAATATTCTGGTGGGGGTTTGAGAGTTACAAAGGATCCAAACCCAAAAGATGGTTTACTTGATATAACTATTGTTAAAAATATTTCTTTTTTAGATTTACTTTTTAATATTCCTAAATTATATAACGGTGATATAATACATCATAGAAAAGTGAGTAACTATAAAACAAGAGAATTAAAAATTTTGGATAATTATAATTCAACCATAGAAGCAGATGGTGAAATAATAGGAAATGGATCTTTGAATGTGACTATAATAAGAAAAGCATTACAATTCTTTAGTATTTAAGAAATAGAACTAAAAAAATTATAAGAAATATTAAAGACATTAAGTATAAGATAAAGATGTGGTTTATGAATTTAACATATTTAGAAGTGCTAACAAAAAACCTATGTAAGACAAGAAAATTAAAGTAATTAATATATGTTTAATTTTTTTCATATTTAATGGGGGTAGATGTGAAAAAGAAAAAAAAGGGGATTAATTATTTTTTTTTTAATATAAGAACCTTAAAAATATATGTTTATTAAATAAAAAAACCTTAAAATTATTATATATTTTAAGGTTTTTTTTATTCTTCTTTATCATGACTAGTTTCCCTAACTTAGGTTTTATTTAAATGTGCTTAAGTGTTAAAAACACTTTGTAAAATTAATTTTTATTTATTCTATTTTTTTTTAAAAATAAGTTTTTTAGATGTATGACACGTAAATACACTTATATTTAATATCTTTAATTTTTATAAATTATTTTTTTTATTTTGTCATTAAAAAAATTCTATATAATACTTTTTTTCTTATTAATACATAAAGGTTATTCTACAAATCCTAAAGATATTGATACGTTGAAAATTCATAATCAAATAAAGCTATTTGGTTTAGATGAGGATAAATTAAAATTTAAATCTCATTTTTTTAGCAGTATTGTATTTAAAAATGATTCTACTTTATTTTATAATCCAAATGGTACTTTTTATCTGTTTAGGATACAATTGAGTGATAATCCAAAGGTTTATAAAATAGCATTAAATGATCATTCTGAGCTTAATTTTAATAGGTATTTATTTTTATATAATGATGTATTATATAGTTATGGAGGTCAAGGTGGAAAATTTAATGAATTTCCTTGGTTAATTTATTTTGATTTTGATTCAAAAAAATGGAAAAAAAATAATATAAAAAACTATCCTTATGATGTTAAAAAAGTATTAATTTCTTGGAAAATAAATAATAAATTAAAGATACTTTTAAGTCATTTATCCGAAAAAGAAGGGGGAATATATTCAAAAAATAAAAATAGATATACGTTCGGCGAAATTGATTTAGAAAAAAATGAATATAAAGAAGATTTTAATTTTAAAAGTACATACAGAGATTTATTATTTGTATCAAAACTGGGTTTTTTTAGAGGTAACTATGTGTATGAATCAAAATTTTATTCTATACATGGATATTACCAAGAGAAACATAAGATTGATTACAGAATATTTGACAAAAGAACAGGTTTTTTTAAAGGAAGCTCGAAGTTAGATAAAATTAAAAAAGTTGATGGATTCTCATATGTTTATATTAAAGATTCTTTAATTTATTATAAAGATAATTTAGGAAATATAAAAACCTTTAACGTAGAAGAAGGTACAACTACTATAAAAAAAGATTATGTAGCTAAATATTCTTCTATGGTTAACAATAATAGAATAATTTATAGTATAATTTTTATTATAATAAGTTTGTTTTTTCTTTTCACTTTAATTAAAAAAAGAAAAGATAAGAAAGAACAGAAATTGATAGCTGATCATAATGTAATAGAAGAAAAAATTAAAAGTTTTAAATCAACTACGATTACAAAAGAAAAATTAGATGAGATTTTTGGAATATCACATTACTCTTACGAAACTATAAAAAAAAGGAGGAGTCTAATTATTAAACAGTTGAATAAGGATGGAAATATAAAAATACTAAGAGTTAGAAAAGATAATGATAAAAGGTATTATGATTATAAAATTAATTGAATTATACTTTATTAACAATCTATATTATTATTATTTATTTATTTAATTTTTAAAATTTTATTTAATAAATATTATAGATTGTTAATAGTTAATATTTAAATCTATTTAATTATTTGCTTTTGTTACTTATTAAAAATATTTCACATTTTATTAGTTAGCTAATCTCTTTTAAATCAATATTTTTTTTAGTTATTAACATATATATATTAGAGTATAAACATTTATTCTTAACTAATTATTAGTTAATAACCCTTTATTTTTCTAATAAAAATTGTTTATAAATACATATTAAAAAATGAAAAGTTATTTTGATTCTTTTAATTAAAAATTTACTTAATAAATTAAACGAATTACAAAATTTTATTTTTAAAGGGTTATTACCAGTTCTTAACAATTAATAAAAAATCATTAATCAATTGATAAACAAAAAGTTAATAATAATTTTCTTAATTCTTATTTCTATCACTGTTGATAACCCTATCTATTTGTATTTTTGTTTATAATTAATATTATATAAATCAATATTTTATGAATATATCTATAGGGAATGATCACGCTGGAACAGATTATAAATTTGCTATTATAGAATTTTTAAGAAGTAAAAATATAACAGTAGATAATTATGGAACAGATACAAATAATAGTGTAGATTATCCTGATTATGTTCACCCTGTAGCTCAAGATATTGTTTTAAAAAAATCTTCCTTTGGTATATTAATTTGTGGAAGTGCTAATGGTGTTGCTATGACAGCAAATAAATATAAAGAGGTTAGGGCCGGTCTATGTTGGACAAAGGAAATAGTAGAATTAATAAGACAACACAATAATGCGAACATCTTATGTATACCAGCTAGATTTACTTCCATTCCTCAAGCGATTAAAATGGTAGAGACTTTTTTAGATACAGAATTTGAAGGAGGAAGACACCAGAAAAGAGTTGATAAAATTACAGGATGTATAAGTTAGATTTTAAAATAAAAGACTTTAATCAATTATCTACTCAAGAGCTATATTCTATCTTACAATTAAGATCAGAGGTTTTTGTAGTAGAACAAAATTGTGTCTATCAAGACCTTGATGAAAAAGATCAATTAGCATATCATGTGTTAGGTTATAAAGATTCTATATTAACAGCTTACGCGAGAGTTTTTAAACCAGGAGATTATTTTTTAAAATCAAGTATTGGAAGAATTATAGTGAAAAAAACACACAGAAGATTTAAATATGGAGATCATCTAGTTAAAAACTCAATAGAGTTTATAGAAAAAAAATTCAAAGAAAAAGAAATTTTAATTTCAGCTCAAGCATATCTTATAAATTTTTACAATAACTTAGGTTTCGTACAAGAAGGAGAACAATATTTAGAAGACGATATTCCTCATATCAAAATGTTGAAAAGCTAAACAAAACTTTTTACTTCTTTTACCTCACCTAAATCAATTCCTTCTAGTAAAACTTCACCAATTCTTACTCTTATTAATCTTAAAGTTGGGAATCCTACAGCTGCGGTCATTTTTCTAACTTGTCTAAACTTTCCTTCTGTTATAGTTATAGAAATCCAACTAGTTGGGCCGTGTCTGTCATCTCTAATTTTTTGAGTTCTGTTTTTAAAGTTGGGATTATTTATAATTGATGCCTGACAATCTTTAGTTAAATATTTCTTTCCATCAAAACCTATTTCAACCCCTTGTTTTAATTTTTTAATAGCCTCTTTTGTAAAATTACCATCTACCTGGACATAGTATTCCTTCTCTATTTTTTTACTTCTTATAAATTCACTCATTTTTCCATCTGTTGTTAAAAGAAGCAACCCTTCAGAATTAACATCTAATCTACCTATAGCCATTGTTTTTTTTGGAAAATCATAGTGTTCACCCAGTAATTTTTTTCTCCTCTTATTAGGATTTACAAATTGAGAAATAGTTCCGTAGGGCTTATGAAATATAAAGTGTTTATGAGTACTCATTAAAATAAAAAAACGAATTAAAAATAATCTTTTTCTAATAAAAAAAACTATTCAATTTTTGTACCTTGTGATACTGAAATAGAAATTAGTAAAATAAACTAGATTTATGTCAAAAGATAAAGAAAAA
>Ga0228625_1000967_pt1 | contig 10677 bp, 5 predicted proteins | sample 30DmetaG_FD_190482 | JGI IMG/M metagenome (GOLD analysis project Ga0228625, IMG submission 190482) | Seawater microbial communities from Monterey Bay, California, United States - 30D | ecosystem: Environmental > Aquatic > Marine > Coastal | place: USA: California | collected 2016-10-05
CGATTTTGCTTGGTATGGCTTTTGACTCCAGGCATTCACATCATCATTTGGATCATGAAATACTTTCCCTAGTGAAATTGTTGTGTAGCCATTTTTTTTAAACCACATAGGTAAACTAACTGCTTCGGGGGCATCTACATCATGACTTGCGTTATAATTTACGAAACGGTCTTGTGTGGGGTACAACCCTGTTAACAAGCTGGCTCTAGAAGCACCACATGTGGGCACCTGACAATACGCTCTATTAAACACAACACCTTCTTGCCCCAATTTATCTATATTGGGGGTAATCATTTGATTTTGACCAAGAATATCTGCTTGTACACGTAAATCATCTACTATAACAAATAAAATATTTTTTGGTTTGGTCTCTTGTGCAGTTGTGATTAGTTGTAAGACACTGAAAAATAAAAGTATATAATGTTTGATTTTCACTTAAATAAGATTTGATTTATATTTTTAAGAATTTGAAGACAAAAACACCAAAGCTTTTCGTTTCATTTGATTATAAATAACATTATATTCATCTTTTCCAATAAGGTTTTCTGTTTCCAATGGATCAGAATCATAATCAAATAATTCTTCTTGAACAATATCGCTATCATGTATTTGAGAACCTATTTTATTCCTGTTAATCCAAAGTGTATAACGGATTTTTTTGGTTCTAAAACTATAGCCCATTTTACCATTCCTTGGAAATTGACTCACTGCAAAGTCTTTTACTTTTTGACGTTTTCCCATCATAAGTGGCACTAACGAGGTACCATCCAAGTTTTTTGCAGAATTAATTTCTGCCAAAGATATTAGTGTTGGAAAAACATCTACAAACTCAGTGGGAGATAAAATCTTCTGAGGTGTTTTGGCTTTTGGATAATAAATTATGAGTGGTGAACGTGTTGCTTGTTCAAAATTCGAGTGTTTATTCCACAATCTATGATCACCTAAGTGATATCCGTGATCACCCCATATAACAATGATTGTATTTTTCATCAGCCCTTTTTCTGTAAGGCTATTCACTATTTTTCCAATCTGAAAATCAATAAAAGAAACACATGCATAATAACCATGTATTAGCTCACGCTGAAATTTCTCATCCAAAATGAGCTGGTTATTAAGATCAGTCTTATAATCACGCCCTTCCTCAACATATGCCTTTAATTCTCCTGAACCGTGATATGCCAATTCCCCAGTATTTTTAGCACGCTGACTAAATGCCTCAATAGCAATACGTTCTCTTTTGTAAAGATCCCAATATTTTTGAGGTGCAGAAAATGGCAGGTGTGGTCGTTTAAAGCCTACAGCAAGAAAAAAGGGTTTATTGTTTTGTGACAATCCATCCAACAAGTGAATAGCTTCTTTTGCAACTGCACCATCGGCATAGGCTTCATCTGGTGCAAAGCTTGATGATACAGGTGGTCTGTATATACCTTTTAGTGCCTTACTGATATTGCTGCCTTTTTTTATGATATTCTGCTTAATGAATGAGTCGATTTTTGATTTGATTTCTGCACTCTGATAGTGTCCCATTACAGGTGCCCCCCACCCTTTAGGGTATTGGAGATGATGATCCCGTTTGAAAGGTAATGACCAGGAAGGCTTATCCATATGTGGGTCTACACCTCTATGATCAAATACTTTGCCTACCCCAGCAGTTGTATAGCCCATTGCCTTGAAATGCTGTGGAAGTGTTACTACACTTGGATTCATATCCCGCATTTTGGTTTTCAAATTATAGACTTTTGTTTTGTCTGGACGTAATCCTGTAAGTAAACTTATACGAGATGGGCTGCAAACAGCTAGTTGAGTATGATTATTTAAAAACAAACTTGCTTGTTCAGCTAATAAATCAATATTTGGCGTAATAGCAAAATTGTCGCCGAAACTACCAATAGCTGGCTTTAAATCATCAACAGCAATAAACACTACATTTAGAGGCTTTTCTTGTTGAGAAAAACCACAAAAAAAACAACTAGTTAGTAGTAATAAAAAAAAATTGCGTTTCATTTTTTGTTAATTTTTAAAAAATTATCATAATATTTCTTGACGATTCTCCAAAAAGTAATTCTTTTCTATCAAGAATATCTATTATAATAGATTACAATAGTATTTAAAATTAGATGAATTACCTTCAGTATTGTCCATATAACTGATAAATTCATCCCACGAATAATAAAACAATCAGCTATACTACTCGAATAACACTAGTTGCAAACACTACTTCTTCTTTTTACCTGAAAACGGCCAATGTGGATTCACCTCACTTTGATTCTTCATGAGTCTATCCATTTCTTTCAACAATTCTTGACGATCTTTAGCCCGATCAGATTCCTCATACAAATCGTCCTCAATATTATAGAGCTCAGGCACTCCACTTTGCTCGTAATGCACCACTTTCCAATCACCTTTGCGCAGTGACTGTCTGTAACCCTCTTTTTTTGGTCCTACTTGTAATTCCCAATATAAGTGCTCATGCTCTTTTTGATGCTCTCCGATTAATTCGGGTAAAAAAGAGATCCCGTCAGTTTGTTGAGGCACTTCTGTTTCAGCTACTTCAGCTAGGGTTGGCATAATGTCATAAAAAATTCCTGCATGATTAGAAGTAGTCCCTGCTTGAATTTTACCTTTCCACCAGGCAATCATTGGCACTCGAATACCACCTTCATACATATCTCTCTTTTTTCCCTTTAACCCACCTGAACTTTTAAAGAACTTTTCATTGTGATTTTCAGCCTGAGGTCCATTATCGCTTGTAAAAATTACAAGTGTATTATCCATTTCACCTGTTTCCTCTAACTTATCCAGCAAGCGTTTCACCTGCTCATCTAACATATTGATACGGGCTGCGTGACGTCGCTCATTTTCAGGCCAACCAAATTCCTTATAACGTTCTGTTTCTCTCAAATTAGGTTCATGCGCGTGGGGGGTACGATACGACATCACCAAGAATAAAGGTTTTTGAATATCACGTTTTTTGTCAAGAAAATCGATTGCTAAATTGGTGCGGAAAACATCTTTACAGTCATACCGTTTCCAATCATAATGAATAACACTATCTCGTCCATTAATCCAATGGTCATTTGAATCAAACGTTCCGCCCTCGACCTCATCTCCCCATTGTTCTTGAATGGCATAATCAAAACCACGTCCTGCTGCCCATGTGCTTACATCCTGCGGTTTCCCTAAGTGCCATTTTCCAATAAAAGCGGTTTGATACCCCGCCCCTTTCAACATTTCACCAATTGTAATTTCCGATTTTTTGAGTGCGACACGTCCCCAATTACCATCGAGTAAACGACCGTAATTACCACGAACATTTAACTTCCCAACCTGAATCCCCGTCATCAACACACCTCTTGAAGGTGCGCAAACAGCACTACCAGCATAAAATTGTGTAAAGCGCATGCCCTCACTGGCCATTTTATCAATTGTAGGAGTTTTAATTATTTCCTGTCCATAACACCCCAATTCACCATAACCCAAATCATCCGCCAAAAGAATGACGATATTAGGTTGGGATAGTTTTGGTAATTTATCGGATTCTTTGATTTTATCCTTACATGAAAAGAATATAAATGCAACGCTTAAACAAATCATTTTCAATACATTTCGACGTTTCATTTTTTTATTTTTATAATTAAACTAGCTTAGTATATGGAACCACAAACCTTTTTAAAAAATCAGCTATTCAATATGCAAAGTCAATTGTTATTTTGTACCACCTTTTTAACTACATTTTCCTCATAAACCTATACATTTTCGTTCGGAGGAAGTAACAATTTTATACTATAAAAGACTTCATAAATACTGCATATAAATTGAGAAACATCCCATAATATTAACCCATAGGAAGTTCCTCAATAATAAACAATTCAAAAAAGTATCACATCATTTCTACGATAACCTGATGTACATTTCCTGGCTCTGACAATGGAATAATAGCTCCATTGATTTCTTTACCATCGACTTTTATACTTTTGACTCCCTTATTTTCAGTTCCCGGAATAACTTTTATTTCATAGGTAGCTCCTCTAAACTTACGTTGCACTTTGAACTCCTCAAATTCATTTGGCAAACATGGGTCTATCTTTAGTCCTCTATATTCTGGTTGAATACCTAAAAGATACTGAGACACTGCATAAAAATTCCAAGAAGCAGTACCTGTCAACCATGAATTTTTAGCTTCACCAGGCTTGTAAGCATCTTTACCCGCAATCATTTGCGCATATACATATGGTTCTGTTTTATGCAAGTCACTAATTTCTTCTAAATATGCAGGACATATTTTTTTATAATACTCCCATGCTTGGTCGCCTCTTCCAATTTTGGTTTCACCAATTACAATCCATGGATTGTTGTGACAGAAGATCCCTCCATTTTCTTTATATCCTTTTGGATAAGTTGATATTTCACCGTACTCTATCACATATTTTGTAAAGGCAGGATTGTTCAATACGATCCCATAAGGAGAATCCAAACGCTCTTTCACAGCGTCGAGTGATTTTTCGCACATGCCCTCTTCCTTGCCTATTTCGGCCATTGTACACCAGCCTTGCGATTCAATAAATATCTTACCTTCTTCATTTTCATTACTGCCAACTTTATTACCATAAAAATCATAAGCTCTCAGGAACCATTCGCCATCCCATCCTTTAGATTTAACTGCCGCAATCATTGCATCAACCTCAGCCTGCGCACGGTTGGCTTCTTCTTTCTTACCTAGTTCTTTACACAAAGCAATATAATCGTTACCATATACTACAAAAAGTCCAGCAATCATTAAGGATTCTGCCTTTGAGCCTTCTGTGTTGTTTTCTGTGGTCTGGAAAGATTCGTTTGGATTCGTTGAGAAACAGTTTAGGTTCAAACAATCATTCCAGTCAGCACGACCAATTAATGGAAGTCCATTGGGTCCTAAATTATGAATGACATGATTAAAAGATATAGTTAAATGATCAAAGAGTGTTTTAGCCAAAGAAGGATCATTATCAAAAGGAACCTTCTCGTCCAAAATAGAGAAATCTCCACTCTCTTTGATATAACTTATCGTTCCTAATATCAACCACATAGGATCGTCATTAAAACCACCACCAATAGCATTGTTCCCTCTTTTAGTAAGGGGTTGATATTGATGGTAGCATCCACCGTCAGGAAACTGTGTAGAGGCAATATCAATGATTCTCTCGCGTGCACGTTCTGGGATCATATGTACAAAACCTATCAGGTCTTGATTAGAATCTCGGAACCCCATACCTCTACCAATACCTACTTCAAAGAAAGAAGCAGAACGCGACATATTAAAAGTTACCATGCATTGGTATTGATTCCAAACATTCACCATACGATTTAATTTGTCATCCGAACTTTCTACATTGTAAATACTTAACAACTCATCCCAATAACTTGCTAATTCATCTAATGCAGTATTTACTTTTTCAACAGTATCAAACCTACTGATTAAATCCTTTGCTCTTTCTTTATTAATTACTTCCTTACTTTCCCATTTTTCATCATCAGGATTTTCTACATAGCCTAACAAAAAAATCAATTCCTTTTCTTCTCCTGGCGCTAACTCTATTTCAATATAGTGAGAGGCAATTGGTGACCATCCGTGTGCTTCTGAATTACGGGGTACACCATCTAAAACCGCTTGAGGTTCAGAAATTTCGTTGTAAAGTCCAACAAAACTTTCCCTGTCAGTGTCGTAACCATTAATCTCAGTATTTACATGATAGAAAGCATAATGGTTTCTTCGTTCTTTGTATTCTGTTTTGTGATACAAAGTAGAACCATCAATTTCGACCTCTCCAGTAGATAAGTTTCGCTGAAGGTTATTTTGATCATCTTCTGCATTCCACAAACACCATTCGTTGTATGAAAACAGCTTGAATTTTTTAGTAGTATCCCCTTTGTTGGTTAACTTCACTTTCTGAACTTCTCCCCAAGTTTTTAATGGTACAAAAAACAATAACTCTGCTTCAATATTATTTTTCTCCCCTTTAATTTTTGTATAGCTCATACCATGACGACACTCATAACTATCCAGCTCTGTTTTTACCGGTTTCCACCCTGGAGACCAGATGGTATCTTCATCTTTAATAAAGAAATAACGTCCGCCATTATCCATGGGTACATTGTTATATCTGTAACGATTTAATCGTCTGAATTTAGCGTCCTTATAAAAACTGTATCCCCCTGCACTGTTTGACACCAGTGAAAAGAAATCCTCATTCCCAAGATAATTGATCCAGGGCCAGGGTGTTTGTGGGTTTGTAATTACATATTCCCTATTTGCATCATCAAAAAATCCGTATTTCATTGTAGTATTATTTTATTTTTATCTTTATTTTTTTATTAAAAAGCGTTTGATTTTATCACTAAAACCAACATCATTCATTCTCTCTTCTACTGGCTAGCTCAATTGTAATTTCATCTAATTTTCGCTGATTCAAAGGGTAAAATACCATAAACAACGCAGCACTCATTGCAATCAATGCAGGGACCCAACTCATCAGCATTACAATACCAGGTATTGCGCCTTGAATTGCCACTGTATCTTGTCCGTTATAATGAAAGGCAGCCAAAACCAATCCTATAATTGCTCCAGCCAAACCACCACCTAATTTCGTAGCAAAGGAACCTGCGGAATAGATCAAGCCTGTTGCTCTGCGTCCATTTTTATATTCTGAATAATCAGCAGCATCACCAAGCATTGTAAAAAACAACGTTGGAAATATAGCGGCAACTAACTCAGAGAGTATACCCAAAATAAAAACACCTGTTATATTGTTAGGACCACAAAAAACTAGTAATGCATTTATACCACCAGACAAAAGCAAGGCATAGATGAACAACTTCTTCTTCCCAAACTTTTTTCCTAGTGGAGCCGTTATCATAGCACCTGCTATTGAAGCTAACATTAACCCAACCATAAAAGAGGCTGCCAACAATTGATCTTGTAAGAAATGGGTAAAATAAATAACAACAATACCTTGCTTTATAGAATTGTACACATTAAACAAAAGGCCAATGATTAGAAGAATTAGCCAAGGTCTATTTTTTAGTAAATCCTTTAGGTCCTTTAAAAGATTACTTTGTTGTGTTTTTGGTGGACTAATACGCTCTTTGGTTGTAAAAAAGGTAATCAACATCAAAGCAGCTAGTACTATTGACATTAGGTACATTGAATAACTATACCCCTTTTTCTGATTAATTATTAAAATATTATCTTCTTGTAAATCTGATTCGCCCGTTGCTAAAAAAACATATTTCTTATCTGCCTCCATAGAAAAACTCTTACTTTTAGTAGGAACATTGTTTGCTATTTTTATCAAAGCTTCATCCCAAGTCAACAATGCAATACCATCTTCCGTTTTAATGTTTACATTTTCAACATCGTAAGAAGAAGAAACGATAACTTTATAGCTATCCTCTCCAAGTTTATTTACCTTTATTTCAGGATCAATATTACCAAAACTAGCTACCAGAAAAAGTAAGGCACCTTGAACAATCATACCTCCAGCAAAAGCTCCAACCATTCTATAAGTCCCTATACTAGTACGCTCATTATTATCTCCGGTCATGACTCCCATTAATGCCCCATAGGGTATATTATTGGCTGTATACATCAAAGTGAATAGAATATATGTAACGTAAGCATACACAACTTTTCCTTTAGTACTTAATTCTGGGCTTGTAAATAATAAAGATAAAATTACCCCCAAAGGAATTGCTGTCCATAGTATCCATGGTCTAAATTTCCCATATTTAGATACTGTTCTATCTCCAACTATTCCCATGAGCACATCGCTAATTCCGTCACTAAAACGGGCTAATAACATAATCATACCAACTGTAGCAGGATTCAAACCAAATACATCTGTGTAAAAAATAAATAAGAAGGTAGCAACACCTCTCCATGCAATATTAGCAGCACCATCTCCTAGAGCGTAGCCTATTTTTTCTTTTATTGAAACACTACTCATCTTTTATATGTATTTCCAGTTCTTGTACTATTTTTCATAACACCGAATATGATTAATTATTTTTTTATGATTTTAAGATTAAAATTTTCTTTTCCCGAATAAATAGTTAACAAATAGAACCCTGAACGTAAAGAAGAACAATCTATCCTATTTCCTTCTAAAAGTCCTTCTTGCACCAGTACACCAGATAAGTTGACAAGACGATATTGGTAATCTGTTAATTGTTTTTTTAATAAAACATTCATGGAGTCACCAACTGGATTTGGATAAACCTGCAATTGATTATTTATGTTAATAGTATCATCAGCAGATAATAGTGTCTCCTGTTTTTCATACCACAACATAGCATGGTATGGACTTACCTCTGTTTCAGAATCCTTAAGCCAAAATTCTGTAATATCATTAACCGGTTCTGGTCTACCAAAAACATATCTTCCATGCAGCGATTTTCGAGTCATATTACGCAATAAGATGTTCGTGGAGTTATCAATATTAATAATTGACCGATCTCCTTCTCTATCCATATAATAATTTCCATTACCCCCAATTATTTTAATGTTATCCGAATCTATAATATGAAGGAGTTCAGCAGGACCTTCATACTTAAAACCAAATACCGTTAGGTTAGACACATCTTCTATAAGCACTTTTGGCGAAAACACATGATGTTCCACACTAATTTGATAGAATGTTAGCGGGTTGCTGGTGTTTTTGACGCGAACATGATGATAATCAGGCTCGTTCGGAGAAGGACTCCATCGGTCATGTTTTGTTAGCTGACCTGTACAAACTTGATACACCTTACCTCCTGCATTCATCGTAAAATCAAGATAAGTTGCCACTCTAGGATTTACATTTTTCCAGTCGTCTGTTGTACCGGGCCAACCCCAGGCAATTTTGTCTTCGGTCATAATATCTCTTACTACAGTATTACCACTTTGAACACGCAAATAACACATGCGCGGATACCCCATAATTGAGAAATCGCTTAAAATTACCTCCCCATTGGCATCATCTACCGTTGTTATGATGGCTCCATTTTCGTTGGACCATGGATTGTTTGCATATATGGTTGAGATATTCTTAGCCGTCCCAATTAATTTTGTTCCTTTTTTTACCACAATAGGAGTGTCTATCCCAAAATTTCCGCGGGGAATCAAAACCGTTTTTCCAAAATTATCACTTACGGGATTGGAAACATCGTCAATCGCACTCTGTATCGCTAAGGCATCATCGTCATCTGGATCTTGGTGGGCTGTTGTGGCTCCATAACTAGTAATATCTACTACATTCGGATTGTTGAAGTCCGGTACCTCTCCATACGAATGTTTGGTATAAATAAAGGCATCAGGTGTTTCATTCGTTATTGTTCCTGTGTATTCGTAACTATCTGTCCTATCATTCAACGATTGTCCGTTTATTACTACTGACGATTTATCTAATCTTGATGAATAATAATGTTGACTGATTTTTTTCCATTGATTCTCATCCCCCTGAATAAAAGAATATGGGGATGTATGCACTCCATTTTCAATAAGTTTATTGGCTTTTATATATACATCTACTAAACTCACATCTTGTCTTCCATTTCTAATGGCAATACCATTGCCTCCAGACACTTCAATACTTCCATCGGTAAGACATAAGTCTGCAAGACTATGGTCAACAACAGAAACGTCCCCTATTTCAACCTTATTTTTGTTTTTATTATTCAAGTAAATTCCATAATAATTTGCAGAAAGTGCTTGCGTACTACTAATTTTAAATCCAGAAATTACTAATGGCCCTTGCGTATTTAAGAGTTTAATACCATAGTCTTTTTGTTCTTCCAGCACCAATCCCATAAGTGTGGGACATGAACGGCTTTGGTCTTGAAGAATCCCTATATTTCCACCGATAATATGTACATTGACAGTACCACCACCTGAGCCCGGTAGATCTTTTATTCCAACATTGAACGCATCACCGTATATTTTAATATCCTCTATCACACAATGTTGAGCTCCTGCCATAGTAAGTGCTGTAGCACCAGGGTTGTTTCCCATGTCAATATCAATATTCCGGAAAGTGGCTGTATAATGTTTCGCTGCTTCAGTTCCTCCTTGACCATTATTATATTGGAAAAACACCAAGATATTATCATCTATTGTACTTCCGTCTTTTAATCGAATTATGGGTTTGTTCCCATTGGCATCTCCAATAAATTGATGGCCATATCGACGACTTTCTGTAACAGTGACCAGTTTAAGTTGTTGCGATACCAAAAATATTTTATCAGCAGGGAGATATACAGCAAAATTATTATAGTAGGCATCATCTATTGCGTCTTGTAGGGCTTGGGTGTCATCTGCAAACCCATCTCCTGCTGCATTGTAAGGAGAAAGAGTTACATCAATAATTCCTTTTTGTGCCTCGTTAGGATTTGTATCTGCATAGGTTTTTAAACCTGTGCTAAATTCTGAATACGGAACTGTTGTTGGTCCGTGTACAGGGGTTTGGGCATGTGCCTGCGCCATACAAAAAATGAGGGTAATAAGTATACTTAATCTTTTCATTTTGGTTTTGATCATTAAAAATGAGCATATATCTATTCGTTGTTGATTTTATTCCTTCCTTAGTCACAAAAAAACTAGTTCACCCAAAGAAAGTTGAATTCCTTAATAACAGCAGAAAGGATTGTACATTTTTCTTATAA
>Ga0228625_1000976_pt1 | contig 10604 bp, 8 predicted proteins | sample 30DmetaG_FD_190482 | JGI IMG/M metagenome (GOLD analysis project Ga0228625, IMG submission 190482) | Seawater microbial communities from Monterey Bay, California, United States - 30D | ecosystem: Environmental > Aquatic > Marine > Coastal | place: USA: California | collected 2016-10-05
CCTGTAGCTCCAGAAATGTAATCACAAACCAGCATGGTGGATACAAAACCCATCCCCATGCCCCCATAATTCTCAGGTACAGGGATGCTTAAAAAACCAAGTTCTCCCGCTTTCTTCATTAACGATTCAGTTAACGCATAGTCTTTTTTCTCAAAGCGTTCCTTGTTGGGCCATACTTCACGATCTATGAATTCGATAACAGCCTCTTTCATCATGAGTTGTTCCTCACTAAAATCTTCAGGTGTAAAAATTTGATCCGGACTTGATTCCGAAATTAAAAATTCACCACCGTTTACCTCTTTTTGTGTTTTTGTTTCCATGATTATTATGTTTTTAATGTTGGGGTAAAATGTTCGAAACTTTTAGCATGCTCTTTAATGCAGTTCATTACTTCATAAAATGCACTTATTTTTTCAGGACCTAATGACTTTTCAACTACTTTATTGAAATGCAATACAACAGCTTTAGAGTCATCTCTTTTTTCTTTACCGAAAGCAGTAAGGTGAATCAAGATACTCCTCCCATCATCCGGATTTTGAGAGCGGTAAATCATATTGCGCTCTTCCATAGTGTTTAAAAGCCTTGAAAGACTCGTAGGTTCCATTCCCATTTTCGGACCCAAGGTAGTAGAGGGTGTACCCTCAGAATCAATACTCAATAAAGCAAACCCGGTTGCCATAGTAGAATCAAATTTACTTGCCTCTTTGTTGTACATTTTGCTTACCAAATTCCATGTTGATCGCAATGCGCTGTCAAAAGTTTCATTTTTCATTACTTCAAAGATATTAAATTTACTATGCACGCATAGTAAAATATCAAATTTATTTTCAGCATGTTTTTTATTTGTTTTTTTAAACGTACATGGATTCTATCAAGTCAGCATATTTTTCAGCAATGACTTTTCTCTTTAATTTCATGGTTGGTGTCAGGTGTCCATCTTCTATGGTCCATTCACTTGGAGTGAGTTTAAATTTCTTTAATTGCTCCCAAGAGCCAAAATTTTGGTTGTGAAAATCAATATCTTTCTCAATGGCTTCTAATAATTTTGGTTCAATGATTGCATCCACTAAAGAGGAACAATTAACTCCCTCTTCGTAGAGCCAGTTAAGCACATACTCAACATTGGGTTGAATAATTGCAGTAGGCATTTTTCTTCCCGAACCTACAACCATTATTTGTTCAATAAATAGCGATTGTTTCATCTGATTTTCAATGACTTGCGGAGCAATGTATTTTCCGCCAGAGGTTTTAAACATTTCTTTTTTACGATCCGTAATTTTTAAGAAACCATCAGCATCAATTTCACCTATGTCGCCGGTATGAAAGTAATCATCGGTCATGACCTCATTGGTTTTTCCCTCTTCTTTGTAATAACCCATCATAACGTTGGGTCCTTTGCAAAGAATTTCTCCATCCTCAGCAATTTTGACTGTAACTCCATCCAGAATCTTTCCTACGGTGCCGATACGGAATTGATTTTGTCTCATGTCGTTTACCGAAATTACAGGAGAAGTTTCTGTAAGTCCATAACCCTCTACTAGTGTCATTCCAGCAGCAGTAAAAACTCTTGCTAGACGAGGTTGTAAGGCTGCACTACCTGATGCGATTAGCTTGAGATTCCCTCCAAGAGCTTCCTTCCATTTGGATAAAATGAGTTTTTGTGCAATTTTTAGTTTGAATTCATACCAAGCGCCATTTTGTCCATAGGGCTCGTATTGTAGTCCGACATCAACTGCCCAATAAAATAGTTTTTGTTTGATTCCACTTAACTCTTCTCCCTTCGCGTAGATTTTGTCGTACACTTTTTCAAGAAGTCGAGGTACAGCTGTCATGACCTCAGGTTTTACTTCGCGTAAGTTATCTGCAATCGTTTCAATAGATTCAGCAAAATAAACAGAGACGCTATTGTACATGTAGATGTAGAGAATTACCCGCTCAAAAATATGACAGATCGGGAGAAAACTCAGAGCTGATGCCTCTCCAATATTGAGTGGCAAACGTTTGGAGCTTGAAAGCACATTAGAAACCACATTGTGATGACTGAGCATGACTCCTTTAGGAACTCCAGTGGTTCCAGAAGTGTAAATTATTGTAGCTAAATCTTCAGGTTTTACAGCATCTTTAGTCTTTTGAACCGTTTCTTGATGAGATTTATCTTTTCCAGATTCTAAAAGTTCACTCCAATGAGCACAACCGTCAATTTTATCAAAACTGAATATTTTTTTGAGGGACTTAACGTTTTTATGGATGGCCATTACTTTGTCGTAAACCTCTTGGTCGGAAACAAAACAGTATTGGCTTTCGGAATGGTTTAGTATGTATTCATAATCCCTTGAAGAAATGGTTGGGTAAATGGGAACGTTTACAGCACCGACGGTAAGCAATCCAACATCCATCAAACTCCATTCAGTTCGGTTATTTGATGAAATCATGGCAATTTTATCTTGAGGTTTTATGCCCAATCCGATCAATGCGTTACTGATGGCCTCGGCTTTGTCACAAAATATTTCAGAGGAAATACTTTCCCATTTCCCATCATATTTTGTGGTAAATGATTTTTCTAGTGGAGCATTATCTTTTTGATAAGAAATGAATTCAAATAATCTTGTCGGCGTCATAAAAATACTATTTACTGCAAAATAGGAAATATTTTGTAGCGAAAAGTAAAATTTTAATCCTGAAGTTTATTGTAACCAGTTAACTGCATTTTCAAAAGCCATTATCCAGGGAGAGACCTCATCGTTTCGGTTGCTGGGATAATGTCCCCAATTCCAAGGGAATGTAGAGCGTTCCAGATGAGGCATCATTACCAAATGTCGACCATCAGCAGTACTCAGCATAGCCGCATTGTAATCTGATCCGTTTGGGTTTGAGGGATATTCTGAATAGAGGTACTTAGCAGGAATAGAATAATGATTTTCTTCTTTAGGGAACGAGAATTTTCCTTCTCCGTGAGCAGCCCAAATCCCAATTTTACTCCCTTCCAGTCCCTTGAGCATAATGGCATTGGTTTGTTGAATCTTCACTGCGGTAAATATGCATTCAAATTTGCCAGAGTCGTTGTGGAGCATTTTGGGTTTTTTATCATCTTCTGGAGTAAGCAATCCCAATTCAACAAAAAGCTGACATCCGTTACAAACTCCTAACGAAAGCGTATCAGTTCTGTTAAAGAAATTTGTTAAGGCCGCTTTTGCACGTTCATTGTATTTTATGGCTCCTGCCCATCCTTTTGCAGAACCTAAAACATCGGAATTTGAAAACCCACCTACTGCAACTAAAAATTGAATATCCTCAAGATTTTCTCTTCCTTCTATGAGGTCTGTCATATGAACATCACGTACTTCAAATCCAACAAGATCCATTGCATAGGCCATTTCTCTTTCGGAATTGCTTCCTTTTTCTCGAAGCACAGCAGCTTTAATTTTGGCTTTTTTTAGTAAAGGTAGTTTGCCTGTAAAGTGTTTTGGAAATTCAAATTGCAAGGGTTGTTTTATGATATTCTCAGCTCGTTTTTCAGCCAAACTGGGGGAGGTTTGTTGTTTTTCTAAGGCTTTGGAAGTAGCCATCCAAGAATTTCTTAGCTGGTCAATATCAAGTGTCAGTTTGTCTATCTTTAAAACGCTACTGTTGTTGATTGCTCCTATCTTGATTGCACTGATTCCCTCTCTTTGAAACAGGCGAGTAAGATCTTCGGTTGATTGAATAATTACTGCTGGTTTTTCAGAAAAAAGCAATTTGATCAAATCTTTTTCTTTAAGATCTGAAAAGTCTAGCTCCATTCCGATAGAAGTTGAAGGGAAGCACATCTCCAAAAGACTGGTGATCAATCCTCCAGAACCGATATCATGTCCCGCTTGGAGGGTCCCTTTTTTAATTTCCTCTTGAACTAAATTGAAAGCTTTTTTGAAATAAGAAGCATTTTGCACACTTGGAGTGTTTACTCCTATGGCATTCTGACTTTGTGCAAAAGAACTACCGCCCAGATGAAATTCATCTTGACAAAAATCCAAATAATACAAGGCACCCCCTCCTAGTTTTGCTACTGGGGTAATGATGTTTTTGACATTCGCACATTGACCCGCAGCAGAGATAATAACAGTGCCGGGCGCTATGACATCTCCATCTGGATACTTTTGTTTCATGGATAAAGAATCTTTACCCGTAGGGATATTAATTCCCAATGAAATGGAAAAATCAGAACATGCTTCTACTGCTTTGTAAAGTCTTGCATCTTCACCTGGATTGTTACATGGCCACATCCAATTGGCAGAAAGAGAAACACTTTTTAATCCTTCTTCCAAAGGAGCCCAAACGAGATTTGTCAGGGCTTCAGCGATGGAATTAATGCTCCCCTTTTTTGGGTCAATTAAACCACTTATGGGGGCGTGTCCAATTGAGGTAGCAATTCCTTTCCTTCCTGTGTAATCCAAAGCAACAACTCCGCAGTTACTTAGGGGCAGCTGAAGCTCTCCAACACATTGTTGCTGAGCAACTCTTCCTGTTACACATCGGTCTACCTTGTTTGTCAACCAATCTTTACAGGCTACGGCTTCCAATTGTAAAACTTGATCAATGTAGGTTTTAATGTTCTGTTGAGAGTAATTAATTTCATTAAAATCTGAGGGTATGGTTTGATCCTCCATTAGTGTTTTGGGGGCACTTCCAAATAGTGAAGAAAGAGACAAGTCAACAGGCTTTTTGTTTGTTTTTTCTGAAACAAAACTAAAATGATGATCCTCTGTGACTTCCCCAACTACATAAAATGGAGCTCGTTCACGATCGGCTATTTTTTCTAAAAGGAGTGCATCCTGAGGAGCTAAAATGAGGCCCATGCGTTCTTGGGATTCATTTCCAATAATTTCTTTTGCTGAGAGGGTTGGGTCACCTAAGGGTAGTGCATCAATTTGAATGGTACCACCTGTGTCCTCAACTAATTCTGACAAACAGTTAAGATGCCCACCTGCTCCGTGATCATGAATAGATACAATCGGGTTCGTTGGGGCCTCTACCAAAGCACGAATGGCATTGGCTACTCGTTTTTGCATTTCTGGATTTGATCTTTGCACCGCGTTAAGTTCTATCGCATTCCCAAAAGCTCCAGTATCTGCAGAAGAAACTGCTGCTCCCCCCATTCCAATACGATAATTGTCTCCCCCTAAAATGATGATTTGATCTCCTTTTTTAGGTTTTAGTTTCTGTGCTTGTTCCATTTTACCATAGCCAACACCTCCAGCCAACATAATCACCTTATCATACCCCAGTTTGGTTTTATTTTCTTGGTGTTCAAAAGTAAGCAGTGATCCAGATACAAGAGGCTGTCCAAATTTATTTCCAAAATCAGAGGCTCCATTTGAAGCTTTAATTAGGATATCAATAGGCGTTTGATAAAGCCATTTACGCTCGGGAAAATTACTATTTTTTCGATCCGATTGAACCCTAGAATAGGGGGTCATGTAAACTGCAGTACCCGCAAGTGGAATAGAACCTTGCCCACCAGCCAATCGGTCTCTAATTTCACCACCAGAACCGGTTGCTGCTCCATTAAAAGGTTCAACTGTGGTGGGGAAGTTATGTGTTTCGGCTTTTAATGAGATGACGCTATCTAGATTGGTTTTTTCATATGTACTAGGAACTTCACCTCTTTGAGGTGCAAATTGTTCGATCTCAGGACCTTCAATAAAGGCAACATTATCTTTGTAAGCTGAGACTATGGTGTTTGGATTGACTTTGGATGTTTTTTTAATGAGTTGAAAAAGACTTTCTTTTTTTTCATTACCATCAATGATAAAACGTCCGTTAAATATTTTATGACGACAATGTTCTGAATTGACTTGAGAAAATCCAAAAACCTCAGAATCGGTCAGAGAACGATTGAGAGATTTAGCCAGTTTGTTGAGATAGTCAACTTCCTCATCGCTCAGTGCTAAGCCTTCTTGCTTGTTGTATGCTGCAATGTCATCGATCTCTTGAATTGCTTCTGGGAGTAGATCGACATCGAAAAGATTTTGTGAAAGTGAATTAAATGAGGTTACCAGCATGGGATCAGGATCCTGAACACGATTCTTTGCCATGTAGATTTCAATACGCTCGATACCTTCAATGCCCATGTTTTGTGTTATTTCAACTGCATTGGTACTCCATGGGGTCACCATGGTAGCTCGAGGGCCGTAAAATTCGCCTGAAACAGTTTGGTTGTCTTGAAGAGCCTGATCACCAAAGAGCCAACTCAGTTTTTCTATTTGCGGTGAAGGTAGGGGATTACTGCATTTGACTGCAAAAACTTGGACTAATGAATCGCCAAAAAAGAGGATCATGCGAATGAAATTAAAGTACAAAAATAAGGCTTTACTTTCAGATAGTTGATTCTTGTTTTGAGCTAAAAAATGAAGTTATCTTCTTTTTATTCACAGAGATTGATGTAGCTTAGTAAGCCCCTTTTTAAATTGAAATCATTGCAAACTTGGAAGCCGAATGTGGTACAACAGGATTTCAATTAATATGTATCTTGCATAAAACCGTTTGAATATGGAAACACAAGACCCTTACAATGCACATCAAGATATTCCCGGCAACCCCTCTACCGCAAAAAGCAGCAGTATCCATTTGAGAAAGTCAGCCGAGACTTCCAGTTTAAAAGTATTGAGTATTGAAGATTGGAACTTTTGGTTACACAATGGTTATGTAGTTGTTAAAAATGCTATCTCTAAAAAGCAAGCTCAAAAAACAGCTGAATTTTTATGGGAATTTGAAGAAAAATCTCCTGATAAACCTGAGGGTTGGTACACGCCACCGCGTGCGGAAATGCAAATGAAAGAACTCCAAGGTACAGGAATGGTAGAGGTTTACAACCATCAATATCTCTGGGAAAATAGACAGACTCAGAAAGTTTACGATGCCTTTGTTGACCTTTGGGGAACGGAAAAATTATGGGCTACAATCGATCGTGCAAATCTTAATTTTCCCATACAACCCGGTTTTGAATATCGGGGTTTTATTCATTGGGATTATGATCCAGAGACCAAACCTCAAAATGTTCAAGGCGTTTTGGCTTTGTCCGATCAAACAGATATTCAAATGGGAGGTTTTCAGTGTATTCCATGGCTTTTTAGAAATTATGACAAATGGAAACGGTCTCAACCAGAAGATAGAAACCGTTTTCAGCCTGATGTAAGCGGACTTGAAAAACATCTTGTAAAAGTGCCACTGGAAGCTGGGGATTTGTTAATTTTTAATAGCCTTGAACCGCACGGGATTCGTCCTAATTTATCCAAAAATAAAGTCAGAATTGCACAGTACATTTCCATGATGCCAGCGGAAGAGGATAATAAAACACTTAAAGAATGGCGTATCAATTCATGGAAAAATCGAGTCGCACCTGTGGGACATGCTTTTCCTGGAGATCCGAGAAATTGGGAGCAAACTAAGTATGATACTGCCCGTTTAAGTCCTTTAGGTGAAAAGTTATTGGGTCTTAAGTCTTGGGATTAAAAGGAATTTAACTTTTAGGAATAGGGACTATTCTTTTTTTTCAAGCCTTGCTAGATAAAATCCATCGAAACCAGTTTGGTGGGTTAGGTAAGTTTCTTCTTTAATCAATTCAAATTCACTTCCTAAATCTGTTTCAAGAAAGTGTTTGATTTGATACTGATTTTCGTTTGGAAAAATAGAGCAGGTTGCGTAAACTAAAGCCCCTCCTTTTTTCACTAGTGGAGCATTTTTCTGGAGGATATCTCGTTGTAAAAGTTCAACCTTTTTTATTTTTTCTGGATTCATGTGCCATTTTGCTGCAGGATTTCTTCGCAGCACTCCAAGCCCACTACAGGGAGCATCAATAAGAACTACATCTGCGGTACCTTGTTGTTGGTTGAAAAAATCAGGGGTATGAGTATCTAAAGTTTGAATGTTAGAAATGCCATTTCGTTTGGCTCTTATTTTCAGTTGATCCAATTTGATTGGATGCGGATCTAGGGCAAAGATTCTACCTTGGTTTTGCATCATCGCCGCCATATGAAGACTTTTTCCTCCACTTCCAGCGCAAGCATCCACAATAAGATGATTGGATTGTGGGTTTACCCAATGCGCAACACGTTGTGAATTAGCATCTTGAATTTCAAAAGCTCCGTTGAGGTAAAGTGGATTTTGATTGAGTTTGTAATGCTTGTCAAGAACTAAGGCCTGTGGTATGTCCGCAACCTCAGTAGACTTGATAGTAAAATCTTTTTCAAGTTGTTTTTTGAGTGAAACAGAGTCTTGTTTCAGCGTATTGTTTCTCAAAACAAGAGCAGCGGGTGTGTTGAATGACTGAGATTCTTTTTCCCAAATGGTTTCACCATAATTTTCAATTCCCAAGACATCTAACCAATCAGGAAGGGAGGTCCTTATTTTTCGATCCGTTGTTTCTAGATTTAATGGGATGGAAATCTTCAGTTCTTTGATTGAGGAGAGTTCTTCCCATTCAGGAAGAATCATTTCTTTTGTGAGCATCCAAATTCCCAAAAGTTCCCAAAAAAAGTATTCGGATTGGGAATCTAAATTTCCTAAATAAGCATAAGTTCGTTTCCACCGAATACAATCCAGAACCGCTTCACCCAATTGCCTTCGGTCTCGGGATCCCCATCTTCTATTTTGTTTTAAAAGTTGACTTAAAGAGGGGCGTAGTGCCTGTTTTTTTTCAAGAATCTGTCGAAGTCCTTCAACAACTCCCAATGCGATATTACGATGTATTTTCACGAGGGTAAAGGTATCTCTTTATTCTCGATCCTTCTTTTTATTTCTCTCTTCTTTGTTTTGATTCCGCATACGTTTTAAGATGACTTGATCAAACTCCTTTTCTTGGATGAGAATTTCAAGGACATTTTCTGGGCAAACAACCTTTAAGAGCTCTTGGTTTCGCTTGTGCTTAATAGTCATACCAAGTTGTTCTAGGCGGTATTCGTCATTGATGAAGTTAGAGGCGTCTTCAGGGGACATGGTGTCAAATGGGCGGTGAGCTTCCTTCCAGACTTTCCTTTTTAGTATCCAAACTTCATCGTGATATTGGTTTTCAAATGCATCAAAAATGGACTTAAAAGAATCGATCTCTTGAGGCGATAAATTAGTATTTTCAAGAATAAAGCTCAGTTTCATTGCTTTGAATCTTTCAAAGCGATTGTTTTTTTGAGCATGAGCATGAGTTGCTCCTAGTAATGCAATTAAAATTAAAAAAGAACCTAAAACTCTTTTCATTTTTTATGGTTTTCGAACTAAATTAAATGTAGATTCCAGCTCATTGTCTTCCAAAACGGAGAGCATTTCATAGCTATCAAAGCTTTCTAAATAGTAATTTTCTATGAATTCATTGAGGGCTTGTTCTTTTTCAATTTCAGCCGATCTATTTACTTGAAAGAGGGTGACAATAAATACAATCACTGCAGCTACTAAAGTGTAACGCAGGGTAGAATTTTTTAATCTGTTCTTTGCTGATTTTTGGGAAATTCCAATTTTTTTATGAATACTGTTTTCCAAATTTTCAAGATAACCTTCAGGGGTGCTAAATGGGTTGAGTTTAGAGACAGCATCCTCTGAATTACAAAGCTTTTCTTCCAAAGATTCAAAATATCCATCGGGTATTTTGAATGGATTATGTTTTTTAAAATCAGTCATTTAATTCAGCTTTAATTTTTTTTACGGCATGATGATAGGAGGCTTTTAACGCTCCTACACTGGTGTCCAACACCTCTGAGATGTCTTGATAATTCAAATTATCAAAATACTTCATATTAAATACAATACGTTGTTTTTCAGGTAATCGAGCTACCATTTTTTGGAGCTTTAAGGCGGCTTGATCACCATCAAAGTAGGAATCGGCCATGAGTCCGTCTGCCTTTGCCTCAATCCATTCTTGATTTAGTAGCCCCATTTTAGCAGCTTTACTGTTGATGAAGTTCAAAGATTCATTAGTTGCAATTCGATACATCCAAGTAAATAAAGAACTGTTTTCTCTGAATTTATCGATATTCAAATGAATTTTGATGAATGTATTTTGAACTACATCGTGTGCATCATCATGATCCAGCACTAATTTTCGAATATGCCAATACAAGCGTTCTTTGTATTCTGTAACGAGCTTCTTGAAAGCCTCCTCTTTGGTCAAGGGGTCACGCAATGCATTTACAAATATGGATTGTTGTTTTGACAAAATTTTACTTTATATATTGACAAAAGGTAAGAATAATAGTTTAATCCATTTGTTGTATTTGAACCCAACTTTTATATTCCTCACTCTGTTGAAGTAATTTTTTGTGTGATCCAGAAGCTACTATTTTACCTTGTTTAAGCACTAAAATCAAATCCGCTTTTTGGATGGTTGAGAGTCGATGCGCTATCACAAAGGATGTTCTGTTTTTCATCAATTCCACAAGTGCTTTTTGTACTTGTTGTTCTGCTTCGGTGTCTAGAGCAGACGTTGCCTCGTCTAAAATAAGAAGGTCGGGATCTTTGAGCAAAGCCCGAGCGATGGTTAAGCGTTGTTTTTGACCCCCCGAAAGTTTGTTTCCGGAATCCCCAATAATTGTATGATATCCCTGAGGTAGTTTTTGAATAAATTCCTCTGCATTTGCAGCTTT
>Ga0228625_1001015_pt1 | contig 10415 bp, 9 predicted proteins | sample 30DmetaG_FD_190482 | JGI IMG/M metagenome (GOLD analysis project Ga0228625, IMG submission 190482) | Seawater microbial communities from Monterey Bay, California, United States - 30D | ecosystem: Environmental > Aquatic > Marine > Coastal | place: USA: California | collected 2016-10-05
CGGTTGGCGATCCCCCCTTCACTCAGTACTGCGTCTTTCGACCCAACGGCATCACAATAAGTCCAAACAGACGGAGTATATTGTAATCGATAGTGCTATAGTAGCCTATCATCGGTTATATTATTAAACTGGTCAACCACGCACCTTTAGAGCCGTGGCTGTTGTAATTAGAATACTTGTATATGTGGTTACGAGAAGATTGTAGGAATTCATCCCTACTAGTCCAACGGCAACAGTTTTTACACTGGCAGATTCAATCCCGAGTTGGCTACCCAACTAACAGATCCACTATGTTGTGATATATTAGCCTGTTTCATTATATTAGCCTTGTGTTCTTTATATTAGATTTATATTAGTTTTCAATAGAGCCTGATTTATTTATGTTAGCCTTAGAGTATTGGCGTTCCAGCCTGTTTACTCATTTCATAGTTTTCTTTTATAATTTCGTTGATATGATCGATGTGAGATACTGGCATATCATGTAATTCAGATATGCTTACCCCACCTCTCATATACCAAGTTAACTTTAACATATTTTTATGCAGCTTGTCAAGCTCTTTTTCAAACTTTTTTGTTTTTTCTTCAATTTCTTTGTTACTGGCTGTTATGAGCCAGTGCCGAAAAAATTTACAGGGTTGACCTCCAAGACAACCTTATCTTTCGCTTCGCATTCTGGGCATGAGAATTCAAACGTAGTTGCATCCTCAGGCTTCTTAGACAGAAATTCAATCTTTTTATTAATCTCATTTACAACCTTAGTTGGAATGTTTTCTAAGAATTCACTGATAGTATCATAATCAGTGACATCTCCATCTGGTGTCTCTATGTAATTTATAGTATTTGCCAAAAGTTCAACATTGTGTTCTGCGATTGTTCTAAAACTAGAATAGAAACGTCTTGCTAGTTCATCTTCCTTCATTACTTCATCGCCGTATGTATCTTGTATAGAACGTACAATACGTTGTTGTTCTAAATCAATTAACGCTAGTCTAGTAATTGCTTCTACTGTGGGAGGTTGAAGATGTATTTTAAGACTATCGAATTCTACTGGTTCAACTTCTTCAATATCCGGGAAACGATTTAAGATAACATTGATATCAATATTAAAATCACTTTGTTCTTCGCATGACTTACATGTATGTGTATGTGTTAATTCACTGCCATAAGTTGCATATTGAATTGCAAGAAACAATGCTTCAACATCTATATTACACATACCTCTTGGATTAGGAATATCAGGACAGCAACTAGCAACTAAACTAATCAATGCTTCTCCATTTAATAGTGCGTCTGGATTCTTTAGAGTTATCTCATCAATCGCAGTCATAGGCAATACACCGATCTCATCTAATTGGGATGTACTGATTTCTGGATTAAATTTACCGCCTGTGGGCAGTTTTATATAAATTGATGGTTTTCTAAAGTATTTTTGTAGTGGGTTATTTGTCATTTATTTCGCCTCTTGATAAATACAACGATACATTATATTTATGTCTATAGTTATTTAATCAATTATAAACTACGAATATAATCAAAAAGTGAGAGAGTTTATGGCAGAAGACGTAATTATTAGAGGTTTTGGAGATGATAGAGATTTTCCTGACTTTGCTACTGAAAAAACTATTAAGACAGTAGAGGCAGCTTTAAAGCAAGCTAACGTATTTAATAGTGAGTCCACCAAGTATCTAGCACAGGTTGCATTAGGTGAAAAACGTGGTCAGATGGCTATGAATAAACTTATGCAATCTATGAACAATGTTGCATCAGAAATTAAAAAAGGTGCAAAAGATGGTAGTGATGCCGCAGAATCTGCCGATCAAGCAAGTAAAAAGCAATTAGGTGCATTTACTAAATTACTAACATTAGGAAAAGACACCATCAAATTGAGAAAAGAACAATTTGCAAAAGAGTTAAAAAATGATGACGAGATAAAGCGCCTTATGAAACAAGGTATGGCTGAAGATAGTGCAGGTCTTATGGCTGGGTTATCAAGTCTATCTGGTATTGCAGGTAAACTTGCTGCAGGTGTTGTTGCAGTTGCAGGAGTAGTTAAAGGTGCAAACAACTATCTATTGCAACAAGGAACTGATAGATTCAACTTCGCACAGGAATTAAGACAGAGTGGTCTAGCCGCAGGACTTTCTGAATCAGGTGCAAGTCTAACAGCATTTGCAGATAAGGTTCGAGTGAATAACTTTACTCTAGGAGAAGCGGCAGAGTTTACACAGCGTTTCTCAAAAGCAGTTGGTGTTACTGGTGTTAATGGTGCATTAGATTTTGTAAACACATTAGCATATAGTGGAGATAACGGCGGCGATATGATGCGTAGGTTTGGTATGGAGTTTGGTGAAGTTGCAAATGTATCAGGTGAATACTTAGAATCTGTACGTGCATTAGGTATGTTAGACAAAATGTCAAATAATGAACTTAGACTTGGTATGGACAATTTTATGTCAACCGTTGTTGCAACATCTAATATTATGAAGATTAATATGGAAGATGCAGCACAAATGATTAAAGATACATTAAAACGTGATGATATTACATCATTGCTTGCTACTATGGATCCAGATAGAGCCGCACAAGTACAAGATGTAGTAGGACTTGCAGGAGGTATGCAAACTGAGCTAGGCGAAGCCCTTGCACAAAGATTAGCAGCAGGTTCACAACAAGAATTTATGATGTCCGATGCATATAGACAATTACAATCAAGTCCTATAGCAATGGAACTTCTTCCAGTAATTGAAAGATTAGCATCAGCATCAGAACAAGGAGGAACTGAAGGGTTCCAAAATGCATTTGCTAATCTAAGTGGTGATATTGAAAGAATAAGAGGTATAGCATCTGATAACAGAGTTCTATTTACATCTGGCTCAGATGATACAGGCATGAAAGTACTAGCACAATTGATGAGACAATCACAAACAGCAGAAGATGCAAATGCTGGATTTGTTAAATTGGGAGAAGATGACCAAGCAGTAATAGGTGCAGTTGAAGTCCAGCGACAGTTTACAGTTGCTATGGAAGGTGTAAATAATGAGCTAATAAAATCTGGTAACTTTGGTGAGAATGTAGCAAAACTTAATAGAGCAAATCTAGCATTAATTGAAACTTTAGAAGCAGAAGCAACCGGTGTTGCAAATCAAGTATCTGGTATTATATTTGATACTACATTTGCTGCGCAAGCAGGTGTGACATCAATTATTAATAGATTTGTAGGAAGTGTGGCAGATATAGCACGTGGTGTCGGACTACTGGATAGTGAGGCAGGAAAAGCCGCAGATGCAGTAAGAGCAATGAGACAATCTATTAATGCTACCTTTGGCGGCGCAGCAGCGTTTGATGCAAATGGTGAATTAGCTTCTGGTCCTATCGGTGACTTAGTTAATAAAATTAATAGTACTGAAACAGAAATATCAAACTTAGGTCCGGATGCAAATCCATATACGCAAGGTGGTTTAACTGCATCATTACAACGTGATAGAGCAGAATTAGAAGAATTAATTTCTGAAATCGAAGTAGCAAATCCACAAGCGGCTAATCTACTTAGAATTGAAGCAGGATTAAATAATCTAGTACAAGCAGATGAAACTGTGCAATATGACCCAGAACGATTAGCATTAGAACAACAAATGATGTTGACATCACATGGTGGTTTTATTGGACAAAAGGATTCTGAAGGTTATGTACTTCAAGGCGGCGGTCGCATGGAAACTAGTGAACAGGCGTCTGAGCGTGTATTAGCATCATTAGAAGCTAGTTTAGGAACAACTATGAATAGAAAGGCATTCAATGCGATAAGTTCTGGCGATAGTACTGATTTATTAGACACACTTGGTTTTGACGATGCAGATAACAATATAACTGCCGAAGAAACTAGAATGGTTGGAGATATGATAATAGCTATGAACGAAAACAATATGCTAAGCCAAGAAAAAGTACAAGAATTAATAGAAGCGATGAAAAATACAACAGGATCTGAAGGAGCTTTAGACTTCAGTGTAGCATCAGCAGAAGAAAAGGCAGAACGTGACAGACTAATATCTTCAATTGATATATTAGTAACACAACTAAGACAATAAAACATTTGACACACTGATAAAAGTGTGTTATTATACGTAAAGATACAGGATTATATATAATGGCAACTTGGAAAAAATACTTTAAAACATATGATGGTATGCCCGAAAGGCAAACATCAAATCAAAGCGGCAGTGAAGCGTCTAATAAACGTTATAGCTCTTGGCTACCTGAAGTTTATCAGGGACAACCGAACCGTGTTCAGCGTTATGGTCAGTATGACCAGATGGATATGGATTCAGAAGTAAACGCCGCACTAGATATTATTGCTGAATTCTCGACTCTTCAAGATGAACAATCAAAATTGCCATTTAAGTTTGACTTTCCAGAAGATCCAACAGAGTCAGAGAACGATGTTTTACAAAGAACGCTACGCCAATGGTGTTCTGTTAATGAAATGCATAAGCGTATCTTCCGTATCTTTAGAAACGCTATCAAGTATGGCGATCAAGTATTTGTCCGTGATCCAGAAACATATAAACTATTTTGGGTTAATCCTGCCAAAGTAGACAAGGTTATTGTTAATGAAGGTAAAGGTAAAAAAGTAGAAGCATATTATGTTCAGGATATGGATATTAATATTGAAGGAATGAATGTTACCGCTGATACTAAAAAGCTAACACAAACTTCAGGTCAAGGCATGGGAATGCCTAATATGAATTCTAATACTACACAAGGTTATACAGCAGGTAGTGCAGGCGGTTCTAGATTTGCAAATGACCAAACAACAACACCAATTGATGCACAACATATTGTACACATTTCACTAAGTGAAGGTGTTGATGGTTTCTGGCCTTTCGGTACATCTATCTTAGAACCTATCTTTAAAGTTTATAAACAAAAAGAACTACTAGAAGATGCTATTCTGATTTATCGTGTACAACGTGCGCCAGAACGTAGAGTATTCTATATTGATGTGGGTAATATGCCGACACACAAAGCACGTCAGCACCTAGAACGTATTAAGAATGAAATTCACCAAAGACGTATTCCAAGTAAGACTGGTGGTGGACAAAACATTACTGATAGTGCATATAATCCACTATCTATTATGGAAGATTACTTCTTTGCATCAACGGCTGAAGGCAGAGGATCTAAAGTTGAGACACTACCAGGTGGTGAGAACTTAGGACAGATTGATGATTTAAAATACTTTAACGACAAACTATTGCGTGGCTTACGTGTTCCAGCTTCATACTTAGGTGGTATGGACGATGGCGGTGCTACAGTGAATGATGGTCGTGTCGGCACAGCAATGATTGCTGAATTTAGATTTACTAAGTTCTGTGAACGACTACAAGCACTTATCGTTGAACAACTAGACAACGAGTTTAAGATGTTCTGCAAAAATCGTGGTGTACAAGTAGAGAGTTCACGTTTCTCATTACAATTCAATACTCCTCAGAACTTCGGTAAGTTCCGTCAAGCAGAAGTAGATCAAGTTGCAATGAATGTATTCTCAAGTATTGAGGGTGCAGATTATATTAGTAAGCGTTTTGCAATGACTCGTTTCTTAGGTCTAACAGAAGACGAAATTCTACAGAACGAAAAGATGTGGCGTGAAGAAAACGGAGATACTGATGAATTAGCAGGATCTAGCGATACACTTAAAGGTGTAGGTGCATCTCCTGCTCCAGCAGATGCGGGCGGAGACGATTTTGACTTCGATGAAACAGATGTAGACGATACAGAAGACGGTTCAGTAATTGATGGATCGGAAAACGCAGAAACAGACGAAGAAGTATAAATACTACTATGAGATATTCAGATTTAAAAGAAAACTATTCTCCAGACGAGGATAAACACAACAGTATAGAGCTAGGCGATACTCGTAAAGACCGTCTAACTCTAGTACACCTATCAAAGTTGCGTAAGATACGTGAGTATCGTAAGTATCAAGAAGGTGTTAAGTCACAACAAGTACAGCGTCAATATAAAGGCTCTGGCGGCGAAGGTGGTGGCGATATGGAGCTTTAAGCTCTATTAAGTAGTAAGTTTTACTATTTACGTCACATACTAAATATCTCTACGACAATGAAACGGCTCAAAAGAAGCCGTTTTTTTGCATTTTCATAACATACACTATAATAACTTATAAATACTTTTGAAACAAAGAGTGTTTCTACACCCGCCACAAATAAGCAGTGGCTTTTTAGATAAGGAGACATAATAATGTCAAGCAAACTAGAACAAGTACTAGAACTTCTTATCAACGAGGAGCGTGAAGCAGCGGAAGAGCTACTGCACGATTTTATCGTAGAAAATGCACGTCAAATTCACGAAGACCTTCTAAACGAAAGTGATGAAGTAGTTGAAGAAGAATTAGAAGAATTAGAAGAATTAGACGAAGCAGACGATATCCTTAGTGATGAAGAAGAAGCATCAGACGAATTAGAGTCAGATGCATCAGAAATCGAAAACGAAGAATTCTATGACGAAGACGAAATGGAAGACGATGAAGCATTAGACGACCTAGAAATGGGCGACGAAGCAGAATCAGAAGACGGCGTTGAAGCACGTGTAGATGATCTAGAATCAGCACTAGCTGAACTAGAAGCAGAATTCGAAAAAATCATGTCAGGTGAAGACGATGCAGACGAAGCGGATGCAGAAGACGAAGCTGAAGATGATATGGAAGAGTCATTCGAACTAGAACTAGACGAGTCAGAAGACGAAGACCTAGAAGAAGGTGAAGAATTAGACTTAGAAGAATCAGAAGATGACGCAGAAGAAGATGACGAAGAGTTAAACGAATATGTAACTCCAGTGTCAGCATCAGAAGGCGACAACGGCGATAACACAGCATCAACTGTAAACGCAAATGCAAAGCGTCCAGGCGATGACTCAAATGCAGCACCAGTAAAAGCGAATGATGGTAACACATCAGGCGGTTCAGGTGATGCGCCAAAAGATATGGGTACAAAGAATGTAAATGTATCAGGCAACTCAAAAGCACCAGCAATGTCAAATCAAGCGGCAAAGCCAGGTGATAATGGTGTGAATAACAAGTCAATCACATCATAATTTAATTCTATTTGGAGAAACCAATGACCGTTCTTATTGAAAGATTTTCACACAGTCAAGCAGGTGTTAAAACTCGCATTGTCGAAGGTGAAGACGGTGGAAAAAACATGTTTATGGAAGGTATTTTCGTCCAAGGTGGCGTTAAGAATGCTAACCAGCGTGTTTACCCGGTTTCAGAAATCTCAAGAGCAGTAGAAAGCGTTCAGAAAAAAATCTCTGAAGGCTTCCCTGTTCTAGGTGAATGTGATCATCCACCGGAATTAACAGTAAACGTTGACCGTGTGTCACATATTATTGAAAATATGTGGATGGACGGACCAAACGGCTATGGTAAACTTAAAATTGTTCCTACACCAATGGGTAACATCATCAGAACACTAATCGAATCAGGCGCTACTTTAGGTGTCTCATCTCGTGGTTCAGGCGAAGTTGGTAATGATGGTAACGTGAGTAACTTTGAGATTGTAACTGTAGATATCGTAGCTCAACCGAGTGCGCCAGAAGCGTACCCAAAAGCGATCTACGAAGGATTAATGAACATGAAAGGCGGCTATCAAACTTGGCAGCTTGCTCAAAGTGTTCAAAACGACAAGTCGGCACAAAAGTACTTGTCAGAAGAAATAGTAAAGTTCATTCGTGAACTTAAACTGTAAAACAGGAGAAGCAACAATGGCAAACGAAATTCTTGCAAATCTTTTAGAGTCTGGCGCACTAAGCGAAGAAGCTGGTGCAGCTATCAAAGAGGCTATGGAAGTAAAACTTAATGAAGCAAGAGAGGAAATTACAGCCGAGTTGCGTGAAGAGTTCGCACAAAAGTTTGAACATGACAAAGGTGTCATCGTTGAAGCAATGGATAATATGCTAAATGAAGCAATCCGTGCTGAAATGACAGAGTTCAAAACGGATCGTGAAGCTCTAATCGCAGAACGAGTTGCGTATAAGAAAGCAATTTCTGAACACGCAAAGATCCTCGAAAAATTCATTACTTCTCATCTTGCAGCAGAAGTTAAGGAACTACAAGCAGACCGTGCAAAAGTAGCTGAAAATCTAGAAACGACAAAATCGTTTGTAGTGAAGCAACTATCACGTGAACTTGCAGAATTCCACAACGACAAGCGTGAATTAGTAGAAACTAAAGTACGCATGGTAGCAGAGGGTAAAGAACTTCTTACGAAAACTAAGGAATCTTTTATCAAACGTTCAGCAGAGTTAGTAGAGAACACAATCTCTAACGCTCTACGTTCAGAAATCGTAACGCTTAAAGAAGACATTCAATCGGCTAAAGAAAATGAATTTGGTCGTAAATTGTTTGAAGCATTCGCAGGCGAATTCATGTCATCACAACTAAATGAAGGCACAGAAGTAGCTAAAATGAATACTAAGCTAGACGAATCTGCTAATAAAGTTGCAGAACTAGAAGCAATGATTACTGCTAAAGAAGCAGATATTGCTACAGCGCAAAAAGCAAATCGTGTAATGGAAGATCGTATTAATCGCAAAGCGAAACTAGACGAACTACTATCACCACTTGCTGGTCAAAAGCGTGAAGTAATGTCTGATTTACTTGAAACAGTAAAAACAACTAATTTAAAAACTGCATTTAAGAAATATCTACCAGCAGTTTTAAATGAATCAGTTTCAGCGAAAGCAGAAACAAAAACATTAACAGAAAGCAAAGTCACAGAACAAACTGGTGATCGTGGAGCAAAACAGGAAACTCCAACATCAACAGACGGCGATGCTGATATAGTCGTGCTAAGAAAACTAGCCGGTCTAAAGTAATTAACCAGAACACAGGAGAATCAAACAGATGGAAAATCTTTTTGAAGGAAACAACTGGGACAACACACGTGATGCGTTACTAGAAGGTCTAGAAGGCACCAAACGTGACGTAATGTCATCAGTACTAAACAACACAAAAGTAGCTCTTGCAGAATCAGCAACAGCAGGCGCAACACAAGCAGGTAACATTGCGACACTAAACAAAGTGATCCTACCAGTTATCCGTCGTGTAATGCCAACAGTTATCGCAAACGAAATCATCGGCGTACAGCCAATGACTGGTCCAGTAGGTCAGATTCATACACTACGTGTACGTTATGCAGATAACGCAGCAGGCGTAACAGCAGGCCAAGAAGCACTATCACCATTCGATATTGCTAAATCATACTCAGGCGCAGATGGTACAGCACCAGCGGCGACAGCAGCTATGGAAGGTACAGCAGGTAACAGAATGTCAATCCAAGTGATGAAACAAACTGTTGAAGCGAAAACACGTAAGCTATCAGCACGTTGGACATTCGAAGCGGCACAAGACGCTAACGCAATGCACGGCCTAGACGTTGAAGCAGAGATCATGGCAGCACTTGCTATGGAAATCACAGCAGAAATCGACCAAGAAGTTCTAGGTTCACTAGAAAATCTAGCGACAACTGGTGCGACTTTCGACATGAACGCAGCATTCACAGGCACACCAACATTCGTAGGTGATCGTCACGCAGTTCTAGCAACTCTAATCAACCAACAAGCTAACCTAGTAGCACAGCGCACAAGACGTGGCGCAGCTAACTGGGCAGTTGTATCACCAGCGGCGCTAACAGTGCTACAGTCAGCTACAACATCAGCATTCGCACGTACAACAGAAGGTACATTCGAAGCACCAACAAATACAAAATTCGTTGGTACACTAAACGGTACAATGCGTGTATATGTAAACACATATGCAAATGACGCAGCACCAGTTCTACTAGGCTATAAAGGCTCAGGCGAAATTGATGCAGCAGCATTCTATTGCCCATACGTACCACTAATGTCATCAGGCGTTGTTGTGGACCCAGCATCATTCGAACCAGTAGTGTCATTCATGACTCGTTACGGTTACGTTGAGCTAACAAACACAGCATCATCACTAGGTAACGCAGCAGATTACGTTTCAAAAATCGACGTTGCAAACCTAGCATTCGTATAAGTTTTACTTAAACGATTAATAATATTAACCCGGGAGGAAACTCCCGGGTTTTTTATTGGCTCCAGCTTTAATTCGATAAACTGATAAATAGACTTGTATAATTAAGTTTGGAAGAACATATCATGGCAGAACAATTAAAATTTGGTGACCGACTATTCCTTAAAGGTGAAAAAGTTCTCTTCGATAATGGCACAGATGCTGCAATTATTGAATCGAGAAATAATACACTTATAATCGGAGATACTGATGGCACAGAACACAACGTTATAATCAACGGTAATCTTACAGTAGAAGGAACTACAACAACTGTAAATACTCAACAAACAACAGTAGCAGATCCATT
>Ga0228625_1001044_pt1 | contig 10192 bp, 8 predicted proteins | sample 30DmetaG_FD_190482 | JGI IMG/M metagenome (GOLD analysis project Ga0228625, IMG submission 190482) | Seawater microbial communities from Monterey Bay, California, United States - 30D | ecosystem: Environmental > Aquatic > Marine > Coastal | place: USA: California | collected 2016-10-05
AGCAAGGTTGTCAACGCTCACGCCAGTAATACCCGCATCTGCGTAATCTGCCACTGTCAGTGCTGCAGGCGTCGTGCCGTCACCATTGTTATAGGCTTCGATCTTAGCAAGCGCTGCGTTGCCCGCGAGAACAAGCGTTTGAACTTCAGGGCCCGTGTCTGCACCGCCCGTGGCCGCCGCCAGAACCTGCGCATTGACCGCAGCAAGGTTGTCAACGCTCACGCCAGTAATACCCGCATCTGCGTAATCTGCCACTGTCAGTGCTGCAGGCGTCGTGCCGTCACCATTGTTATAGGCTTCGATCTTAGCAAGCGCTGCGTTGCCCGCGTTATTACCGCTTGCAGCAGAAGCAGCACCCAGAAAAAGGCCCCCACCAATGAGACTTGAAAGAATTGGTGCAAACGGCACCGGCACATCTAATGCGTCATCTAATAATATTATACGACTATCAACCCCTGATGCATGCTCTGTATAAAAGCCCCTAATTACAATTTTAGATCCATCCTCAAGGAACAAAACAAGGTCTTGACCCTTCACTTCGCTTGAAACCACCTCTTCACTTTTAAAATTAAAATATACATCTGAAGGAGAAGTGATCTCAAATATGCTATCCGCATTTTTAGTTTTCACAACCTCGCCAGTGGCCAAATTAACAATTTTCAAGTCCATGTAAGAATCCCTTTTACTTTCAGTGTTAACCTATATTCGATCTTAATAATAACAACTTAGCTGATATTAAGTAACTTTTCCCCACCAACGGTCCCCCAAAGCGCGGTCTCTGCAACGAGCATAAATGCCCCTACCTCACGCGGGGAAGAGCCACGAACGTTTGATATCCGCACCGCTACAATCGGCTCAGCCAGCTCAAGGAATTCGGCCAAATCGCTCATTTTTTTCAGCCTCTCGACCGCCATCAGAACGCGCTCTGGCGTTGCAGGCGCGTCAAGCCTTGGACACTCGGCATAGTCCGCAACCGAGGCCACTGCGTGGCCTATCGCTTCAAAGACTGAAATCCCCAACATAAACGGGGGCTCACCCACGGCTTTGCTCCGCTTGATCGTGCGCTTGGGGTTCTCGCTCCACTCGGCAAGCCTCACGTTGAACGCGCGCGGCTTGTCGCTTGCCAGCGGGATTTTGTAGGTGCTCGGTGCATGGGTGCGGAGCGCGCCTTTGTCATCCCACCAAAGTTCTTCGGTGGTCAGCCACCCCATCCCCTGAATAAACGCACCCTCCACTTGCCCACGGTCAATCGCAGGATTGAGGGAGCGCCCCACATCATGCAACACATCCGCCCGTGTCACACGGTACTCGCCTGTGAGCATATCGATTTCCACCGCAGAGCACGACGCCCCATAGGCAAAGTAGAAAAACGGCTGGCCCTTGCCCGTTGCCCGATCCCAGTGGATTTCGGGCGTCTTGTAGAAGCCTGCCGCTGAAAGTTGCACACGGTCCATATAAGCCCCCGCGATAAACTCCTTAAACGCAAACACCCTGTCGCCAACAGAAACCTGACCGTCCGCAAACTCCAGCGCCGCCTTACCCCATTTTTCGCGCGCATACTCCGTCAGCCGCGCCTTGATCTGCTCACAAGCATCAAGGGCTGCCATACCGTTGAGGTCAGTCCCGGAAGAGGCCACTGTTGCGCTCGTGTTGGGCACTTTGTCTGTCGCAGTCGACGTGATCTTAACAGCCTCAAGCGCAACACCAAAAGCTTCAGCCACAACCTGCGCAACCTTGGTGTTTAGCCCTTGGCCCATCTCTGTGCCGCCATGATTGATCATCAAGGAGCCGTCTTTATAAACGTGTAGCAAAGCTCCAGCCTGATTATACCAGGTTGCCGTAAAGCTGATGCCAAACTTTACAGGCGTCAGCGCGATCCCGCGGCGGATGATCCCGCCTTTGGCGTTATGTACGATGATATCTGCACGCCGCTTGCGATAGTCAGACGTCTCTTCAAGCTCGCCAACCAACCGCTCCAGAATATTGTCTTCAACAGTCTGATGGTAAGGCGTCACGTTGCGTTCGCCGATACCGTAAAAATTGGCCTTGCGGATATCGAGAGGGTCTTTGCCAAGCTTATAGGCGATCTCTTCAATCATCCTCTCGGCCACAATCACACCTTGCGGCCCGCCAAAGCCCCGAAAGGCCGTGTTGCTCACAGTGTTGGTTTTCATGGGGCGTGACCTGATGCGCACATGCGGGTAAAAGTAAGCATTGTCCGCATGAAAGAGCGCGCGGTCCGCCACACCGGCCCCGAAAGATCTGCCGCAAAGCCACAGCGCGCCGCCCACTGGCCCTCAACCGCCTCAATACGCCCGTCGGCGTCAAATCCCACGTCATAGTCCGCAACAAAATCGTGCCGCTTACCCGTCGCCGTCATATCTTGGTCGCGGTCAGGGCGGATTTTGACAGGGCGGTTCCATTTCTTCGCCGCCATCGCCGCGACGGCCGCAAAGAGATTCATCTGGCTTTCCTTGCCGCCAAAGCCACCGCCCATGCGCCGCACCTTCACCACAACAGAGTGCGCCGCCACGCCCAGAACCTGCGCCTCGGTTGGATGCTGGGTTGAGGCATAAATCACCACGTCGTCATCTTCAGCAGGCATCGCAAACGAGATATGCCCCTCCAGATACATGTGATCCTGCCCACCAATCGCCATGCGGCCCTTGATATGATGCGCAGCCTCTTCAAAGCCTGCTTTCACATCCCCACGCTGAAGTGTCATGGGCGCGGTCACATCAGGGTAGCCTGCTGCAATCGCCTCAAGCGGCTCCAGTACATGCGGCAACGCATCAATCTCGACCCGCGCCAGCTCGGCGGCCCGCCGCGCGATATCGCGGCTCTCGGCAATCACGGCAAAAAGCGGTTGGCCATGAAACTCCACAGTCGTGTCAGGGAAAACAGGCTCATCCCCTGCATGCACAGCAGACACATCATTGATCCCGGGGATATCCGTAGCCGTGAGTACTCCCACAACTCCTTCGCACGCCAGAACAGCGCTCAAATCAAGCGCCCTGATCGTGCCATGTGCCACTTTGGAGCAGCCGAGATAGGCGTGCAGCGTACCAATCGGCTCAGGGATATCGTCCGTATAATCAGCCCGCCCCGTCACTTGCTTGATGGCCGAGTCGTGCTTGGCGTCTGTGCCCGTATGTCCGAACTTGCTCATCTATACAGCCTCCAGCTTGGCCACCTGGCCCGCACCCTGCTCAGCCCAGAAGCGGCGGAAAAGGTTGCCCGCCACAAGGCTGCGATACTCGGCTGTCGCGCGCCAGTCACTGAGGGGCGCAAAGTCCTCGGCCACAGCCTCTGCCGCCGCCTCATAGCTCGCCTCTACAAATGGTTGCCCCAAAAGCGCAGCTTCTGCCTTTGCTGCGCGTTTGAGCGTGGCTGCCATTCCGCCAAAAGCGATCCGCGTCTCAGCGATCATCCCGCTTTCAACCCGCACAGCAAAACCAGCGGCCACAGCTGTAATGTCTTCATCGCGCCGTTTTGAAACCTTATAGGTCGCATGATACATCCCTGCCTGCGCAAGCGGCAGGTCGACAGCCTCGACAAATTCGCCAGCCCGCAAATCCTGCTTGCCATAGTCGATGAAGAACTCTTCCAGCGGCAGCGCCCGCACGCCCTCGGCACTGCGCAAATGCAGCGTAGCCCCTAAGGCGATAAAGACAGGTGGCGTGTCACCAATCGGCGAGCCATTGGCAATATTGCCACCCACCGTCCCCATATTGCGCACTTGCCAGCCCGCAATCCGCCTCCAGTAAGGCAAAAGATGCGGGAAGGCGCGGGCCAGTGCGACCTCGGCTTCGCTATAGCTCGCCCCGGCCCCAATTCTGAGCGATGACCCTGTTGCGACAATCTGCCGAAGCTCTGTCAAATGCCCGATAAAGACCGCTGGCGTAATGGGCTTCATCATCTTGGTCACCCAGAGGCCCACATCCGTCGCACCAGCAACAATTGTTGCCTCGGGGTGTTCAGCCAAAACATCAGCCAAATCCGCCACGCTCGCAGACAAGATGGCGCGGTCACCAGCTTTTGCCACATCCACACGCGCGCCATCAGCCAGCGCTTCAAGGCGCGTTGTCACATCCGCGCGCTCAAGCGCCAGCGGATCAGCCTCGGGCTTGCCAAGCTCTGCTGCCGCCCGCGCCGCCTTGAAGATCGGCTCATAGCATGTGCAGCGGCACAGGTTGCCCTGCAAGGCTGTCTCGATCTCGGCATCACTTAGCGCAGCGGCTTCCATCCACAATGCGTAGAGCGACATCACAATCCCAGGTGTACAGAAGCCACACTGGCTCCCGTGCGCGTCCACCATCGCTTGTTGAACAGGGTGCAATCCACCGCCCGCACCGCACAAGTGCTCAATCGTCACCACGTGGCACCTATCAAGGCTCGCCAAAAAACGGATGCAGGCATTCACCGTCTCATAGCGCAAGCCATCCTGCGTCAGGAGTCCGACAAGCACAGTACAAGCGCCGCAGTCGCCCTCTGCGCACCCTTCTTTTGTACCCGTCAGGCGCCGCGCGATGCGCAGGTAGTCCAACAACGTTTCCTGTTCACCCACCTCAGGTAGACAAACAGCCTCGCCGTTTAACAAAAATCTGATTTCATGGCGCCTCTTGCCCATAGCATTGTCTCCGCGCTGAATTTAGGCGTCAACATACGCCCCTCCCGCTCTCAATGATAGCGCGAGTTTGGCTGAACACTTTCAACAAAAATTATAAAATAAACCGTGGAGCTATCCTCCATACTGCCCAAAGCAAAAGGGAGGGCGCCATGCCCTATGTCGAGAGTATCAAGGTATTTTGCCGCGTGGTCGAGCTCGGCTTCATCACATCAGGAGGGCGTGACCTTCGGCCGGAATGGCCCTACTTTTTAGGACAGGTTTGCAACTTTCTTAAGTTGCACCAGATTTATGTTCATGCCGCTTTTCGTATAGCTGCTTGCTCGAAGCATGACGCGTCAGGAGTGCGTTTGTCGTGCGCAGTTTGAGGGCGCTCGGAGTTGTATAACCCAATCCAGGTATTGATGATCAGGGGAATCGATTGAACGTTATAGCCGTATAAGCGCTTCCATATAGTCATCGTCCCATGCGGCTGAGCGCCGTTTTTGAGGCAAGCTTATTTTGCCTGGGTTGCCGCGTAGCAGGTTAGTTGCCGCGTGATTGATGGTAGTAAAGTTGGCCGCAGCATTCCCTTTTCTTATTCGGCACTCGTCTTGTCGGAACGTGACATCGAGCACCCAGTGCAAACTGTTTTCCACTTGCCAATGGCTACGGATATGTAGCGCCATTGTCTCGGGGCAGTCCACGAATGACGAGATGTAAAAGTGCCGGATTGTTTCAATCTTTCCTCTGATTTCGCGCGTGTATTCGGTCATGACCACAGCTTTCAAGCCTGGCCAATTATGTCGGTTGATCAACCACTGCGTATCAGAACAGACCGTACAGCACCGGGTTTCAATCCGCCCATGGTCCGCCTCAATGGTTTCGGCGCTTTTAACGAACTGGTCGCCGATATTGCGTTCCAGATGTTCATCGAAAAACACCTCGACATCCTCGCGCAAACTGCCCTGATTTCCCTTCAGGCCAATCACATAATCTGATTCCTTATCAATGACTTGCTGACAAATATTTCGCTGGCAGCCCATTGCGTCAATAGTCACGATGGCCCCTTTCAAGGTCAACAGATCCAACAGCCTGGGAATGGCCGTGATCTCATTAGATTTGCCATCGACCTTGCATTGCCCGAGAACCAGTTTCTGCTCACAGGACCACGCGGAAACCATATGAATGGCGGCCTTTCCAGACGTCCTATCAAAGGAACGCCGAAGCGTCTTGCCATCAATAGCGACAACGCCGTCAAGCACGTCATGCAAGCTCGCTATCCATTCTACAAAGCACTGCTGAAACGCCTCAATATCCAAGCGCGCAAACAAGATGCCCAGTTGATCATGACTGGGCGTTCCGTCCTTAAAGGGGAGAAATCGACGCAGCAGCTCAAGCTTCTTCTCCCCGTAAAGCGCGATGGACGTCCACCCATCCGCGCCAGAAATCACCGCGCACAGAACAAGCAGAAAAACTTCGTCCAAGGGGTATGTCACCTTGGCCTCTTGGCGCGGGTCATCAATCCTCGCAAAGTGCTTCAAAAAAACGGGCGTGCAGGGCTCTTTTGTGCTGGGGAACATGCAAAATCTCCAAAATCAGGTGCTCTCACCACCTTTGATTCAGAAAAATCGCAACTTGTCAGCAACTTATTCAATCGATTGCCCTGTATTAATGATTCGTTTTACTTGAAAACGATTGGTGATTTCATCTAGTTATGTGGCCTCCTGCTTCAGCGACTGCTATGATAGTTTGATAAAAATATTGTTGAAGACTTGGCACCTAATGTATCCTTTGACGCAGCGGATTGCTTCCAATTTGGAATGGCCCTGGGCTACTCGGCCCGCTACTAATTCTTTGACCTTTGGGTCAAGCCCCAACCGTCCGATAGCGATGATATGAACCACGCTATTTGCTGCGTTGTCGCCGCCTCAGTTCAATCGGTCTCGTGTTGTTGTTCCTGACCAGGCTGACATAGGGCGGCAAAGCATGCTTCGGATCGCAGCCTCCGGATTATTGCCTGCCGTGAGTAACAACTGTTCAGTGCCTGGCGTGCCCCCATCGGGTGTTCCAGTTTAATTGTTAGTGCATTGTTGGCCTCTGGTCCATCGGAGCGATGCTTTCCGGCGCGGGCGGGCGATAGCCCAGAGCGCTGTGCCGCTTTACGGTGTTGTACTGAACGCGCCCTTGCTGAATCAAGATTTGGGCCTCCTTTAAGGTGTAGAACAGTTTGTCATTGAGTAGCTCGTCCCGAAACCTGGATTGAAGCTTTCACAATACCCGTTTTCCCAAGGTGAACCTGGCTCGATGTAAGCTGTTTAAGCACCAACCGCGCCAACCCAGTCGCGCACCTTCTGGGCGATAAATTCCGGCACATTGTCCGACCCTATATACTCCGGTGGAGCGCGCAGAATAAACAGGTCCGTCAGCGCATCCAGCACGTCTATTGAGTTGAGCTTACGATCAACACGGACAGTCATATGATGGTAACCAGTTCTCGGGTGGTTTGACACAAACAGCGACCAACCAGACTTGTGTCTTTCCCTGGGCCTGTCGACCGCCCGGGAACGCCTTGCGGCGAGGCTTTGTCTCGAAGATACCGCGTGACCCAAGAAGGGCCGGACAGGATATTCCTGTAACCAAATCGAAGCACACCATTCCAGTCGTGGGTGAGATTGATACACATAAAAACCTCCACGTTGCAGCCGTTGTCGATGACAATGATCAAGTGCTGGGAACGCAGAGCTTTGCCACAACACGGCAGGGTTACGGTAATCCCCCCGTTTTTAATGGGGTCCGCTTGTAGAACTACGCGGCTATTTTTAGTTTCATAGCGGGTGTGATCCCGCCGATGGCCATGTTGGGCCGATCATTGTGAGATATGCCCAAAAGTTGGTGACGGCCGTCATCAGGCGGCGTTTTGACGTTGCTTGATCCCGTCCTTGAACTCAACCCCCTGAATGACCTCGGGGAGACGGTTTGGCCCGGATATCTTCCGCCATTTCTTCTTGGCTGACATCATCAGCCTGAAGACCATGGCGAGGGCGGTTTTGCGGTTCAGGCATCCTCTGGTTTTCCGTGTCCGGTTGCGGACCGTGGCAAAAACGCTCTCGATCGGGTTCGTGGTCCTGATGTGCTTCCAGTGCTCGGCCGGGAAGTCGTAGAAGGCCAGCAGTTGCGCGCGGTCTTTGACCAGTTTGGCGACGGCCTTCTCGTACTTCACGCCGTATGTTTCCACGAAGAGGTCGAAGGCCGCGTTGGCCTCTTTTTTGGTTTCAGCCATCCAGATATCCTGGAGATCAGACTTCGCCTTTTCGTGCAGCGCTTTTGGCATTGCGCCGGTGACATTGGCGGTCTTGTGAACCCAGCATCTTTGTTCGCGTGTCGTGGGGAAGACGTCGCGCAGCGCCGTCCAGAACCCGAGCGCGCCGTCACCAATGGCCAACTCAGGCGGCAGCGCCAGACCGCGCTTCTTCAGCCCGTTCAGCAGGTCGCGCCAGCTGTCTGCGTTCTCCCGGAACCCGTCCATGATCGCCAGAACGTCCTTCTGGCCGTACTCATCCGCACCTATAATCACCAACATACATTGACGATCGCCGTCCAGGCGCGGGGTGAAGTAGACCCCGTCTGCCCAGATGTAGACGTAGCGCTTACCCGTCAGATCGCGCTTGCGCCAAGTCTCGTATTCCTCCCACCACATAGCCTTCAGCCGCGTGATGGTCGATGAGGACAATCCCTCTGCATCAGGGCACAGAAGCGCCGCCAGCGCCTCGCTGAAGTCCCCTGTGGAAATGCCCTTCAGATAAAGCCAGGGCAGCAGTTCTTCGACCGACTTCGCTTTGCGCAGATAGGGTGGAACCAACGCCGAGCGGTACTTGATCTTGCTGCCATCATCATTGGCACCGCGGTCACGAACGCGCGGCACCTGCACAGGCACCGCCCCGATCCCGGTCATCACCTCGCGCTCAGGTAAGAACCCGTGACGCACAAGGCGCTGGCGGCCTTCCTCATCAAGCAGATGCGCGTGCTCTGCAATGAACGACGACACCTCCGCTTGGATCGCAGTGTGCAAAAGCGCCTTCGCGCCATTCTGGATCACTTCCGTCAGCGGATCCGGTGAAAATTCTGATGGCAGTTCGAATGGTACAACAGTAGATTTGGCCATGGTGGCATATCCTTTCTCTTTGAGACTGACGGCGTCTTTCAACACCGCCATGATATGCCGCCCGCTTCAGGCCATCACCAACTTTCGGGCATAACTCGTCTGACTTGGCTACGAAGAATACTTGATTTGGCGTTCTGAAGCCAAGACATTTTCTAGGTCGATTGTTGAGCCTGTCCATGATGTGCTCGACTTCCTGATCTGTCAGGTCGTCGAAGCTTTTACCCTTTGGGAGGTACTGACGGATCAAGCCATTGGTGTTTTCGTTCAGCCCGCGCTCCCAGGAGTGGTAGGGATGAGCGAAGAAGCCCTTGGCGTCCAACACATCCGATACCTGCTGGTGATAGGCAAACTCTTTTCCGTTGTCGTAGGTCAAAGTATGAACGTTCGCAGCATGTGGCCCCATCGCTTTGGAGATCGCATTGCTGACGGCCGTCGCCGTCTTGTTTTCGGCTTTGATGATAAGGCTGAACCGGCTCTTGCGCTCGGCGAGTGTGACCAGTACCGCGCCACCCTGTCTCCCGATCACGGTATCGGCCTCCCAATCCCCAATTCGGGCGCGAGTCTCAACGATATCGGGGCGTTCCGTGATGCATACGCGCCCAATGATTTGCCCCCGTCGCTCAGTTGCACCTCGGCGTTTGCGGCGCATCTTCTGACAACGTAGATGGGTGTGAAGCGTGCCACCCTGGCGCTTATCCGCATAGATGTGTTGGTAAATCCACTCTGGGCTGACGCTTGGCAATTCATTGGCCTTGAGGTAGCCACTGATTTGTTCAGGTCTCCAATCCGTCCCAAGCATCTTCTCAACACCCTCCCACGTGACCTGAGATATACGCAAGCTGCGCCCTTGAACACGCCGTGCACAAGCCAGCCGATCTGCTTGCTTCGGGCGGTAACCTTTCAAGCCTGTGTTGCGACGTAACTCTCGACTAATGGTCGAAGGCGCAACGTCAAGTTGAGACGCAATGGCCTTCTGCGTTAATCCTGCTTTCTTCAATGCATAGAGTTCTATACGCTTATCCCCAGTGAGGCGGTTATATGATGGCATGGGTGCTCCTTAACTTTAGACGGTGGGTGGCGCGCTGGCAAAACTGCCTCACACCAACTATCGTCGATTAAGTTGCACTGGCGAGTTGAATACGCGCTTGAACCTTCAACGCGCCATCGAAATCGCTGCGGAAGCCCATCGGGAATAAACCGACAAGGCCGGCGCGCCATATCTGCTACATCCGCTCCGGGTGATGATGTCATTGGAGACCAACGACGAACGGATCGTGGGCATTCTGCATGACGTGGTCGAGGACGGCCCAGGCTGGACATTCGAGCGCTTTGAGGAAGAAGGGTTCTCGCCGACTGTGCTAGACGCCTTGCGCCTTGTCACGAAGCGGCCCGAGGATGAAGGCGACAGCGAGGCTGTCTAC
>Ga0228625_1001062_pt1 | contig 10091 bp, 4 predicted proteins | sample 30DmetaG_FD_190482 | JGI IMG/M metagenome (GOLD analysis project Ga0228625, IMG submission 190482) | Seawater microbial communities from Monterey Bay, California, United States - 30D | ecosystem: Environmental > Aquatic > Marine > Coastal | place: USA: California | collected 2016-10-05
TTCAATTCCATTAGTTGAGGTGTAGACCTTATATCCCTCATTTTTTAAATTGTATCCTACAATTTCTAAAATATCGGGTTCGTCATCTACTAAAAGAATTTTAATATCACTGTTATTCATTTTATTCAAAATAAGATTCTACCAAAAATAGCGAATCTAATCCAAATAATTAATTGCTTAACAATCATTTAACCTAACAACATTCAATTAACATTGCTGTAACCTAAGAGTAATAAACCGCTAACCTTTACTTTACAAAACTGCACCAATTTTGCGTAGAATTAATATTAAATAATATTCAATGAAAAAATTCTTAATTGTTTTTACATTATTCATTTTTCAAATGATGGTTGCACAAGATAAAGGTGTAATTAAAGGTCAATTATTGGATAAGGAAATGGATAACGAACCCCTTTCCTTTGCTAGTGTTTTTCTAAAAGGTACTACTATTGGCTCAGAAACAGATTTAGATGGGAATTTCTTTCTATCTGTAGAATCTGGAGACTATATTTTAGTATTCGACTTTTTAGGATATAAAACATTAGAAGTTCCAGTATCGGTTAAGTTGGGAGAAACAATAATAGTTAATAGAACTTTGGAAGCTGCGGAAGGAGTTGCTTTAGAAGAAGTGAAACTAAAGGCAAGTACTAGCAAGCAGAAAGAAAGTGCATTATTAATGGACCAACGAAAAGCGGTTACAATAGATCAAAAAATTGGGGTAGAAGAGTTAAGTAAAAAAGGGGTAAGTAATGTAGCAACTGCCTTAACTAAAACTACAGGGATCTCGAAGCAACAGGGTTCTGGAGCTATTTTAGTAAGAGGTCTTGGAGATCGATATAATATCACCACATTAAATGGACTTCCTCTACCATCAAATAATCCATCAAATAAAAATATTGATTTAAATATTTTTTCCACAGATATCATTGAGTTTATTTCTATTGATAAAACGTATAACCCAAAAAACTTTGGAGACTTTAGTGGAGCAAATGTGGACATTTCCTCAAAAAAATATACTGGTAAAGGATTTTTTGAAATAGCAATTGGTTCAGGCATAAACTCAGAGGCAAATTCTCAAGATAAATTTTATTTAAATGATGGGCCAAACACATCAGGATTCTATGATATTGGAATTCCTTCTTTCCCTTTAAATAACTACAATTTTACAACTAGTTGGAACAGAACAGAATCTATTGCTCCTATAAATAAAAGTATATCAATAAAAGCAGGAGATTCATATGAACTTGGTGAAGAAACTAAATTAAGTGTATTTGGTGTGGCATCATTTGATAATGGGTTTAAATTTAATCAAGGAATTTCACGCGGAAGTATTAATACATCAGGAGTAGCAAGGAGAGATTATGATTTCCTAAGGTATAGTTATGAAACCAATACTACCGCTATGGGTAACTTAAGATTAAAGCATAAAGTCCATGAGATAAAGTACAATGCCCTGATGATTAATACCTCAAGTCAAAAACAAGAAGAATATTCAGGGATTCACGATGTTTTTGATTACGCTCCAGAAGGAGGAGCTTTTTTACAAAGAGCTGTTTTTGATAGAACTGAACTTTTTGTACATCAATTATTAGGTACTCATAAATTAGCTCAAAACATTGATATAAATTGGGGTGGAGCATATAATTATGTTAAAAGCTCAACACCAAATAGAAGACAATATTTACTCACACCAGATGATTGGAATATTCCTGAAGGGCCTAAGTCATTTAGAGAAACTTTAAATGATTCAGATAACCATAAATTATTTCTTGATATAGAAGAAGAGGAATTAGCAGCAAATTTTACAACAGTGTACAAATTCAAAAAAAATGATGATGATGATTATTTAGGGAAATTAACTCTAGGATATAGCGGGAGGTATAAAAGCGTAGACTTTGAAGCTACTCAATTCAATTTTAGAATAAATAACAGTGGAGGGAGTGCTGCTGTTCAACCCATCATTACAGATATTTATGATTTAGATAGTTATTTTAATCAAGATAATTTTAATAATGGGTTATTTGATATTAGAACTTTTAGAGGAGGATTAGGAACAGGAATCGATGTTTTATTACCCCAATCTTATGGTGGTCGCCAAGATATTCATGCGGGCTTTACCTCAGTTGAGTATGCTTTTTCATCAAAATTAACTGCAATTTTTGGGCTTAGAGTTGAGCAAATTAATCAAACATTAAATTTTAATACCTCTCTTAATTCTGGGTTTAATGAACTTAATCAAACAGAGTTTCTTCCTTCAGCATCATTTAAATATGAACTAAATGAACAACAAAATTTAAAGTTAGCATTAAGTAAAACCTACACTTTACCACAATTTAAGGAAAGAGCACCTTTTCAATATGATGAAACACCAACATTATCAACTATAGGTAACCCTGCTTTATATACATCAACGAATTATAATTTTGATTTCAAATGGGACTTCTTCCCTAAATCAGAAGAAATAATTTCAGTTGGAGTTTTTTCTAGATTCATTAACGATCCCATAAATAAGATAACCATAAACTCTGCATCTAATGATGTTAGTTGGGTAAACTCTGGAGATCAAGCCACTGCTTTTGGAGCAGAGTTAGAATTAAGAAAAAATTTCTTTGTAAGTGAGTTAGATACTGAAGATAAAGTGTTAAAAACTAAACTTTCAGGGGGGCTAAATATTTCATATTTAAATACAAATCAAGACTTGAGCCGAGAGAAGGTTATTAACGAAACATCAGCCGCTGGATTTCCATTAAGTGTAGATTTTTCTTTCTCTGAGAGTGCCTTAACGGGTGCGTCAGAGTTATTATTAAATGCAGACCTTTCATATTTCAAAGAATACAAGAAAGATAAAAGTATTCAAGGAACGCTATCATTTAATTACTTTTCAGACAGAATTTTTGCTTTAGCAACTGAAGCTGGAAGAGGGAATATTATGGATTCAGGAATACCAACATTAGATTTTATACTAAAAGCAAAACTTAACAAACATCTTGGTATTGGATTATCTGCAAAAAATATTTTAAATCCTACCATTGAAAGGACTCAAGAGGTTCAGGATGTTATTGTCTCGTCTTTTAAAGTTGGGTCAAACATTAAATTATCGTTATCCTATAACTTTTAATTAACATAGTATTAAACAAGCAATAATTTTAAAGCAATACCTAATTAACATGTTGTCAATTAATTTGTATCAAATAAAATTATAAAATATAAAAAAATGAAAAAACAATTATTTACACTACTAATTTCAGCATTTACAATTGTATTTGTGCTCTCTTGTAAAGATGATGATACAAATATTACAGAAGCTACTTGTTTTGATGGAATTCAAAATGGTGATGAAACTGGAGTAGATTGTGGTGGATCTTCATGTCAGGATTGTGTTACTACAACATTATCGGGAGATGTTTTAGATAATGTAACGCTTGATGCTTCAATAGAGTATGAATTAACAGGGGCTTATACCATTATGGATGGAGCTAGTCTTACCATACCAGCTGGAACTGTAATAAAAGCAACCGGAGGTACTGCCTCTTATATTGCTGTTGCCCAAGGAGGTCAAATTTTCATCAATGGTACATCGAGTAGCCCAGTAGTAATGACCTCAGGTTCTAGTTCTCCAGCAGCTGCAGATTGGGGAGGATTGGTTGTTTGTGGGAAAGCTCCAACAAATGTTGGTTCTACTGCAACCTCTGAAGTTGCAGATTTAACCTATGGAGGAAGTATTTCCGATGACAATTCAGGATCTATTCGTTACCTAAGAATAGAATACACTGGAGCAACATTTAATAGCTCAAAAGAATTTAATGGACTTTCACTATTTGGAGTAGGTTCTGGAACCACTGTAGAATACGTTCAATCTTTTGAAGGAGGAGATGACGGTATAGAATTCTTTGGAGGTACCGTAAACGGAAAATATTTGGTATCTACTAATTCAGGAGACGACTCTATAGACTTTGCAGATGGTTGGTCGGGTACTGGAGAATACTGGTATATCTCTGGAGGAGCCAAAGCAGGTATTGAAGGCTCTAACAATGGAGACAATGGAGATGCAGCTCCTGTTACAAATGCTACCTTGAGGAATATTACCGTAGTAGGTCCTGTAACAGAGGGAGCCTTATACTATAAAGAAGGAGGAGGAAACTTTACTATAGATAATTTTTACACGGATGGAATTAACTTGGGAGTAAAGGTTAAAGACTCAGATGCTGAAGCTGCTGTAAGAATTGAAGCGGGAGATTTAGTGATGACAAATGTTGAATTTGCAAACAGTGCAACAGGTTTTGTCATTACAGATTACACAGGAGTAAATCAAAGTTTTGTTACCGAAGGAACTACTACTGGTGCAGGAAATGGAGCAGATGTTCCAGATTGGGCAACAGGATGGACTCGTTTTTAATAAACTAGTATTAGAATTTGAATTTAAAAGCAGACTTTATAAGTCTGCTTTTTTATTTTATTAACGATATTTTAATTCATTACCAACAAATTATGTTGTAGATTTTTATATATTTAAGGATTACAATTTTATAAAACCAAATAATATGAAAAAAAATTACTTTTTAACGTTATTATTAACCCTATTTATATCCGGATTTTCTTTTGGTCAGGTTATAATCACTGAATTAGCTGACCCAAATGGTGCAACTGCTGCACGATTTGTTGAAATTTATAATGTCAGTGATTCTGATGTTGATTTAACTGGTTGGGAATTAAGAAGATGGACTAATGGTAATGCTGATCCACAAGGAACCGGTGTAGATTTATCATCTATAGGGACTTTAAGCTCTGGTTCATTTGCTTTAATTGCAGCAAATGCCACTGAATTCGAAACTGTATACGGTATACCGGCTGATATAAATGCAGGAACTGGAGGTGCTGCAGATAGTAACGGTGATGATCAAATTGCAATTTTTGACGATACAGATCAAACCATTGATATATTTGGAGTTCCAGGTGAGGATGGCTCAGGAACTTGCCATGAATTTGAGGATGGTAGAGCTGAAAGAGTCTCTTCTGTTAGTGCTTCAAGTGCAACATGGAATGAATCTGAATGGAATGTTTGGGCTGATTCTACAGTATCAGGATGTACTAGCCATACAAATTCACCAAGAACTGCACCAGCTGATTATGATCCAGGAGCGTGGATTGGTACAGCTTCAGGGCCGTCAATATCTGTTGGATCGGCTGTAACAGGTTTAGATTATTTTGAAGGCTCTGGGCCTTCTGCAGAGGGTGTTTTTCAAATAAATGGAATTAATTTAACTGCTGATGTTTCAGTTACCGCACCTACAAATTTTGAAGTTTCATTAACCTCAGGAGGTACATTTACATCATCAGTAACTTTAACACAATCTAGTGGTACAGCTTCTGGTGCCGTTTATGTTAGACTAGTTTCTGGATTATCACCAGATACATATACCGATGATGCTACTGTAGCGTCTGCTGGTGCAGATAGTCAAACAGTTAGTTTAACGGGTACAGTTACAGCTGCAGATCCGCAAATAACGGTTACTGCATTCTTAGATGATTTTACTTATATCGTAAGTGAGGGTGGTCCATCACCAGAAGATAGTTTTTCAGTTGAGGGCTTATTTTTACAAGATGATATTTCTATAACAGCTCCGGCAAATTACGAGGTGTCTCTAACGACAGCTACAGGATTTGCTAGTTCAGTAAGTATTACTCCAGATCAAGGTGGAACTGTGGCTGAAACCGATATTTTTATTAGACTAGCTGCTGGTCTTTCCGCTGCCACTTATGACGGAAATATAACTGTTTCTTCAACTGGTGTAACAGACGAACTTATCGCTGTTAATGGAAATGCATTTGGACCTCCAACGAACTCATTAATCATTACAGGTGTATTTGATGCCAAGAACGGTTCAAGCCCAAAAGGTGTAGAAATGTATGTTAAAAACGATATCGATGATCTTAGTTTATATGGTGTTGGAAGTGCAAATAACGGAGGTGGAACTGACGGTCAAGAATTTACATTTCCTGCTGTTTCAGCTACTGCTGGGCAATTTATTTATCTAGTTGGGACTAACCAATCAGCTCAATTTAATACATTCTTTGGATTTACTCCAGACTATGAATCTGGAGCTATGTTTATTAATGGAGACGATGCCATAGAATTATTTGAAAATGGAGTTGTTATTGATGTTCATGGAGACATTAATGTTGATGGTACAGGAGAACCTTGGGATACAGTTGATAGCTGGGGTTATAGAGTTAATGATACTGGTCCAGATGGTTCTAGCTTTGTTTTAGCTAATTGGTCTTTTGGTGGAGCTGCTGAATTAGACGGAGCTACAAATTCTGAATCAACGTCTCCTTTTCCAATTGGGACGTATTCAAATACTCCTCCTCCATCAGGGAATAGTGTAACTGTTGCAACTTCACAAGCATGGAATGCTTACGTAAATGCTTTTAATGTTTCAGATAATGGTTATGCATTTGGATTTCCGTATACTGTATCTGATCTTAGAGCTACACCTACTGCCACAAGCATGACTTTAGAACCAAATATCGCTATTTGGTCAGCTGAAGCTGCCAATTCTGCATGGTTTGATCAAGGTGCAGCAACACAGACTGCTCTTTTATACATTGAAGCAAGTTCTTACATTGAAGACAATACGCTTGCTGGGTCGGATCTTACTTTCACTGGAAATGTTTCAGTGAGCGATTTAGGCTCAGAATATACAGTAGTTGCATTTGTGAAGGCTTTAGATCCAAACTCTGGTTACGCTACTGTCGTTAACAATACAGCTGATATTAGTAGTACTGGAGACTTTACAGCATCAGCTACTGCTGCTGAATTAGCTTCAGGATACGTTATTCAATATGGTTTTGCAGTTACTGGTCCATTAGCTGACCCAGCTGATACAACTCTAGGTAGTGTTGTTATTGGTGAGGCTACAGCTGGTGTAGATGACAATAGCTTTGTAAATGTTAGCGTATATCCTAACCCATCTAATTCTAACTGGAATTTTAGAACGGGTAATACTGTTATAACTTCTGTTGAGGTATTTAATCTGTTAGGAAAAAGAGTGGTTTCACAAAACAACAACAGTACTGAAATTGCTATCTCTACTCAAGGATTAACTAGTGGAATTTATATCGCTAGAATCACTACAGAGCAAGGAGTTAAAAGTGTAAAATTAATTAGAGAATAATTTTAAAATAATTCTTTATTAAATAAAAACCAAAACGCTCAGTGCTTTGCTCTGAGCGTTTTTTTATTAACTTTAAAAATAGATACAATGAAAAAGATAATTTATGTAGTCTTCTTATTGCTAGGACCTCTTGTAGTCGCTCAACAACAAGAATACCTACTTGATTTTGAATCAAATACACCATCCGGAGTAGCCTCAAATTGGTATACATTTGATAATAACCCTGCTGCTGCTGAAGTAGTAGATAATCCAGATTTAGATGGCACAAACCCCATAAATACAAAGGTTTTAAAAGTAGTTGTTGGACCAGATAATGCATTTTATGCCGGAGTTAATAATGCTTGGCAAGAGAGTGCCTTTGGTACCTGGGAAATTGACATGGGAGTAGCTAGTAACTTAACGCTTAGTATAGATATTAATAAAAATTATGTTGGTACTGTAGGAATTAAAATGGGAACTAACACTGGAGGAACTACATTTCAAATCACAAATCAAAATGTTGGAAATACTGTTGTAAATGAATGGCAGACTTTAACATGGGACCTATCGGGAATTAACCCAAATGGAGATTTAACTAACATTAGTCAAATAGTTGTTTTTGTAGATTGGACTGAAGGATTACCAGATAGAGCTGAAAATAGCACAATCTATATTGATAATATAAAATTTAATGCAAATAAACTTACTGATGCTCCTCCAGTAGATACCTGTGAGAATGGCATTCAAGATAATGATGAGACAGGCATAGATTGTGGGGGTTCATGTAGTGCTTGCCCTACAAGCGAAGCTATAATTATAGAAGATTTTGAAGGAATACCTCCTCAAATTGCCGCAGATAACGGTTTAGGATCTGTAAGTATTGTTTCAGATCCAATGGCGGGAGGAACAAATGGTGAGGTTTTAAAAATAGTTACTTCTTCCTCAGCACCTGTTCCATGGCAAAATGCACAAGTCTTTTTACAAGATGACTATATTCATTTAATTTCATCAAATAAAGTAGTTACTGCAGAAGTGTATTCAACAACAGCTTTTCATATGTTGGCCAAAGTAGTTGATGCTGTAGGAGGAACAATAGCAGACGAATCAGCTACAGATGATTATCACTCAGGATCGGGCTGGGAAACGCTTACTTTTGACTTCGCCAACCCTAAAGACAATACTCCAGTGGCAGCATATATCTATGCTAGAATTCTTTTCTTTCCCATGTGGAATGGTAATGGGTGGAATGCTAATGCTGAAACCACAACCTATGTTGATAATATCACAGCACTCTCTTCAGCAACGGCTAGCATAGAAGAAAATGAATTAATAAATATATACATATATCCAAATCCGTCTAATTCAGATTGGAACTTTAAAACTAGCAACACTATTATAAATTCTGTTGAAGTGTTTAACTTGTTAGGTAAAAGGATTGTTTTAGAAAACAACAATAGTAGTGAAGTTTCCATTTCTACTCAGGAATTAACTAGCGGAATATATATTGCTAGGATTACCACAGAACAAGGAACTAAAAATGTAAAATTAATTAAAAATTAATTTTTTATCTTAATTTCATTGTCATTAAAGCGCTTAAAAAATTAATTTTTTGAGCGTTTTTTTTACGTTTATAAAAATATTTCTATGCTTTTTTTCAGTTCTCTAAATTCTTTTTAATTTATTATTTATTAGTACTTGATTGATTTTTGTTACTTTTAAACTTATAACCTAATTCATATTCATGAAAGCTCGACTTACTTCATACTTACTGTATCTATTTCTCTGTTTTTCTTGCTCAAAAAATGATTCTAAAAAGGGAAATGATCTTATACATGAGACAAGTCCTTATCTGCTTCAGCATGCCTACAACCCAGTGAATTGGAAAGCATGGAATGAGAATACTTTAAAATTAGCAAAAGCACAAAATAAGCTTATTGTTGTTTCCATTGGATACTCCTCTTGCCATTGGTGTCATGTAATGGAAGAAGAAAGCTTTGAGAATGATTCTATTGCTAAAATAATGAATGATAATTTTATCAATATTAAAGTAGATAGAGAAGAGAGACCAGATGTGGATAAAGTATACATGAATGCTGTTCAATTAATGACAGGTAAAGGAGGGTGGCCTCTAAACTGTATTACACTTCCTGATGGCAGACCTATTTTTGGAGGAACCTACTTCACAAAAAGCCAATGGTCTAAAATATTAGAGGATGTTTCTAAACTGTATAAAGAAAACCCTCAAAAAGTAGAAGAATATGCCCAAAGAGTAACTGAGGGAGTTCAAACTTCTGAATTAATTACCTTAAATAAGGAAGAAGCAGTATTTAAAAATGAAGAGATTATTACAGCAATAACTCAATCCAAAGAACAGTTAGACACTATTAATGGTGGTTTCAAAGGAGCACCTAAGTTTCCAATGCCAAACACTTTAGATTATTTACTACGATATCAACACCACTTTAATAACCCAGAACTCTTTAATTATATTGAAAAATCACTAACTAAGATGGCCTTTGGAGGTATTTATGATCAAATTGGAGGTGGATTTTCTAGATACTCCGTAGATAACCGGTGGCACGTCCCTCATTTTGAAAAAATGTTATACGATAATGCTCAACTAGTAAGTATTTACTCTAAGGCATATCTTCAAAAGAAAAATGAACTTTATGAAAATATTGTAAAAGAAACTCTTGCCTTTATTGATGCAGAGTTAAATGCTAACAACGGTGCTTTTTATTCGTCGTTAGACGCAGATAGTAAAGATGAAAATAATGAATTAGAAGAGGGCGTTTTTTACAGTTGGACCAAACAAGAATTAAAAACTCTACTTAAAGATTATGAATTATTTGCAAACTATTACAATGTAAATACCTCTGGATTTTGGGAGAAAGACCTTTATGTTTTAATTCGAAATCAATCTGATGCTGAATTCGC
>Ga0228625_1001069_pt1 | contig 10050 bp, 9 predicted proteins | sample 30DmetaG_FD_190482 | JGI IMG/M metagenome (GOLD analysis project Ga0228625, IMG submission 190482) | Seawater microbial communities from Monterey Bay, California, United States - 30D | ecosystem: Environmental > Aquatic > Marine > Coastal | place: USA: California | collected 2016-10-05
GCGGTACCCGGGGGTGGTGGGGCTTTGGGTACAGGATTCGGGGGCCTTCCTGCGGTTCTACGGGTACCCCAAGGTGCTTTGGCCGTACCTGCGGAGCACCAACCTGATGGAGCGGTTTATCCGGGAAGTGCGGCGTGGGACGAAGGTGCGGGACCACAAGTTTCCCAAGGCGGAGGCGGTATACAAGCTCCTTTACCTGGAGTCAGAGAGGCAAGAGGGGAGGTGGGCAGAACGGAAACTAAAGGGGTTCTCGGAGGTGAAGGAGGTGCTGGAGAAGATGCTTCAGGAGCGGTATGCCCCCCGTACACAGACTCTTACACATAACTCTTGACACGACCGGAAAGGGTGGTTCGGTCTTTTGACTCTACTAGTCCTTACAAGCGGTGCCTTGGCGCAACAGCGGTCCCTCGTGGTAGGAGTAAGCTGGGCCAACTTTCAGGAGGAGCGCTGGCGCCGGGACGAGGCGGCAATCAAGGAGCAACTGGCCAAAATGGGTGCCCAGTATGTGAGCACCGATGCTCAGAGCTCTGCGGAAAAGCAACTTAACGACATAGACAGCCTTATCGCTCGGGGGGTGGACGCCCTCATCATCCTGGCGTGGGACAAGGACGCCATCCTTCCCGCAGTGCAGAAGGCACGGGCAGCCGGCATCCCGGTAGTGGCCTACGACAGGCTTATTGCTGACCCTTACGCTTTTTACATCTCCTTTGACAACGTGGAGGTTGGGCGGCAGCAGGCGCGGGCAGTGTACCAGGTGCGGCCCAAAGGCAACTATGTCTTCATTCTAGGTTCTCCTACGGATCCCAACGCCGACCTCCTACACCAGGGGCAGCTGGAAGTTCTACAGCCCGCCATTAACCGTGGAGACATAAAGGTTGTGGGAAAGCAGTACACCGAAGGGTGGCGGCCTGAGATTGCCCAAAGAAACATGGAACAGATTCTGGCCGCTACTCGCAACCAGGTGGATGCGGTGGTGGCCTCCAACGACGGCACCGCAGGTGGGGTAATCGCGGCTTTGGCGGCTGTAGGCTTGGCGGGGAAGGTTCCTGTTTCTGGCCAGGACGGGGATTGGCCTGCCTTGAATCGAGTGGCTCGTGGGCTGCAAACGGTAAGCGTTTGGAAAGATGCTCGTGAGCTTGGGCGTAGGGCGGCAGAAATTGCGGTGCTTTTGGCCCGGGGGACCCGTCCTGACCAGATACCTGGGGTCCAGAAGTTCCGTGTCCCTGGGGACCCTCGTGGGACCGTGGTAAATGCCGTTCTTCTTAAGCCCATTCCCATCACCCGGGATAACCTCCACATCGTTCTCGAGGCAGGCTGGATCACCAAGGAGGCTCTCTGCCAAGGGGTAAGCGGACCCCAGGCTCCGGCGGCTTGCCGCTAGCCCTTTTCGGGGGCCCAGGAGGGTGACCTCCTGGGCCCCGCAGGAGAAAGGCGATGGAAGCGATGCGATCTTTAGAGAAAGGCTCTCGTCGGGAGATCGGCTTTTACTCGCAAAACCTCTTCTTGCTCCTCGTCCTTGGCCTTCTGTGGGGCGTTTTCCACCTCCTGACCTTAGGTCAACCGGGAAAGTTCCTCAGCCCCCAAAATCTTTGGAATCTATCTGTGCAGACCGCTGTGGTGGCCATCTTGGTGGGGGGGATGGTCCTGGTCATCGTAGCCCGGCAGATAGACCTCAGCGTAGGGTCCCTTTTGGGCTTCACCGGGATGGCTATGGCCCTGCTGCAGGCGGTGCCACCCATCGGCGAGGGGTGGCCTTGGCCTCTGGCCCTTCTGGTGGGCCTGGCCTTGGGTGCTGGGGCAGGTCTTCTTCAGGGGTACCTCATCGCCTACCTTGGGGCCCCTTCCTTCATCGTCACCATGGCTGGGCTTCTGGTTTTCCGCAACGCTGCCTATCTTATCGCCCAAGGGAAGACCATAGGCCCCCTTCAGGACGGCTTCTTGGTCCTGGGCGGAGGGCTTCAAGGCTCCATCGGTCCCTTCTGGTCTTGGGTGGTGACCCTTTTGGCTCTGGGCTATACCCTCGGTGTGGTGTGGAGAGGGCGGTGGCTTAGGCAGAAGCACGGCCTTTCGGTTCGCCCTCTTTGGATGGACGGACTCTTAAGTCTCTTCCTCGTCAGTGTCTTTGGGGGATTTTTGTGGGTAATGAACAGCTTCCCCCACCCCACCACAGGCCAGGGCCGAGGGATCCCCGTGCCCGTGCTCGTGGCCCTTGGGGTTCTCGTCTTCCTTCATTGGCTTTCCCAGCGTACGCGGTTTGGGCGATATGTCTACGCCATAGGCGGAAATCCAGAGGCTGCCCTGTTGGCTGGGATCCCCGTGCGGCGGGTCCAGGTCCTGGTCTTCGGCCTCATGGGGCTCCTTGCCGCCCTGGCGGGGGCGGTCCAGGCGGCGAGGCTCGCCTTTGTGCCCACAGGGATGGGTACCCTTTTGGAGCTTTACGTGATCGCTGCAGCCGTGGTGGGGGGCACTTCTTTGGCCGGAGGTAGCGGTACCATCCTTGGAGCTGCCCTCGGAGCCCTCATCATGTCCAGCCTGCAGAACGGCTTGGTGCTCATGGGCGTGCCCACGGAGTGGCAAAACCTGATCTTGGGCGTGGTGCTGGTGGCGGCCGCTGTGTGGAACGCCCGTTTCCATCGGAGGCGGTCATGATCCCTTTGTTGCGTGCCGAGGAGATCTCCTTGCGCTTCGGCGGTCTCCAGGCCTTGGACCGTGTTTCCTTTGACCTTTACGAGGGCGAGGTCCACAGCCTGGTAGGTCATAACGGGGCGGGGAAGACCACTTTCATCCGGGTTTTGTCCGGGGTCTATACTCCCCAGGAGGGAAGGATCCTTATCCGAGTGGGGCAGGAGCTTCGGGAGGTTCGCTTTGGCTCCCCACGGGATGCCCAGCGCCACGGGATAGAGACGATTCACCAGAATCTGGCCTTGGCCGACAACTTGGATGCGGTGGCCAATGTCTTCTTGGGCCGGGAGCGGGTCCACCGCTTTTCCCTGGACGAGGAGGCCATGGAGGCAGAGGCCCGCCGGGTCCTGGAACGGGTGGGGGCGAGGCTCTCTTCCTTCCGGGTTCCCGTACACCGGCTTTCTGGTGGTCAGCGCCAGGCGGTGGCCATTGCCCGGGCCCTTCTCTTCCGGGCACGGATCCTCATCATGGACGAGCCCACGGCGGCTCTAGGCCCAGGGGAGACTGCTCGGGTCAAGGCCCTCATCCGCAGCCTTCGCGAGGAGGGGCTAGGCGTTATCCTTATCAGCCACGATCTTCACGATGTTTTTGACCTAAGTGACCGCATCACGGTCATGAAGGGTGGAAGGGTGGTGGGTACGGTCCGTGCCCAGGAGAGCAACCAGGAGGAGATTTTGGGGATGATCCTGGCGGGAGAGCGAAGAGGTTAGGCCACAGCCTGACAGAATGCGAAGTGAGATGCCCTACGCTTACGAGGTACCCAAAGGCGGCACACGGCAGCTTCGCCGTTGGCACAAGGCCCGCGTCCTGGATATTTTATGTAAAGAGCCTGGCCTTTCCCGGAGCGACCTGGCGCGGCACCTAGAGCTTTCCCCTTCCGCCGTTACCGAGATCGTGGCTGAGCTTTTGGAGGAAGGTCTCCTCCTGGAGTGTCCTCTCCCCCCTCAGGGCCAAGGCCGTCCTTCCATCGCCCTGGAGGTGGAAGGCGAGCGCAACCTCGTCCTGGCATGGGAAATCGATGTGGACCGCATGGCCGTGGCCCTGATGAGCCTTATGGGAGAGGTCCGGGCGAAAGTCCTCCTTCCCCCCGCTCCAAGGCATCCAAAGGAGGCCCTTGACCTTTTGGTTGAGGCCACGGGCCCTTTGATAAAGGGGAAGCGACTGCTGGCGGCTGCGGTCACCGTTCCCGGCCTCTTGGAGCCAGAGGAAGGGCACCTGACCCTGGCCCCCAACCTGGGCTGGAAGGACCTGCCTTTTGGGCAGATGGTTCGTGAGGCCTTGGCGGAGCTGGGTTTGGAGGGTCTCCCCCTGGCGGTGGAAAACGAGGCCAACGCGGCGGCTTATGGGCTTTACGCCTGGGGAAAGTGGGAGGTGGACCACTGCCTTTACCTGAACCTCGGGGTGGGTGTGGGCGGTGGGGTGGTGGTGGACCGCAGGGTCTACCATGGCGCCCGCTTCCATGCGGGGGAGGTTGGCCACATCCCCTTGGACCCCGACGGTCCCCCTTGCGGTTGCGGCAAACGCGGCTGCGCCGAGGTGTTTCTGAGCTACCGGCGCTGGCAGGAGGGGGCTTCGGAGGAGCTCCTCAAGGAGATGTCCGAAAGACTCGCTCATCTCTGCGCCATCGCCCTGAGCACCTTGGACCCTGGGCTGGTGGTCCTCGGCGGCCCCCTCGCCGAGGCTGCCGGGGAGAAGCTTCTAGAGGAGGTGCGGAAGCGGCTTCCCCGCTACGCCCTGAAGGTGCATGAGCCCGACCAGGTGGTCCTTTCCCCCTTTGGACGGGATGCGGCCCTTCTGGGGGCAGGCGCCTTGGCCGCAAGCCGATTTGTGGATTCCCTGGCTTTTGAGGAGGTGATGTAGGTGTACGAGCCCAAACCGGAGCACAGGTTTACCTTTGGCCTTTGGACTGTGGGCAATGTGGGCCGTGATCCCTTCGGGGACGCGGTTCGGGAGAGGCTGGACCCGGTTTACGTGGTTCATAAGCTGGCGGAGCTTGGGGCCTACGGGGTAAACCTTCACGACGAGGACCTGATCCCGCGGGGCACGCCTCCTCAGGAGCGGGACCAGATCGTGAGGCGCTTCAAGAAGGCTCTCGATGAAACCGGCCTCAAGGTCCCCATGGTCACCGCCAACCTCTTCTCCGACCCTGCTTTCAAGGACGGGGCCTTCACGAGCCCGGACCCTTGGGTTCGGGCCTATGCCTTGCGGAAGAGCCTGGAGACCATGGACCTGGGGGCAGAGCTTGGGGCCGAGATCTACGTGGTCTGGCCGGGCCGGGAGGGAGCTGAGGTGGAGGCCACGGGCAAGGCCCGGAAGGTCTGGGACTGGGTGCGGGAGGCGCTGAACTTCATGGCCGCCTACGCCGAGGACCAGGGATACGGGTACCGGTTTGCCCTCGAGCCCAAGCCTAACGAGCCCCGGGGGGACATTTACTTCGCCACCGTGGGGAGCATGCTCGCCTTTATTCATACCCTGGACCGGCCCGAGCGCTTCGGCCTGAACCCCGAGTTCGCCCACGAGACCATGGCCGGGCTTAACTTTGTCCACGCCGTGGCCCAGGCTCTCGACGCCGGGAAGCTTTTCCACATTGACCTCAACGACCAACGGATGAGCCGGTTTGACCAGGACCTCCGCTTCGGCTCGGAGAACCTCAAGGCGGCCTTTTTCCTGGTGGACCTCCTGGAAAGCTCCGGCTACCAGGGCCCCCGCCACTTTGACGCCCACGCCCTGCGTACCGAGGACGAAGAAGGGGTTTGGGCCTTCGCCCGAGGCTGCATGCGTACCTACCTGATCTTAAAGGAAAGGGCTGAAGCCTTCCGCGAGGATCCCGAGGTCAAGGAGCTTCTTGCCGCTTACTATCAAGAAGATCCTGCGGCCTTGGCCCTTTTGGGCCCCTACTCCCGCGAGAAGGCCGAAGCCCTCAAGCGGGCGGAGCTTCCCCTCGAGGCCAAGCGGCGCCGGGGTTATGCCCTGGAACGCCTGGACCAGCTGGCGGTGGAGTACCTCCTGGGGGTGCGGGGGTGAGGGCGGCCATCGGCTTGGACCTGGGAACGAGCGGGCTCAAGGCCCTGGTGCTGGACGAGGAGGGTAGAAAGCGCGCTGAGGCCCGGGCCGGTTACCCCCTTCACACCCCGAGGCCGGGCTGGACGGAGCAGGACCCCCAGGACTGGGCCCGGGCCCTGAAGGAGGTGTTCCGGGCCCTGGCGCCGAAGCTTTCGGGCTTGGAGGTGGTGGGCCTGGGGCTTTCCGGGCAGATGCACGGGGCGGTCTTCCTGGACCGGGAGGGCCGTTTCCTCCTTCCTGCGCCCCTTTGGAACGACCAGCGCACGGAGGAGGAAGTCCGGTGGATGGAAGAGGTCTTCCCTCGGCCCGAGCTCATCCGCCGCACGGGCAACCCTGCGGTCACCGGCTTCCAGCTCCCTAAGGTCCTGTGGCTCAAGCGCCACCGCCCAGACCTCTTCGCCAGGGTCCATCGGGTCCTCCTTCCCAAGGACTACCTGGGCTTCCTCCTCACGGGCGTCCAGGCCACGGAGTACTCGGACGCCTCTGGGGTGGGGGCCATGGACATCGCCCGCCGGGTGTGGGACGGCGAGCTCCTCCAGGCTTTGGGCCTCGTTTCCGACCTCTTTCCCGAGCTCGGGGAGAGCCACCGGGTGGTGGGGGGCTTGAGGCCAGAGTGGGCCGAGGTCCTGGGGGTGAAGGCGGGGATTCCCGTGGTGGCGGGGGCGGGCGACAACGCCGCTGCTGCCTTGGGCCTGGGCATTTCCCGCCACCGGAAGGGGGTGGGAAGCGTGTCCTTGGGGACCAGCGGGGTCCTCTTCCTCCCCTTAGAAACCCCGACCCCTGATCCCGAGGGTCGCGTCCACCTCTTCTGCCACGCCGATGGGGCCTACCACCTCCTGGGGGTTACCCTGAGTGCGGCCGGGAGTCTAGAGTGGCTGCGGAAGCTCTTTCCCGAGGCCAGTCTGGAGACTCTTCTCCGGGAAGCTGAGGCTGCTCCTCTGGGGGCCTTGGGCCTCTACTTCCTCCCTTTCCTTGCCGGGGAGCGGAGTCCCTACCTCGAGCCCCGGCTCCGGGGGGCCTTCCTAGGGCTTTCTCTGGCTCACACCCGCGGACACCTGGTGCGGGCGGTGCTGGAGGGGGTGGCCCTGAGCCTCGGGGTGGTCCACCGGGTCATGCGCCGCCTGGCCCAGGCCGAGGCCTACCTGGCCACCGGGGGTGGGTCGGCCTCCGACCTCTGGCTGGCCCTCCTTGCCGGGGCCCTAGAGACTCCTGTCCTCCGGGTGGTGGGCGAGGAGGGGGCGGCGCGGGGCGCGGCGATCCTGGCCCTGGTGGGGGCAGGGGTCTACGCCAGCCTGGAAGAGGCCCTCCGGGCCACCCAGCTGGAGGCGGTTCCCGGGCCACCGCCCGTGGAAGGGGTTGGGGCCTTGCTCCCGGACTACGAGGCCTGGGTGGAACTGCTTCTGGAACGCTACCGGAGGTTGCCGTGAACATCGAGGCCCTGGAGAGGCTTCGCGGCTGGATGCGGGCGAAGGGCTTTTCCCGCTTCTACGTGGTCCGCCCGGAGAACTTTGCCTGGCTTGTGGGCGGGGCCAACACCCTGGGGATGGGGGAGAGCGTGGCCTACCTGGAGGTGGGGGAGGAGGTGGTCCTGCACACGAGCGCCATAGAACACCCCCGGATGGTGGAGGAGGAAGCCCCGGGGCTTCCCGCAAGGGTCCACCCCTGGTACGCCTTCCCCCCGCCGCCAGGCCCCAATGACCTGGAGCACGACCTTACTCCCCTCCGGCTTGTCCTCTCCCGGGAGGCCCAGGGGGCCTTTACCCACCTCGGGCGGGAGGCGGCGATGGCGGTGGGGGAGGTGGTGCGCTCGGCCCGGCCGGAATGGACGGAGTACGCCCTCGCCGGGGCCTTGGCGGAGGCGTTGTGGGGGAGGGGGCTTCGGCCCCTGCTTCTTTTGGTGGCGGGGGAGGAGAGGCTTTTCCGGCACCGCCACCCTCTGCCCAAGGGGAAGCCCCTGGGGCGGGCCTTTATGGCGGTGGTGTGCGCGGAGCGGGGGGGATTGGTGGCGAACCTTACCCGGATGGCGAGCTTTGGCCACGGGGAGGTGGAGGCCCGGTACCGGAAGGTCTTGGAGGTGGAGGCGGCGGCCTTATCGGCTTCCCGGCCCGGGGCCACCTTGGGGGAGGTGTTTGCGGCGCTTCAGGGGGCTTACGCGCGGGTGGGTTTTCCTCGGGCCTGGGGGGAGCACCACCAGGGGGGCGTGGGGGGTTATCGGTCCCGGGAGGTCGTCGCCACGCCGGGGCACCCTTTGGTTTTGGAGGCGGGGATGGTCCTGGCCTGGAACCCGAGCCTTTCGGGGGCCAAGGTGGAGGACACGTTTCTCCTCACGGAGGGGGGCCTCCTGAACCTCACGGAGGACCCCTTCTGGCCCGCGGTGGAGGTAGAGGGGAGGAGGCGGCCCGACCTCTGGCGGGGAGGTGGGTAGTCATGCGTATCGGTTTAGTTGGCGCCGGGTGGTGGGCGAGGGAGGTGCACGCCCCGGCCTTTCACGGGGCGGGGGCCCAAATCCAGGGAGTGTACGCCCAGGGAAGTCCCCGGGCTCGTGCCCTGGCGGAAGCCTATGGGGCGAAGGTCTACGAGGATTATGGTGAACTTCTGGAAAACGTGGACGCGGTGGCCATCGCCACGCCGGATGCTGCTCATGTGCCCTTAGCCCTAGAGGCTGTCCGGCGAGGAAGGCACGTCTTTCTGGAAAAGCCAGTAGGCCTCAGCCTGGAAGAGGCTCGTTCCCTGCTTCAGGAGGCGGAGGCGCGGGGTGTGGTGGCCATGACTGCCCTCACCGCACGGGCCGACTGGGGGGCGGAGACCGCTTTCCAGGTTCGGGAGCGGCTCGGGGAGGTGGTGGCCTTCCGGGGGGCCTTCCTTGCCGACTACCTGGCGGATCCCCAGGCTCCCGTTCCCTGGCGGGGGGGGCTTGCCGGCGGGGGTCGGGCTGGGGTGGTGGGGGACCTCGGGGCCCACCTCTTTGACCTCACCGCCTGGCTCCTTGGGAAGCCGCTGGAGGAGGTCATCGCCCGTACGGAGATCCTCTTCCTTGGCCGGGAGAACCCGGATTGGGCGGGAATTCTGGCCCGTGCGGGCCAGACCTGGGGTTCCTTGGAGCTTTCCCGGGTCCATCCCGTCCGGCCGCAGCGGCTTTACCTGGAAGTGGAAGGCGATCGGGGTGCCCTCCGGGTTCTGCTGGCCCTGGCCGGGCGGGCCGAGGAGGCTGCGGTGTTTTGGTCCGAGCGCCCCGGGGCGTGGGAACCTCTTCTCCTGGATCCTGGGCTGTTGCGGGGTCGGAATCCCAGGGAGCCATGGGGCCTCTTCCATTTCCGTGAGCTCGTGCGGCGCTTTCTCCGCGCCATCGAGCTTGGAGAACAGCCGGTCCCTTCTTTGAGAGAAGGGGTTGTGGCTCAGGCAGTGATTGAAGCCGTTTTGGAGAGCAGCTTAGAAGGTAAAGCGCAGGAGGTAGAAGGTGTTTGAGGGAAGGGTTGCGGTAATCACGGGGGCGAGCCGAGGCATCGGGCGGGCCATCGCTTTGGCCCTGGCTGGACGGGGAGCGGACGTGGTACTCGCTGCCCGAGACCGGGAGCGTCTGGCCAAGGTGGCCCAGGAGGTGGAGGCTTTGGGCCGGAAGGCCTTGGTTGTGCCTGGGGACCTCCGGCAGGAGGAGGCTGTGGAGGCCTTGCGCCAGGAGACCCTCCGGACCTTTGGCACCGTGGACATCGTGGTGAACAACGCTGGGGTAGGAAAGTACGGGCCTCTTCTGGATTTCACCCCGGCAGACTACGACTGGATTATGGACACCAACATGCGGGCGAGTTTCCTGGTGACCCGCGCTTTTTTGCCGACCCTTCTCGCCAAGGGCTCCGGAGACTTGATCTTTGTAGCTTCTGTGGCGGGGCTCAAAGGTCTTCCGCATGAGGCGGTTTACTGCGCGAGCAAGTTCGCCCAGGTGGGTTTTGCTCAAGCTTTAGACCACGAGGTGAGGGAGAAGGGCATCCGGGTGAGCGTCATCGCTCCCGGTGGGGTGAAGACCGAGTTTGCCTTTGGCACGGGTAGGACGCCGGGGGATCCTCGTCTTGAAGCCTTCCTCCGTCCAGAGGAGGTGGCGGAAGCCGTTATCTTCGCCCTATCTCAGCCCCCTCACTCCCGGGTTTTCTTGGTGGGCGTGCGCCCTATGGTGGAGCCCCTTTGGTCGTGTCAAGAGTTATGTGTAAGAGTCTGTGTACGGGGGGCATACCGCTCCTGAAGCATCTTCTCCAGTACCTCCTTCACCTCCGAGAACCCCTTTAGTTTCCGTTCTGCCCACCTCCCTTCCTG
>Ga0228625_1001076_pt1 | contig 9997 bp, 7 predicted proteins | sample 30DmetaG_FD_190482 | JGI IMG/M metagenome (GOLD analysis project Ga0228625, IMG submission 190482) | Seawater microbial communities from Monterey Bay, California, United States - 30D | ecosystem: Environmental > Aquatic > Marine > Coastal | place: USA: California | collected 2016-10-05
CATGGAAGTCATTGCTGGACCGGATGCTTTTGACGCAACGGCGATGCAAGAACCATTAACTCCTGTTACAAAGGGCCAGCCCAAAAAAGTGGCGTACCTAAAAACCGCAGTGGACAATCCTGCAGTAGACGAAGGCGTTCGCAAGGCATTTATGGCCCAGCTCGAACTGCTTGAAAACGCAGGGGTAGTCGTTGAGCCGGTAGAGCTAGAGCTCTTGAATACGCTGGTTCCCATTTATTACATCATTACCACGGCTGAAGCCAGTTCCAACCTCGCAAGGTTTGACGGGGTTCACGCAGGTTACCGCCACCCAGAAAGCACGGATCTTGAGAGCGTTTATAAACTCAGCCGCAGCGCGGGATTTGGCAAAGAAGTACAACGCCGTATTATGTTGGGGACCTTCGTATTGAGCTCCGGATATTACGATTCATTCTTTGGCAAGGCACAATCGGCCCGTCGTTTGGTTCAAGAGTGGACCGACAAAACGTTAGAAGAATACGACGCTATTTTATGTCCTACCTCGCCTACGACAGCGTTTGAGATAGGACGCGAGGTGAGCGACCCTACCGTGAATTATTTAGAAGATATTTTTACAGTTCAAGCAAATATTGCAGGCGTTCCCGCCGTTAGTATTCCTATGGGCGTCCATGCAAACGGACTACCGATGGGTCTTCAGCTCATGGGAAGTAACGGTGCGGATTTGGACGTATTGGCCATGGCCGATTGGATCCAAAACCACTAAGAATGCGTACGACAATCACCTTACTTTTTACCTTCATTTTCGCTATTGCTTTTAGTCAAAATAGCGACACAACTGCGTTATCCGCTGATACAAACGCAACCGGGCTTGCGGCGTCAACTGCTTTAGATAGCGCCGCACTGTGGGCACTGGATGAGCGTCTTGCAAAATTGGATTCTGAGCATGTTTTTCGCACCGCAGCTCAGGTTAAAACCATTGACACCGTACATCCGCTGCCGCTAACGGACAGCATCTTTGAACACTACATGGCGGAATTGGACCAACGTACTCCGTTTGAGATGACCTACAACCCAACGGTTCGAAAATACATCGAGCGCTACCTTAAATTTGGTACTGCGCGGTTGAGTCGCATGATGGCTCACGGTCAATTCTACTTCCCCATGTTCGAGGAACACCTCGACAAATATGACATGCCGTTAGAGATTAAATACCTGGCAGTTGTAGAAAGTGCGTTAAACCCTAAGGCCCGCTCCTACGTCGGTGCAACCGGATTATGGCAGTTCATGTACAGTACAGGTAAGATGTATGACCTCAAGGTCAACAGCTACGTTGATGACCGCAATGATCCTATGAAAAGTACCGAAGCTGCATGCCAATACATGCTCAAAATGTATGCGGTATTTGAAGATTGGAACCTCGTTTTAGCAGCGTACAATAGTGGTCCCGGCAATGTCCGCAAAGCCATTCGCCGCAGTGGGGGAAAAACTTCGTACTGGGAGATTCGTCCGTTTTTACCACGTGAAACTTCGGCGTACGTACCGCTATTCATAGCAGCGACTTATGCCATGGAGTACGGGCACATGTACGGTGTAGGACCCGCAGATATACCTGCCTACTATATTGAAACCGATACGGTCCGCGTTACAAACCAATTACACTTTCAACAGGTGGAACAGCAGCTGAGTGTGGCACCCGAACTGCTGGAATTCTTAAATCCACAGTACAGGTATAAGATTATTCCTGTAGTCGATGGTACAGATTATTTCATCACCCTGCCTAAGGAAAGTGCAGCATCCTTTAGAGCCCAGCAGGATTCTATTTATTCGATTGCTGCTGGCTATTTTGAGTCGCGCGCAAGTGCTATGCCCGAATTCACCCAAATGAATGAGCGTACAACACATCGCGTTAAAAGCGGCGAAACCTTAGGTCACATTGCCGGGAAATATGGAGTAGGCGTGAGTGAGATCAAACGTTGGAACGGCCTAACTTCAGATATGATTCGTATCGGTCAACGCATTGTAGTTTATCCGCGCCGCATCTAAACCGACGTGCTAGAGGGACGCTTTGGTCTACTTTTTGCCTATTTTCAAGCACTAAATCCTGCATTATGTTTCGCAATAGCGCTTTAGCCACATTTCTTGTTACTGCTTCGTTTTCTCTTGTCCTCTTTAGTGGATGTGCAGAGAAAAATGCCGACGGTACCACCAAAAAAAAGCAGCGCATACTGCCCCCTTCAAGCGGCACGCACAGTGAACTTTTGCTGGTCATGCCAGATGAGCTTTGGGAAGGTGCACCGGGGGAAGAATTCAGAGCTTTGTACCTTGCAGATGTAGAAGGATTGCCACAAGCGGAAGCCTATTTCGACGCCTCTAGAGTTGAGCCGAAGGACGTCAATAAAATTCTACAGAAAACAAAGAGCATTCTCTGGGTTGAAAAAAGCGATACCTCCTTCGTGAAAATGCAGAAAGATTTATGGGCGCGTCCGCAACGGATCGTTCGCATAACTGCACCGAGCGAGAAAGCTGTAGCGAAATCCATAAAAGAAAGCGCAAAGCAATTGATGGCTGCCTTTAAAGAGCACGACATGAGTGTGATTCAGGGTCGGCTGAAGAAATCTGCCTATGCTTATACCCATGAAAACTTAAAGGATATAGGCATTAAGAAGATGCTACTGCATCAAGGTTTTGACCCCACATTAGACAAAAAGGACCTGAAGATTTTCGCAACGAAAACGGTGAAAACGATTCAGTACGTAATGGTCAGCGAACGCCCCATGACGGAAGGTCTGGTCAGTGTTGATGCTATTATTGCGCACCGCGACAGCATTGGAAAAAACTATTTTGAGGGCAGTTATGAAGGATCCTATATGTCTACTGAATTAATGATTCCTCCCAGCATTGAGAATACAGAAATCAGCGGGATGTTTGCTATTGAAACGCGCGGATTGTGGCGAATGAATGGCGATTTTATGGGTGGCCCGTTCTTATCCTACACCATTTACGACGAGAAAAACGACCGCATATTGACCATCGAAAGTCTACTCTACGGACCTACCGCGAAGAAGCGAAATGTAGTGTTAGAAATGGAGGCAATGATGCGTTCCATTAAGTTGTAGTAAAGCCGCCTATACTGTACCTTGGGAAGACAAACCCAAGGAAGCATGTTAGAAGTAACTACAAGAGAAGGTGTATTGACCATTACCTTCGACCGTCCAGACAAATTCAACGCATTTAACCGCGAACTCGCCTTAGGTGTGCAGGAAGCTTTGCGCCTCGCTGCGACAGATGCGAAGGTTCGTTGCGTGGTGATTACTGGAGCAGGTAAGGCCTTTTGTGCCGGTCAAGACCTAGGCGAAGCCATCGCTGAAGATGGCCCCACGTTGCGCGACATCGTCGCGAAGCATTACAATCCCATCATTAAAGCCATTAGAGAATTACCGAAGCCAGTGATTGCAGCGGTCAACGGTGTTGCTGCTGGGGCAGGTGCAAATATTGCGCTCGCTTGTGATATTGTAGTGGCTCACGAAAAGGCTAGTTTTGTGCAAGCCTTTAGTAAAATTGGCCTTATTCCAGATAGCGGAGGTACGTTTACACTGCCTAGATTGGTCGGTTTTCAGCACGCGAGTGCACTGATGATGACCGGCGATAAGGTACCTGCTGCTCAAGCGCAGCGCATGGGAATGGTGTATCAGGTGTTCCCGGAAGAGCGTTACGAAGGAGAAGTTGCTGCATTGGCGCTGCGCATGGCTCAGATGCCGACTAAGGCTTTGGCGTTGACTAAACGGGCGTTGAACGCAGCGGCAACGAATGATCTCAACACGCAATTGGACCTGGAAGAAGCACTGCAGACCAAAGCAGGAAAAACATACGATTTCAACGAAGGTGTCCAGTCGTTTTTGGAAAAGCGCGCACCTGAATTTAAAGGAGAATAAAATGAAAGTAGCTGTATTAGGTGCAGGTGCCATGGGCACTGGGATTGGACAGATTGCCGCACAGAATGGGTGCGACGTCGTGTATTACGACAGTTTCCCTGGTGCCACAGACCGCAGTAAAGCGTCGATAGAAAAGATTTTTAATCGGTTAGCGGAGAAAGGTAAAATCACTTCAGACCAAAAAGAAGAAATGCTGGGCCGCATGCATTGGAGTGCAGATTTAAATGCCGTTTCGGGCGCAGATTTAGTGGTTGAAGCCGTGATTGAAGACCTCGAGGTGAAAAAAGCGTTGTTCGCGCAAGTTGAGCCACTAATTGCTGAAACCGCTTGGCTGTGCACCAACACCTCCAGTCTCAGCATAGCAGCACTTTCAGCTGGACTAAAACATCCTGAACGCTTCGGCGGTTTGCACTTTTTCAACCCAGCACCGTTGATGCCTTTGGTAGAGGTTGTGCCAGGAGTGAAAACCGGCGATGACTTTACCGAACGCATGGAAGCCTTAATGCAGCAATGGGGTAAAGTACCTGTTGTGGCTAAAGATACGCCCGGGTTTATCGTGAATAAAGTGGCACGTCCGTTTTACAGTGAGGCCATTAAACTCTATGAAGAAGGAGTGGCAAGTGTTGCTGAGATTGATGCCGCAGTGAAAAGTATAGGGTTTCGAATGGGACCTTTTGAATTGACCGATCTCATAGGGCACGACGTAAATTATACGGTGACGGAAACCGTCTGGAGCCAATTCTTTTACGACCCTCGGTTCAGACCTTCCATCACCCAAAAAAGACTTAAAGAAGCGGGATTGTACGGTCGTAAAACCGGCCGCGGTTTCTACAACTACGCAAGCGGTATGAACGCCGCAGTCGTGGCGCAAGAAGAAGCAGAAATTGATCCCATGCTGAGCGAAAAAATAGTCGAACGCATTCTGTGCCTCATTATTAATGAAGCCTTAGATGCAGTATGGCAAGGCATTGCCGCTCCGGAAAACGTTGATCTCGCCATGACTAAAGGGGTAAATTACCCTAAAGGACCCATTCAATGGGGACGTGAGATGGGCTGGGACCAAGTGCTCGGCACCTTGAAGCGCTGCCACAAACACTATGGCGACGACCGCTACCGCCCTTGTCCGTTATTGCGTCACCTGAATACGGGAAATGCGGAATTGGGCGAAGGTCAGTTGACGGACAATTTTATGGTGTGATACTGTGACTCAACCCAGCGATAAACTCCTTCAACGCGCCTATGCGCAGGATGCTTCCATCTATCAGGAAACGCCTGAATCTGTTGCCTTTCCAAAGTCCACAGAAGAGGTTATTGCGCTGGTAAAATCAGGCAACGCACTGATCCCACGCGCCGCAGGAACCTCCCTCGCGGGTCAAGTCGTGGGCGATGGTACGGTCCTGGATACCGGAAGGCACATGAACGCCATTCTCCACATCAACGTAGAGGAGCGATGGGCAGAGGTACAACCCGGTGTGGTCCGGGACGAACTCAACCACCACTTAAAAGAACATGGGCTATTTTTCGGTCCCAACACCTCCACCTCCAACCGCTGTATGATGGGCGGCATGGTCGGCAATAACAGCTCCGGCTCTACCTCTATTTCATACGGAACCACCCGAGAGAAATTAGTAGGTATGGAATATGTCACCGCAGATGGCGTGTTGCGCGCTATGGGCAATATCGACTCTGAAGGGGTGCGAGAAATTCCTGAAGCCGTTGAACTTTGGCGCGAACAGTGGGCTGAAGCTTGGGCTGAAGAGAACCTTGCCACATATTTTCCAGATCCAAGCATTCACAGGCGCAACACCGGCTATGCTATTGATTTGATTGGTGCAGACCCAAAAGCGCTGCTGCAAGTACTGTGCGGCTCCGAAGGAACATTGGGTATTACTACGAAAATTCGATTAAAATTGGATCCGCTGCCTCCTGCACATATTGCTGTTGCAGCGTTGCATTTCCGCAGTATGGATGATGCCATGGGGGCAACACCCGCGCTGATGAAGCAGCGGCCTTACCAGTTGGAGTTGATGGACCGCATCATTCTCGAATGTACACGTGAGAGTAAAGAATATTCCAGCTACCGCAATTTCGTTCAGGGCGATCCTGCTGCTATTTTATTGGTGGAAGTTCGTGGCGAAAGCGAGGCAGAATTGGCTGAAAATCTCGCGGCATTACCCACAGATTCTAGCTATGCTAAGGCGGAATTATTCGGTGACGAAAGCGATAAAGTCTGGAAGCTCCGTGCGGCAGGATTGGGACTACTTTCCAATGTCCCGGGCGATGCAAAACCCGTAGCGTGTATTGAAGATACCGCCGTACGCATCGAGGTGCTCCAAGACTACATCCGTGAGTTTGATGCATTGATGCAAGGCTTCGGCCAGGAAAGTGTGTACTACGCGCATGCCGGTGCCGGGGAATTGCACTTGAGACCTATTTTGAATTTGAAGACTTCTGAAGGGGTCCGATTGCTGTATGAGATCAGCAAGGCCAGCGCCGCGCTCGTCAAGAAATATGGTGGATCCTTATCTGGCGAGCACGGCGACGGCCGCGTCCGTGCAGCATTTATCAAAGACTTTTATGGCCCCGAGGTGTACCCTTGGATGGAAAGCTTCAAGAAGGCGTGGGATCCTGAGAACCAGTTGAACCCGGGCAAGATTGTGGGCGCCAAACCCATGAACGAAGATTTGCGCTATGAAGTAGATCGAGAGGAGCCCGTTTTAGATACCCAGTTTCCCTTCAGCGAAGAGGGCGGCTTTCTGCGTGCTGTAGAAAAGTGCAATGGATCTGGCGACTGCCGACGACTGCCGCATACGGGAGCTCTGATGTGTCCTTCTTATATGGCCTCCCGCGATGAATGGGACAGTACGCGTGGACGGGCGAATGTGCTCCGCAGCGTATTGACCGAGCAAAGTATAGAAGGATTTAAAGCGCCAGAATTGGCCGAGGCGATGCAACATTGTGTGGGCTGTAAAGGCTGTACGAAAGAGTGTCCTTCCGGGGTGGATATGGCGGCAATGAAAGCAGAATACCTGTACCAAAACCGCTCTAAACGCACCATAGCGGATAAGGCCTTTGCCAACTTCCACAAGAGTTTGAGCTATCAGGGATGGTGGCGTTTCATCAACCCTGTTTTGAAATCAGGACTGACCAAGCGATTGATGGGCATTCATCCAGAGCGATCTGTTCCGGGGCTGGCACCACCGGCCTATATGAAAGCCTATGAAAAAAGCTATTCGGTAGAAAGCGCCGCAGGCCGCGAGCGCGCGGTGATCTTGTGGGTGGATGAATTTACACAGGCGAACGATCCCATGTTGGTGGGCAAGGCTTGTGATGTGCTCGGCGCGCTCGGTTATAGTCCAGCGGTCGTTTGTAGCCCAAGTGGACGCGCTGCGCTCAGTGGTGGTTTTTTACCAGAATCGAAGAAATTGGCCAAAAAAGCACTAAAAAAGCTCCAAAATGCAGCAAAAACGCTCAAAAACGCACCGATTTTAGGTGTAGAGGCAAGCGCAGTTCTTAGCGCGGTAGACGAATACGGTCGGTTGTTGCCAGAGGAAAAGAAGTGGATTGAAGATCAAAGGATAGCAACGATTGATAAATTTTTAGCGGACGAATTGCCAAAGCTGACCGGGACGAAGCAACTCTTCGCGCCATACCCAAAGGAAATTTTACTCCACGTGCACTGCCATCAGAAAAGTTTAGAAAGCGCAGGCGATACAGCCTATGTACTGCAACTCCTTTTAGGAGCGAAAGTAAATCGAGTGAAAAGTAGTTGCTGCGGTATGGCTGGGTCGTACGGAATGAAACGCGAAAATTTCGAAATGAGTAAAAAGATGGCAGATTTGGTTTTACTACCGGCCATTGAAGCATTCGAAGGTGAACACATCGTTGCGACTGGAACTTCGTGCCGTCACCAGATCGATGACCTCAGTTCGCGAAGCGCAGTACATCTTATGGATGTGCTTTGGGAGCAGCTGCAGTTTTAGGCGGACCTAGTTCTCTGCCTGCTCAAATTTCACAATGACATCTTGAATTCCCGTGAGTACGGTATCACGCATGCCATGAACGATGGACAAGGTGTAACGCTCGTTTCCTCTGAAGCGAACAGCACCTCCACCTATGGGCGCGAAAACCGTTTTAAGTGTGCTCATTCCCGTTCCATTCCATCGGCCCAGATCGTCTGCCAATGCCATGTTTACGGTATCAGAATATTCCACGCCCTGACTCGAACGTATGGTGCGAAAGAGGTAGAGATTGTTGTACGGGTAGTCGTCTAGATGCCGGACGTACATGCCCATGAAAACGGGCGTTTCTGCATCTTCGGGCGCCCACTGGACCGTGATGGCGCTATCTACATGCCACCGGTTGTTTTCAAAGCTGGTCAATTCATCCAAAACTGGAGGCGCCGAACAACTTTGTAGAAAAAGAAAAAACAGTGAAAAAAGACCCAAAACGAGTCGATTTTCAGCTGTTTTTATGTGTTTTTGCGCAAAAAACGGCATTATTCTGCTTTTTTCGGTGCGTTTGGTTTCTTACCATTACGGTTACGACCGCCGCGATTTCTGTTGCGTCCACCGCGGCTTTTACGGCCCTTTGGCTGATCGAAACGGGTAATGCTGTCTTCTGCACTTCCGCCCACAAAATCGGCCACCGCGACCTCAGCTTTCGCTTTTGGTTGTTCGATGTACGCAAATTCTGCAAGGTTGTCTGGGGTTTCCCCTTGTTTGTTCGCTTCCACAATCTCAAGAACCTGGTCGAGCTTTAGCGGCACCCAGTTGTTTGGATCGCTGTCGAGCGAATACCACAGCATCTCTTTGAAAATATCCATTTTCTGGAAGAACGCTACGCCTTTCGCGAGCTTGAGTTTCTTTGAAGGCGATGGGAATCGCTTCACTGCTTCGATGTAACTGTCTAATTCATAGTTCAAGCAGCACTTCAACTTCCCACACTGGCCCGCCAACTTTTGCGGATTCAGACTGAGCTGTTGATAGCGCGCTGCCGCAGTATTCACACTGCGGAAATCACTGAGCCAGGTAGAACAACACAACTCACGGCCACAGGAACCTATACCACCTAAACGCTGGGCTTCCTGGCGTGCGCCGATCTGTTTCATTTCAATACGAACAGAGAACAATTGGGCCAATTCACGGATCAATTGACGGAAATCTACGCGCTCATCTGCCGTGTAGTAAAACGTCGATTTAGAACCGTCGCCCTGAAATTCCACATCGGAAATTTTCATCTTCAACCCTAGACGCTGGGCCACATCGCGGCTCTGCATCATGGTTTGCTTTTCACGCGCTCGAGCCTCAGCCCATTTCTCTAAATCGCGCTCTGACGCTTTACGGTATACTTTGTTCGGATTCTCTTCCGATTCATACCTGAATTTCTTTTTATTCATCTGGAGCTTTACCAGCTCCCCGGTGATAGAGACGTTTCCTATGTCGTGTCCGGAGTGGGCTTCTACAGCCACAGCATCTCCGATCTGGAGTGGAAGACCTTCTGCATTGTGGAAAAATTCCTTGCGTCCGTTCTTAAATCTGACCTCAACCCAATCAAAAGCTTGATCTGTCGAGGGTAGTTCCATATTTGAAAGCCAGTCATAGACCGACAGTTTTCCGCATCCTCCAGTTCCACATGAGCCGTTGCTTTGACAACCCTTTGGAACGCCACCACCGCTGCCACAATTACTGCATGCCATGGTCGTTATATTTATGCTATCAAACAACAACTTTGTTGTGTTGTTTGCGATACTAAGGTCGTAAATTGAACCCATGATTGAACGGAATCTGTTTAAAATTCTCCTCACCGCTTGTTTCGCGGTTCTACTGGCCCCGTTAGCGAAGGCACAAGAAGGGAAATGGCAGGCTGCGAGTGCTTTTGAGTACTGGGTTGACCATCTCCCTTACAACACGTTTGAGCACGTGGACCAATTAGACCCCCTCGTATTCTGCGCCTCTCAAGACAACCTACTCATCATCGATGGCAGCACGGACGAATTTTCCAGGTACTCCCGCATCAACGGACTTTCAGGAACTAACATCACCGCCTTACGCGCAGATGTTTCCTCACAAACCGTTTGGATCGGC
>Ga0228625_1001104_pt1 | contig 9830 bp, 6 predicted proteins | sample 30DmetaG_FD_190482 | JGI IMG/M metagenome (GOLD analysis project Ga0228625, IMG submission 190482) | Seawater microbial communities from Monterey Bay, California, United States - 30D | ecosystem: Environmental > Aquatic > Marine > Coastal | place: USA: California | collected 2016-10-05
ATAATAGCAGGTGTAATATCAATACCTCAAGTGTTTGTGGCTAAACAATGGAATTTAGTCGCAGTTAATTTAAACGTAGCAATAGCTTACATAATACTATATTTAACATAAATGAGTTGGAATGAAAATTGGATCAAAGATAAAGACTTTCCTATATGGGGAGACACAGACGTATACAAGAAGACAATATCCGGGGGATATTTATATAACGGAGAAACGCCTAAAGAAGCATACTATAGGGTCGCTAATGCAGTTGCTAGGCGATTGGATAAACCGGAAATGGCCGAAACGTTTTTTAATTATATTTGGAACGGTTGGCTATGTCTTGCTAGTCCGGTTCTTAGTAACACAGGGACCGATCGTGGCTTACCTATTAGCTGCTTCGGTATTGATGTCGCTGATAGCATACAAGATATCGGTCAAAAAAATCTAGAAATGATGCTACTCGCTAAGCACGGCGGTGGAGTTGGCGTTGGTATAAATCAAATTAGACCCGCTGGCACTAAAATTACAGGTAATGGAACATCAGACGGAGTTGTCCCTTTTTGCAAAATCTATGATAGCACAATACTCGCGACTAATCAAGGATCAGTCAGAAGAGGAGCTGCATCGGTTAACATCAACATTGAACACGATGACTTTGAAGAGTGGCTTGAAATTAGAGAACCTAAAGGAGATGTCAACAGACAATCGCTTAATTTACATCAGTGTGCAGTTGTGGGTGATAAGTTTATGCGACGCCTTGAACAAGGAGATAAGGATGCTCGATCTAGATGGAGTAAACTTCTTAGAAAACGAAAAGCAACTGGAGAACCGTATATTATGTTTAAAGGGAATGTTAACAAGGCAAATCCAAAAGCATATAAAGAAAACGGATTAAAAGTACATATGACTAATATATGTAGCGAAATAGCATTACACACCGATGAGACACATAGTTTTGTATGTTGTTTATCATCATTAAATTTAGCAAAGTATGAAGAATGGAAAGACACTAACCTTATATATGACTCTATTTACTTTCTTGACGGAGTTATGGAAGAATTTATTCAGAGAGCAAAAGGTTTACGAGGATTTGAGAATAGTATTAGGTCCGCACAAAAAGGACGGGCTTTGGGTCTGGGAGTCCTCGGATGGCATACGTATCTCCAAGACAGAGGTATTCCTTTCGAAGGTTTACTTTCTCAGTTTGCGACTAGGAAAATATTTTCGCAAATTAAAATCGAGAGTGAAAGGGCTTCTATGGCTCTTGCTGAAGATTACGGCGAGCCTCTTTGGTGTGCTGGTACTGGTATGCGTAATACTCATTTGCGGGCTGTTGCTCCCACTGTATCTAATAGTAAGCTTAGTGGGAACGTCTCACCAGGAATAGAGCCTTGGGCTGCTAATGTTTTTACTGAGCAAGGAGCTAATGGTACTTTTATTAGAAAAAATCCTACGCTTGAAAGAGTTTTAGAAGAGCTAAACTTAAATAATTCTAAAGTCTGGAATAAAATATTAAGCGATGGAGGATCAGTGCAAGATGTTAAGGAACTAGATGGTTTATTAAATGGTGAAGATGTGCTTGTTAAAGACGTTTTTAAGACGTTTAAGGAGATCAATCAACTAGAGTTAGTTAATCAGGCTGGAATACGTCAACAGTACATAGATCAAGCTGTAAGCTTAAACTTAGCTTTTCCATCTGAAGCCACTCCAAAGTGGTTGAACAAAGTTCATTTCGATGCTTGGAAAAAAGGTGTTAAGACTTTATATTATACTAGAACTGAAAGTGTTCTACGTGGAGATATTGCAGCTAACGCTATGAATGAAGATTGTTTAGCTTGTGATGGCTAATATGCTATACATATTAATTAAAACGCCGGTAAAATTAATTATCGGCGTTTTTTTATTTTTAATATTTAGTAACTCTACCTTTAGTATTTTTTTCTTTTTGCGCTTTAGCTTTAGAGGCTGGCGTAACTTCGCTCCAGGTTTTCGGAGTTTTGCTACTTACTTTTCTTGTAGGTCTAAAAGTGTTTTCTCCTCCGCTATAATCCTCTTTACCTTTCGGTGTTTCCCATTTTTCTTTAAACCAACGATTTAAATTTTTAAATGGAGTGTTATTTTTATAACTCATATTACTTAGATTTATTTCCCCAATTAGCAGCACCAACTTTTCTACACTTAACTAAAGCTCCGCTAGCGTATGCTGAAGGCCATTTCTTATATCTACTTTTCACTTTTGAGTAGCAGGCATCTTTTTTCTTTGTAGGTGAGTCTTCTGATCCTATTTTGTATCCGTTGTTACCTTTTACGCCCAATCCTTGAGGCCCTGTTCCTTTTGTTCTCATATCTTTATTTTTTAATATGTCCAAATTACGTTTTGTGATTTATCTATGTCCGAGTCCACGTGAATAAATGTATCTGCTATTCCTATACGATTAAATCCAACTGCTAATAAAGCATCTACTATTAAAAAGCGTGTTCTACTATCCTTTGCACTTATATCTACCGCCAACCCTTTTATATGACTTGATGAAGGGTTTTTAATTGATAAAGGGTGTTCTGGACTTCTGTAAGCAGAATTAATAATAAAAGGTATATTAGCGTATTCTCTTGCCTCATCTAATTTAGCAAGAAAATCAACATTCATATTCTCTTCTTTGTCTTTAAAATATTTACTCATTTTCCTCGTCTTTTATTCTAGACCACTTAGCCACGGTGTAACCTATAGTAACTATTAATAATATTATTTTTAGCCAATCTTCTATTTGCGAAAAATTAACTACACCGACCGCACTGCCATTTATAATGTAAAGTCTTAATCCACTTGCATTCATATTATTCTCCTCTTTTGAATTTTCTTTTTTTAATCGGTCGTTTCCAACTACTCGTTACTCCAAATTTACTTTTCTTACCTTTAGTTTTAGATGTTTCTACTAATCCTAAATCCCATTTACTATAACCCAAAGCAAGAGCTACAGATTGCCAAAATTTAGTATCATTATCAACTGCTGTCCTTAAGTTCTCTGCTTTTTTAATAGCTCTATCTAAAGGTATATTCGTCAATGCAGAAACAACTTGTCCTCCTGCATATATAGCTGGATTATCTAAATCGAATCCTACCATCTTTTCTCTTGTAGTTTTAAAGCTAAAAGCTCTACCTGCGCTCATAAGTTTTCTAATCTTTGAAGATATAGGTGGTGATAAATCTAAAGATCTAATAGCTGCTTGAGTAAAATCTGGTTTAGGTTTTTTAGACTGCTTATCTATTTCTAAGTATATGTTTTTACCTGTAGATGCAATTGCTCCATAAACCCCAACTCCTCTAAGAATACTGTCAAGCATTGAATTAGCTATTCTTATTTCTTTCTTGTCAAGCTCTTCTTCATCGTCGTCAAACAAAGCCGAAAACAAAGCCGTTTGCAGAGCGGAGAATATTATGTTTTGTACAAACATATAATAAGCTATCTTTGATATATTAGTTCTTTTGTCTCCACGTCCGTTTTTAAGATCCAAGAAAGCTTTTTTAGTTAATCTCATATATTGCATAGGAGTATTCGCAAAGGCTAATATAATACGACCCAATGGACTAGCTTGTTGTTGAGATATTCTATCTGGTCTTGAAGACTGTTGTGTCTCTTCTGCTATTTCTTGAAAATCTAAGAACGCTTTATCTGTAGCTTCTGCTTCGGTCATGCCTTCTTTCTTAAGAGCGTTTATTCTGTTTCTTATAAATGAAGCACCACCCATTGCGATAGCGAAACTATCTGCTATTTGCGTAGGTAAGAATCCTATTTTTAATAACGAAGCTAAAACTGCTTTTGCTTTATTAGTAGAGGTTTCAGCTGCACTTGCAATATCATCAGCATTGACATCTGTTTTTAATCCGGATCTTCTTTGCTTCAAGAAATCTGAATTAAATAGCATTGCAAAATCAGCCCAAAATTGTTTTTGATTTGCAAAAGCCATTGCTGCTTTAGCTGGATTGTTATCTCCCCAGTTAATAAAGTTTGCTATAGACAATGTTTGAAGTAACGCCGTTCTTGTGTTGAAGAACATAATAGTTCCTACAGAATCATTTACCCAATTCATAAACTTATTAGTAAGCTTGTTAGCTCCGGACGGTCTGTTTCTACCAGTCTTCATTCGGTATAACATATCTTTCAAAGCTTCTACGTAGTTATCTCCATACGCAGCTCTAAGCTTATTTAAATTTTGTTCTGAAAATATTAAATCAGCATTAGCTTGCCATTCTTTAAGAAACTCTGCTCTTTTAGCAGTGTTAACCATATTTATAGCGTCTGTAGTTATACTGCCCGCAAGCCACTCTTTATTAGGTTCCGGGTAACCTTGCAAAGCAATATCAACTTCTTCTGCAAATCTTTTTAAAGCAGGGTTGTCATTAACTATTTTTATTAACTCTTTTTGATCAGTAGCAGTTAATCCATCTATGTCATGACCGTTCTTAACCCATAAGTATACTCTAACAGCTTGTTCATTAGTAAAACCTGTTTCATTAATTTTAGATAAACCTGAAGGTATATTTTTTATATCTTTCTTTAGTTTAGCTACAATTTTAGTTGCTCTTTGCTTGTAAGCTTCAAGGTCTCTAATACCTTTAGCAAAAGGATCAAAAAGTTTTTCTTTAAACCAAGCCGCGTCAAGATTTCCTTGTTCTTTTTTACCTAATAATCTATATAGTAGTCCAGCAAAATCATCAGCTGAAGGTGGAATAAAGAATTTGAATCTACCTTTATTTCTACCTCTTACTTTACCTTTAGCTTTAGAAAATCTTTTATAGGTTTCAATACCGGTAGCTCCTTCAATCATGTCGTTAAACACTTCGTTCATTCCTTTAGAAAACTGAATATCAGATTCTTGAATTACGGACTTATCAAACACTACTATATTGGTAGTGTCTTTACCTGTTTTCAAATCAGTATCAGTAAACCTAGAAGCTTTTATACCTTTCTTTTTAAGAGCTTTAGTTAATCTACTTAAATCTTTTTTAGAAAATGATTCTTGTTCAAATCTAGGGTCAATTAACTCATATAAATTAAGTTCATCTACTTTATAACCTTTTGTTTTAGGCTGAATACCCAGCTTTTCTATTACTTCAAATACTTTTTCTTCTGAAACAACGTTTTCTGCTTTTATCACAAAGTTTTTAACTTCTCCGTAATTACCTTTAGCATATTCTGCAGCTTGAGCTTTATCTTCTGAAAAATAAACTATACCATTTATGTCACCTGTTTTTTGTATATTTCCACCGTGGTAAACATCAATGCTAAGCCCTTCGCTCTTAGACGCTTGTAATATAACATTAGACAAATTAGAAATGCCTTCTTTAGTGTCTAAAGAATTTTGTTTTTTATTTTTTATTTCCTTAAAGTTAGGGAATAATCTCATATATACAGTTGTACCAGATCTGGTTGGTCTAAAAACATTATTAGTCGTAGCTACTAGTCTTTCGTAAAAAGGAGCAAGTTTGCTTTCGTTACTTACAGCATAAGCTCCATATTCACCTATTTGCATTAAGTCAATACCTTTATAAAAATCCTCTACAATAGATTGATCACCCTCATAAGAAACCATACCCGCTTGCTTTTTGGGCATTTCTTGTTTTATTTTTTCCCAAAACTTACTATTAGGTAATTTTATATGTCCGGTTTTGCTGATGGTAGCTTTTTCTTTTTTAGTATTAACCTTGTTAATAGCTTTGATTAAATTATTTAAATATTCTTGTGTTTTTTTACTGTTTATAAAGTCAATAAATTGATCAAAATTTAACTTGCTTATTTCTTTAGATAACTTTATATTATCTTTTAGTGCAATTTTACCGTTTTTAACAACAAAGACTCCAGCAGAGGCGCTCCCTATTTGAGCTTTATCATTAAGCTTCACTTCTATTTTATAAACCTTTTTCCCGTCTGATATTTTAATATCTCCTTTTTTTACTGAAATTAATTCGACTTTTAAACCTGCTTCAGTATATTTTTCTAAAACATTAGTCAAAGCTTTTTCATATTTGAAACCTTTATTAGCAGCTTTTATTTCTTGCATTTGAGCAATAATACCTTCGGAAATTAAATCTCCAGTAATGCGATTGTAGTGATCTAAGTTAACTCCTTTTTTCAGTAAAAAATCTTTAGCAGAAGAGCTATAAATACCCTCTTCTACAAGCATATTAAAAAACGTAGTAGTATCTTTTTTGCCAATGTTATACTCCTGAAGGTTTTTGCTAAATTGTATAACGTCAAAACTAGCTTTTTCTCCTTTGTATCTATCTAATTCTGATTGAAGTTTATTAACTTGAGCTTCGATCGACACTTTTTCTATAATATCTATAGATGTTTCAGGAGCAAGCTCTTGTATAGATTTAAGTTCAGAAATATTTTCTACAGTAGCGTAATCAGCAACAACTTCTTTTGCTACAGGTCTAAGTATTTCCCTAAACAACTGTTTTTGTCTAGCTAAAAGCGTTCCATATTTACCATCTAAAAAGTATTGTAAAAAAGCTTTTGGTGTTGTAGGCTCTACTCTGAATATAGGATTACCTTCTGCTGTCTTTTCTCTACCTATTTTAGTTACTTTGAATAATTTGCTATAACTACTTTTAAGAGTCTTAATAGGCAAAGCTTTAGTAATTATATCAAAAGTATTTTTATCGTTTAAAAAGTCTATGTATGGACCTGGTATACGGGTTTTCTGCTCTCCAGTAATCTTGTCTTTTGTTTGACCAACAGCACCTAACTTTTTACTTAATTTTTTGAACAATGTTTTTTCAACGTAGTCTTCAATCCAAGACACTAAAGTTTCGTATGATTTACCTTTTACTTTTTGAGTAACTTTACGAGCTTCTGACAATGTTCCTTTTTGCGTTCTTACTCTTATCTCTTTTTCTAACTCTTGGGATATATCTTCGATTAAAGCATCGTCAACAACTTCTAATTGATCAAAAGTAGCTTGCCCTCTTTCTACAGCGCCACTTCTATCAACACTTACTTCATCTTCTGTAGCAACAACACCCTTAGCAGCATCTCCTTCTATATCCGACGTGAATTCTTTGCTAGCATCCTTAAACATTAATGACTGTCTAGTCTGAACTATTTTCTTTACGTAACCAGCTAAGTCTTTGTTTTTAGCAGGATTAAATGTACGTATAGCATTACTTACTTCAGCCCTTAATATAGACAAAGCATCTTGAAACTCTAAGGCTTCAGGGCTAGCTTGTTTAAACTTTTGTTGTACAATAGTATTAATATAACCTTCAAATAAAGGTATTAATTTTCTTTCTAAAGAAGACGGTAGAGGTTTATTAGCTTTATACTCAGGTCTATCAACGCTTTCCATGTCTTCGTTGTAAGTAGCCATTATTTTTTTAGATATAGGATCTCTAGGTCCTAAGTCTGTGGTTCTTGTTGGTTTTTCAGGTCTTGCAACTTTGGCTTTAGGCTTAACTTCTTTTTTAATAACAGGTTCAGCAACCGGTTTTGGTGCTTTAGCTGCTTCTTCCGCTTCTTCTAATGCAATTTCTGCTTTCTCTAAATTATCAAGATAGCTAGGGTCATTTGGATCAGCATCTTCTGCTGCTTGTAGATTAGCTTCTGCTTGCTCTACTGTTTGAGATTTTTGTATTTTAGCTGTAGATAAGCCTGCGTCTGACAAGTCTACATCTTTTAGAGCTTCTTTGGCTTTAGCAGTAAACTTACCTTGCTCGGCGCTTTGGTCATATTCTTTAATAAAGTTATATACATCTTTACCTGATTCAAAACTTATATTAGTATATCCCACTGGTTTAAACAAACTGACTATAGCATCTCCTATTTTCTCAAAAGTAGTTTTATCATAGTTTATTTGCTTTTTACGCAAAGCATCAGAAAATATATTTACATATTCTGTATAATAAGTATCACCTGTGTATTTCCTGTCTTTTATAGACTTGTCTACAAACCTTCTTTGACTAGAAGTCATAGATTTTCGGAACTGCTTAACCATTTTTCTTTGGCTTTTAACGTCTCCTACAAGTTTATTTAAAACAGGGTGCAAAAATTCGTGCATACCAACATTTATAGATCCTGTTTTTTTAGCAGCTTCTTTATCTATAACTATTTTATTCCCAATTATAAAAGCTGATATTATTGTTTTAGGATCTTTAGGGTTAAGGTATTTTTGTTTTTCAGATTCAGGCATATTAGATTTTTCAACAAAATCTGCAACATCTTTACTTGTTTCAAACGTTTTAAAGTCTAAGCCTCTAACATCAGCTTCTTCTTTAGCTAGCCCTATATTTTTTTCAAGCTCCATATCAATTAAGCTTTGACGAGCTTCTTTGTATTGAGTATCAAAACCTCCTTTACTTAACTCATAAGCTTCTTCAGATATTTCGCCTCTTCTTAATTTTTTATTAAGCTCAGTTACTTGATAAACAGCTGCATCGGCTAAATCTCTTAAATTTTCTATTTTAGAAATTTGCTTATTATCTAAGCTTTCATATATTTCTTGTCCTTTAACTTCTAATTCTGCTATTTCAGATTCTTTAGCGTCTAATTGGTTTTGCAAACCTTTTCGTACTGTTTTATCAGTAGCTTTTTTATAAGCGGATTTAAGAACTGAAAATTCATTGAGAGCTTTATTTACTGCATCCGCATCTACAACGTTTCTAATAGTACTCATAGCTTTTGCAGAATATGTTCCAGCTGTCATACCGCTACCTCCTATAAAGCCCTGTATACCAGCTTCTAAACCTTCTTGACTTGTAATAGCGTCTATAAATGTTTTAGCTATTTGAGCCTCTTCATTTGTCCCAGATACTCGCCCTAACTCTAAGTTTATTTGATCGGAAGCATGTTGTAATATCTCTGTAGCGAACTCTGTAGAGCCAGTAGCTAACACGTTCATAGCTGTTTTAGCACCGGTATTATATATAAGTTTTTCCGCTAAATACTTACTAGCTTTACCTATAACGCCAGCGTTACCTGATCCGCCTTTTAAAGCTCCTTTAGCTCCTTTCGCTACAATTCCAAGCCCTAACATTTCTAGACCCGTAGAAACAGCACCCATACCTACAGGTATCGCGTTGTCTGCTTTTCCAGTTTTTATAAGTTCATCTAAGCTAACGTTTAAGTTTTCGGCCTTTAATTTATTAAATTCAACGTAATTCTCAGCGACATAATCAGAAAAAAATCCAGTACCTAAAGTTCCTGCTCCGTAAGCAACACTTCCAACCATACTAGTCAAAGCATTTACAGCCCCTGCTAAAACTCCTCCAACATCTCCATCTTTAATACTTTCTATTATACCTTTAGTATCTTTAAACTCTGCTTTTTCAATTTCGTATTTTTTTATAGCTTCTAGAGTAGCTTCGCTACCAAGGCCTTCTCCTAGAAAACTATCGTCTCCATATTTTTTAGCAAATTCATCCACTGAATCTTGCCCTGATATTGCACTAAATATACTGTTTGTAGCAATATCTAAAGCAGAGTTAGCTCCCTCGTCTGTAAACCAAAATTCATAAATATCTCCTACTTGTTCTCCTAGGTTGGAAAATGAGTTTTTAATTGATTGCCACGCCGATAAAGGCTCTTCCGATTTGAACCCCATAACGCTTGACTCCACAGTTGGGTCCGCACTCGCAGAGTCGTTTATCTTTGCTACATCGCCGCTAAAGAATTGATTACTAAAGTCTTCGAAAGATTTAGTATAATCACCTGCGCTTTCTAACGCTCCGTATAGTTTTTTCTGTCCTTCCGTAGATCCAAACTGTGTTTGAAAATCTTCGAAAGATTTAGTATATTTACCTTGTTCAGAAAGTGCTTTGAATAATTTTTCCATTTAATTAAAGATTG
>Ga0228625_1001122_pt1 | contig 9751 bp, 4 predicted proteins | sample 30DmetaG_FD_190482 | JGI IMG/M metagenome (GOLD analysis project Ga0228625, IMG submission 190482) | Seawater microbial communities from Monterey Bay, California, United States - 30D | ecosystem: Environmental > Aquatic > Marine > Coastal | place: USA: California | collected 2016-10-05
GAGCATTTACTTGGAAAAATTTATAAGGAGACTATTATGTGGACTAAACCAACTTATGAAAATATAAGACTTGGATTTGAAATCACTATGTATTTTAGTGTTAGATAATCTATAACTTGCCAATAGGTGTAGAACTAGAAGCAGTCATATTCCAAACTTGTTTCTTTTCTACGCCTTTCTTTTGAGCAAATACTTTAGCATCACAGTTGCTACACACATGAAAATAGTTGTTGCTTAGACGCTTAGGATCCATACTACCTCGTGTGCGTTCAAATTCTTTATCACAGTTGTCGCATCTAAATACACAATGTGTAACTTCACGCTTGTAGGTGTGTTCCGTGCCCGTTTTACTTTTACGAACGTGCCGTGTTTGCTTTTTATATTCTTTCATATACATAACTATATTTACATTAAGATTATAAAATAATATCATAAATAGTAGTAACGAAAGGTAAATTCATGGCTATTTGCACACTCACAAACTCAGCAAAACAACAAATAGACACATTATGTAATGAACATGAGTGCTATGCAATCACTTTAAATGTAAAAGGAGGTGGTTGTGCTGGATTTGAATACGAATGGGGGATGATAAACAGTCCTGAAGAACTTGAAAAAGGTGACGAAGTCCTTAAAACAGACAATAACTGTACCTTTGTAATTGGTGTGCATAGCATTATGTTTTTAGTTGGTACAGAAATTAATTACAAAAAAGATATAATTGGATCTATGTTTGAAGTAAACAATCCAAACGCACAATCAGCTTGTGGCTGTGGTGTTAGTATAAACTTCGACAAGATGTTAGATAACGATATAGAAATATTGGAGCTCAAATAAAATGGCAAAACAACAAATTGACATTGGTGTACAAGGTAACGATGGCACTGGTGATAGTATACGTGAATCTTTTCGTAAAGTAAACGAAAACTTTTCTGAACTATATGCAGTCTTTGGTATAGGCGGACAGATATCGTTTACAGACTTGAGCGATACTCCTAACACATACGAAGGTAATGAAAACAAATTACCTATAGTTAAAGCAGATGGCAGCGGTTTAAGTTTACTTGAGTTTGCATCCGATAGTGCATTGTCAAGTGTTAATTCTGATACTATTGGCTTTGATTTTAGTGTAGACGGTAAAGTTATTTTAAGACAGCTAGTTTCTAAAGTTTCAAACGATCCTGCTCCAACACTCAGTGGACCTTTAGATGCTGCTACACAGCCCATTGCCAACGTAACTGTTGACCAAGATGCGATTAACTATTTTAATGATGTTCATGGTACAAATTTAGAAATAGGTTCTCTTGTTATCAACAAGCAATATGCTGACAGAAATTATCAAGAAAAAACAGAAGCTGGCGGAGGCGCTAGATTAGCAGACGAACCTACCACAACAAGCCAATATACTATTACCGGAACTTCGTACTCTACTGGATATTTTAGAGTAGCAGGCGGACACGGATTGACAGCAGCATTCAATGGTGCTGCTTTTGTCTTCAATAGTACTGGAGACGATCCGCTTAATCTTGTAAGCGGAACAACATATTATTTAGGAATTGTAAATACTACTGATTTGGGTTTATATAGTTCAGAATCAGATGCTATTAATTTAAATGCAAGACTTATAGTGAGCGGCGGCAGCGGCGTTCATACATTATTAGATGCTGCATTTGATGAGGATCTAGATGGAAATTGGTTGAGCAACATTGCACTTCCTCGTAAAAGCATTGTTAGAAGACAAGGCGACAGAATGGAGGGTGCATTAAATTTATTTGATCATCCTGGAGAATTAGCAGGTACAGGTTTACCTTTTGGCCCTGATGACTTGCAAGCTGCTACAAAATTATATGTTGATAGTAATGCGGCTACAAGTAAAGTTAATATTTTTGTTTCAGAAGCTTCGGGCGACGATAGACAAACTTATACTCCTATAGGCAAAGAAGGCAGAAATCCTGCTTATGCTTATAAAACGATAAATGCTGCTGCTCGTAAAGCAGAAGAAATAATGATTGCTGCTCCAAAAGAACCTGGTCCGTACATGCAGACCATGACCTTTAATCAAGGTGAGAATTTTGCAGAAATTAACGCAGCAGGCATTACTAGTTTGATTGCTCAGCGTAGCAATGCTAGAACACTAATTGTAAACAACAAAGAGTTTATTTCAAAAGAAGTTACTGCATATATTAATGCTACCTATCCACAGTTTGCGGACAAATATAATCAAGAAACATGTCAGCGTGATGTAGGTTTAATTCTAGATTCAGTATCTCTAGATGCATTACTAGGTAATAATGCAAACTATCTATCAAGATATGCAGGTTTGAGATATTATTCTAATGTAAGTGCACAAAAAGCAATAGGATCACAAAAAGCCTATACTGTTGCAGGTATTGAATACGCAAAAACTATTGTTAGAGATTATATTTTAACTAATACTCCGGTCCCTACAGCGTATCAAAGTAGAGTACCCCAGTTTATAGATGCAGCAATTATTCCAGACGCACTAGCAGATAATTCTATTTCTGCTAAGTTTGATATAGTTTTACAGGTTATAGATGACGGGCCTTTACAGGCACCTACTATAGTTGACGGAACTACAACATATAAAATTAATATAGGTAACGGTAACTTTGGATTTATTGATCAAGCAAATCCTGCTAATACAGATATTATTCCAGGTAAGGTGGTTAGAGGTAAGAGTTCAGGTGCTATAGGTAGAATTATTGATTACAAACACGAATCAGGAGACAGACCTGTAGATATTTCCGAAACAGACGAAATTGAAATACAATTACTTGAGCCAGTAGAATTTGAATCTGGCGAAGAATTAGAATATGGTAATATCGTAAATCAAACACAGATTAGTATTAGAATTGAGTCGGGCATTTACGAAGAAGATTTGCCTATAAGAGTTCCGCCTAATGTTTCTGTTAAAGGTGACGAATTTAGACGAGTAATTGTAAGACCAAAAGATCGTGTATCACAATCACGTTATGCAAACACATTCTTCTACAGAGATACCGAGTTTGACGGGCTTATTCTAGGTAAATCAAATATTGAAACAATAGATTTTACAGCAAGTGCAGATGCGCAAAGAACTGCCGGTACTTACACAATTACAGATACTCAGTATACTACAAATAAAATAGGAAGCGATGCAATATTCAGTATAACAGTTGACGGCACTGGTGCTGTTACAGACGTTACTGTAACTAATGCTGGTAAAGACTTCCAAGCTAACGAAATTATAAGTGTACCTGATGTTGCTTTGGGCAATAATGGTGCTGCACAATATAATTTTACTGTGTTAACTGTCCCTAACGGTATTCAGTATGTAAATCCGTTGTCAAATAATGTAGACGGTTACTTTGGTAATCACTACTTACTGAAGCCTAATAAACTTAAAAACGTAGGTGCCGGATACGAAAATATCGGATCTTGGGAAACTGCTGCCCTTGCACTCATAGACAATAGAGAATTTATACAAGAACAAGTTGTAAACTACGTTGAAACAACGTATCCTGCATTGATAGGATCTGCGTTATACGGACGTACAAAATGTTCAAGAGACACAGGCCTAATTGTAGATGCACTTGTAAAGGATTTACGCAATGGCGGCAACGAATTTGCATTAGAAGCACAAGGAGAATATTATGCTGGTGCTGTCAAAGCAGGTTCTGAAACAGAAACACAAGCTGGTATTTTACACATTTATACGCTTGCAGCTGATATTATTAGAGGTGTATCTCCAACAACGTTGTATGGACCAAGTGCGGCTGCCCCTCAACCAGGAGTTAACTTAGATTATGCATTTGATATTTTCAATGGTGACGGAGACCCGGGTGGATGGGAAGCTGGAAAAATATATCGCTTAGGTAATGTTGTAAAAGAAAATATTCAAAGTGAAGACCGTTACTATATTCCAACAATAGAACATACTTCAGGAAGTACTTTTGACGCTACGGAAATTTTGTTGTATTGGAGACAAGTTGATGGCCCAGCTACAGTAATACAAAATCTTATAGACACTGTAAAGTTTGCATTTAACGCAGAGTATAATCCACCACTTCGCAATGACGATATGGATGTGTTCTTAATGAACGATGCTACAATTTTGCGTAATGTTACAGGACAAGGACATGGCGGTTTCCAAATGGTTTTGGATCCAGAAGGACAAGTACTTACAAAGTCTCCTTATTGTCAGACAGGTACAGGATTTGCTAGATCGTCTAACAAGCAAGCGTTTAGAGGTGGATTGTTAGTTGATGCTTTTGTAGGCAATAGTGCAGTACAAGCTGTTTCACGTGTAGACGGAAATCCGTTTAGATTATCCATACAAAGTTTAGGTTCGCAAACAGAACCACAAGGCTTATTTGTACGCAGACCTGAAACCCCTAGTGTGTTTTATATTGATGGAAGACGTTTCCAAGTTAACGCTGTTACTAACTATGATAAAGCATTTGGCACAGCAGAAATAATACTTTCTCCTGACAGTAACGGTGGAGAAGGCTTTACAGGGTTAACAAGTTCATTATCTACTGGTGTTAATTTGACAGATTTATCGACTCCGATTGATATCACTTTGCAAACAGCTGGTAACAGAAGTATGCTAGGTAATGACTTTACACAGATTAATGACAAAGGTTACGGGCTTGTTGCTGTAAATGGTGCGCTATCTGAAATGGTTAGTATGTTTACATACTACTGTCACACATCGTACTATGCCAAAAACGGCTCAGAGATTAGATCATTAACAGGTTCAAGTTGTTATGGTGAATACGGCCTTGTTGCTGAAGGTAGTGATCCAAACGAAATTCCAGACGCTATACAATTAACACAAGATATGGTAGAGCCAGCTAAAACATTTAGTGCTGATGTAATTTTAGATTTAACAGGACCCGTAATACTGCAACAAGGTGATATTCTTACACAGGCTAATACTCTAGCATCAGGAACAGTAGCAGTAAGTACAAGTCAATTAGATGATAGCGTTGCATCTCCAGTAGGGGATAGAACAATTTATCTTACAGATACTAGTGGTGCGTTTGATACTACAAATCAACTTAGTATTACTGGACCGATTACTGGAGATTCAACAGTCACAGCGTTAGGTGCTAGTAGTATACCTCTTAGAGTAGATAGTACTGGATTTGGTAACGATAGATTAAGCTTATTTTTATTTGCTTATGACTTTAAAGAAAACCCATCTAATAGATCAGAGTTTGATATATGGCAACCTAGTGTACCAGCATTTGCTAGATACGAAGTTGCAAATACATCTCCGACTGGAGTAACATTCCAACAACACAAAAATATAGGTACAGAAGTAGCGTTTGCTTCTTCTACTACAGATAATCCTTTAGCATCTGGATTTATTGTAAATATCAATAGAACAATCAAATTTGGATATCAAGCAGAAATTGTTAATGGTGGCGCAAATTATACTGTAGGGGATACATTTACTGTAAGCGGTGAAGACTTAGCAGGCGATACTACTGAAAACGATGCGATGATTACAGTTACCAGTATAGATGACAGTAATGTTGTAACTGGAGTGTCTATTACTGGATCACCATTTGTAGATAGTTTTACTCCAATGTATGATGGTAAGGTAAGAAAACTTAACTTCTCTACTAGTGATGCACAGTTTAGTACAAATGGACTTTTAGCAGATATTGGATTTGGTGAAAGAATCAATTATAGACGCAACCAAACACATATCATTTCAGATTTTGCTAGACCAGATGTACTTACTATACGTCCAAGCACTGCTGTTATATTTGATGAGAATCCAAGCTTTGTTTATAGATCAATTAGTTTCTTAACATCAGATAGCTTAGGCAACGAATTAGAAGGGGATCAGTTACAGTCTGGATTTGATTCAACATATGATTATATTAGATTACTTGTCGAAACTTCTAAAGCACAAGAAACTGTACTTTCTGGTACAGGCACAACAAAGGGCGGAACGATTGGTGATACTGTTATTGCGTTACAGCCTACACTAGATGACAACGAAATTTTTAGATTAAACAATAATGCTAGAACTGATGTAGCAAATAGACCCGTAGGTTGGACTGTTGACTCGTTACAAGAAGCACCAATTATGACCTGGGAAGGCAAAAAGTTTTATGCATATAATGCAAGAGGTGTAGATGAAACAGATACTATTGTACCGATAAGTGAAGATAATTCATATGTTATTGTAGACATTGAAGCATTTGATAGTATTAACCTTGAAGATTTTGCACAGCCAGGTCCTACGCTAACTCCAGGTTTACCTAGCCCTGTAGTATTAGGAAGTGAAGTAGTAACAATTAGATGTGGATTACAAGCAGGTGCAACTGGTACTGTTACTGTAAACATTTCAACTTGTCGTGCTACATCACATGATTTCTTAGATGTAGGTTCAGGAGGATTTAACGAATCAAACTATCCTACAGTTATTTTTGGTGAGCCAGCTGAGAAAGATCAAGCTAAAGAAGTTGACGAGCGTGGTAAAGGGCGTGTGTTCTATGTGAGTACAGACCAAAACGGTATCTTTAGAGTTGGTAGATTCTTTAGTGTAGACCAAGGTACTGGTACAGTTACATTTAGTGCATCACTTGCACTTTCAGATGTTGACGGACTAGGATTTAAACGTGGTGTTGTTGTTACTGAGTTTAGTACAGACACAGCAATGACTGATAATGCTGCTGACACGGTCCCAACTGAACTTGCTGTACGTGGTTATGTAAACAGACGCTTAGGATATGATGTAACAGGTGCTCCTGTTGCTAACAAACTAGGGCCAGGTGTGCTTGCTCCTAACGGTGCTGTTCCAATGACAGACGATTTGAACGCAGCAGGTAATACAATTACAAATATCAAAACACCAACTACTGATTCAGACGCTGCTACGAAGGCATATGTAGACGACGGACGCGGTGCAACAGACGAAATTTATAACTTGCGTAGTGTTCAATATCAAAGTTTTGACCAAGACCAATTATTAGTTTCAACACAATATAAGAAATTATTTGTGCTAGAGTCGACTGTCATAAACGGACCGTTTGCCAGAGGTAATATAATCACTGGTAGTGTAACTGGTGCTACAGGAACAATTGTAGATGTACAATCAGTATCAGGGTTTGAAGGTAATTTAGTAGAAATTACATATACTCCAACAACTGGAATATTTAGTGATGGTAAATTGCCAGATCCTCCTGGAGTATCTCCTAACCCAACTCCAGACGTCTTGTTAGTATCTGGCGGTGCTGAAGGCAGAGTAATCGATGGCCCAGTTGATGAGTGGGCTAACGGTGTGCTTAATGCAGCTAGTGATATAACAATATCTACAAACAAAGAAATTACAGAAGCAGGCGGCGTGGTTACAGATCGCTTTACTACAATTAATTTACAAATTAGACCAAATACAATTGTAAATGATGATGTAAACGGTACTGCAAACATAGCTCAAAGCAAGTTAAATCTTAATGCAGCTTCGACAAGAGCTAATGATACAGGCATCACGCAAAACGATTTGGGTGTTTCAACATTTGACAGCGATGTGTTTACTACTAGCAACGGTTGGACTACTATTGCTAACGGACAATTATCATTACGGAAAATACAACGAATCAATGATGGATTTGTATTAGGCAACTATAGCGGAGATAGTTCAGATAATGATATTGATCAAATCTCATTTGCAACTGTTGTATCAGAAGGCGGCGGTATAGGCGATGCTGATTTAGTTTCAACTGTTGCAGCAGGTGTTGATCCAGGCGAAGCTGTTATTAAGACAGGACAAGGCTCATATGCTGTAAGTAATGTTACTATATCAGGCGAAATTAATAGTATACTAAAAACAGATGCAAATGGTAGCATACAAGCAAACTCGTTAATACTTGGTGGTGATAGCAGTTACGAAGTTTTAACACTTGACGGAACTACTGTAATATTAAAAACGCCTTCACAAGGTGAAATATTAAGAGCTGCTGGCGGCGCTGCCGCGGTTGGTGTAGAAGGCCAACCAGGATATGTTGCACCTACTTTCCCAGAATTACAAATAAGCGGAAGTATAAACATAAGTGACACCGGAGTTGCTGAAAGTTCTCTACAGAGTTTATCAAACTTTAGTGGGGAAAAGGTATTAGGTGTTGATTGGATTTACAGTAGCTTTATTGAAGCAGCTGGAGAAAAAGGAACAGCATCAACTGGTATAGCAATTGGTGCAGACACTGGTGTTACAGTCACAGGACAAGTAGGAATAGTTGTTGCTGATTCAGCTACGAGTAGTTCAGTATTACCATTAATTATAGATAGTGCTAAAATTGCTCCAGATACTAATAATACATATGATATTGGTACAGCGTCACTAAAATACAAAGATATTTACGCAACAACATTCCGTGGTACTGCAACCGAAGCTTACTATGCTGACTTGGCAGAAAACTATAATGCTGATGCAGAATACGAACCAGGTACAGTACTTGTATTTGGCGGAGATGCAGAAGTAACTACAACATCATCTAGAGCTGATCGTAGAGTTGCAGGCGTTGTATCAACAAATCCTGCATACTTAATGAACTCACATGCCGAAGGTGACAATGTCGTTGCACTAGCACTACAAGGTCGTGTGCCTTGTAAAGTAATTGGCAAAGTAGCTAAAGGTGATATGCTAGTAGCAAGTGCAGTTCCTGGATATGCAATGGTGGACAATGATTCAAAAATAGGTACAGTCATAGGTAAGGCTGTAGAAACAAAATTAGATCTTGATAAAGGTGTAGTTGAAGTAGTTGTAGGGAGACTATAATGGACCAAAAGGATATAAAAAAATTAGTATCAAAGGGTGCTGCATCAGTTTCCTTAGATACGAAAAATCCGCAGACTAGGCAAGTTATTGCTACTGCTGGCAAATTAAGAATACAAGTAGCAAAAGGAGATCCTAATGGCGCAAAAAATAATTGATCTAGGAACAAGTCCTAATAAAGGTGATGGCGATCCGTTACGTACAGCTTTCACAAAAATTAACGACAACTTCTCAGAGTTGTATACCGGATCTCCAATTGTACCACAAGATCTAAGAGGTAGTGTATTTGGAGACGATAGTACTTTACTTGTAGACGGCGTTAACAGTTCAATCCCAAAAGCAAATATTGAAGATAGCACAAATTGGGATACAGCATTTGGTTGGGGTGATCATAGTACAGCAGGATATGCAGATGGTACTAATGAAGCAAATTGGAACACAGCATTTGGCTGGGGCAATCATAGCACAGCAGGATATCTAACAAGTTATACAGTTACAGAATCAGATGTTACAACGCATCAAACAGCACTTAGTATTACAGAATCACAAATTACAGATTTAGCACACTATGACGATACTGCACTTGCAACCCGTGTTAGTACATTAGAAAATGCAGGATATATTACTAGTGAAACAGATAGCCAAGAACTAACATTAGTTGGTACAGACTTATCAATATCAAGTGGCAACACTGTTGACCTAAGTGGGTTTTTAACAAGTGTTCCAGCACAAACGTTTGCTAGTCTAACAGGAACACCAACTACACTTGCTGGTTATGGAATAACAGATGCTATAGTGTCTGGTGCAGCATATGATGGTGACATTACAGGTAGTGTGTTTGGTGATGATAGTACATTACTAGTAGACGCAGTTAACAACAAGATTGTTGGTCCAGTAGATACAGCAAGTGTAGATGCAGTAAGTTTAAGAACAAGTGCGACAAGTATAGCACTTGGG
>Ga0228625_1001139_pt1 | contig 9648 bp, 10 predicted proteins | sample 30DmetaG_FD_190482 | JGI IMG/M metagenome (GOLD analysis project Ga0228625, IMG submission 190482) | Seawater microbial communities from Monterey Bay, California, United States - 30D | ecosystem: Environmental > Aquatic > Marine > Coastal | place: USA: California | collected 2016-10-05
CCGCCCGGATCAAGGCGCCATGAAGCTGAGCGACCAAGCTTTTGCTCCTGGCGAGCCAAAGGTTGCGCGAAGCCAAGGCGTTGGAATGGTGTTTCAGCATTTTTCCCTTTTTGATGCGCTGAATGTGGGGGAAAACATCGCCTTAGGCATGGAAAACGTATTGCCTCAACGCGATTTGGCGCAGCGCATTCGAGAAGTTTCTCAGGCCTATGGGCTGCCGCTTGATCCAAACCGCATCGTTGGCAGCTTATCCGCAGGAGAGCGCCAGCGCGTTGAAATCATCCGTTGCCTGTTGCAAAATCCGAAATTGCTGATCATGGATGAGCCCACATCGGTGCTGACACCGCAGGAAGTGCAAACCCTGTTTGCGACCCTGCGAAAGCTCAAATCAGAGGGTACTTCAATCCTTTATATCAGCCATAAGCTGGAAGAGATCCGCAGCCTGTGTGACACGGCAACCATCCTGCGACGTGGCAAGAAAGTGGCGGGCTGCACGCCCTCGGACACCTCGGCCGCAGCTTTGGCCGAAATGATGGTTGGCGCAAGCTTTAAAGCCCCTCAGAAAAAACAGCACGAGCTGGGGAAAACCCGGCTTTCACTGAAAGCACTTACGCTTGCAGGCAAGGGTAGCGGAAAATCACCGATCAGCGACCTCAGCTTTGAAATCGCAGCAGGGGAAATTCTTGGGATCGGTGGCATCGCCGGAAATGGCCAAGAAGAATTATTGGCCGCTCTCTCGGGAGAGGCGCTTTCTGCGCCGCAAATGTGCCAGCTTAACGGAGAGAATATTGGTCATCTGGGCCCGAATGCGCGGCGAACGCTTGGTTTGCTCTGCGCCCCCGAAGAACGGTTGGGCCACGCAGCCGCGCCAAATATGAGCCTGATTGAAAATGCACTGCTTACCGGTGCGCTGCGCAAAAAGCTGGTTAAAAACGGATTTTTGAACTGGGGTCGCGCAGAAAACTTTGCCAAAACCATCATTCATGAATTTGATGTCAGAACCCCCGGCACCGCTAATACTGCGGCCTCTTTATCGGGGGGAAATTTACAAAAATTTGTTATTGGGCGCGAGGTTTTACAAGATCCTGATGTTTTGGTGGTCAACCAGCCGACATGGGGCGTTGATGCCGCCGCCGCTGCCGCCATTCGCCAATCGCTTTTGGATCTGGCCGCCAAAGGCGCTGCAATTTTGATTATTTCGCAGGATTTGGATGAACTTATCGAGATTTCAGATCGCTTTGGTGCGCTTTATGAAGGCCGCCTATCGCAGATCAAAAAAACAGCTGGGTTAACGATTGAGGATATTGGCTTGATGATGGGCAGCGCAACCGCAGAGGCAACCCCATGATCCATATGGAAAAACGGCTTAACCCCTCGGCGCTGCTCACAACCATCACGCCCGTGCTGGCGGTACTTTTGACGATGGTGATGGGGGGCGCAATGTTTGCCATTTTGGGCAAGCCCCCGCTCGAAGCGATTCGGATTATTTTTTGGGATCCTTTGTTCGACCCAACATTTGCGTCTTATTCACGCCCGCAGCTTTTGGTAAAAGCCGGCCCGCTTATTTTAATCGCGATCGGGCTTTCATTCGGCTTTCGCGCGGGCATATGGAATATCGGCGCGGAAGGGCAATATATTATCGGGGCGATTTGCGGAGCCGCTGTGGGTTTGGCGCTTTATCCACTGGAAAGCCGCCTAATTTTTCCGCTGATGGTTCTTGCCGGTGCTTTGGGCGGCTGGATCTGGGCCATGATACCCGCGTTGTTGCGCACCCGTTTCAACACCAATGAAATTTTGGTTTCGCTGATGCTGGTCTATGTCGCGGAATCCTTTCTGGCCTCTGTGTCGCAAGGCCTGTTGAAAAATCCAGAAGGGATGGGGTTTCCCGGTTCGCGAAACCTACGCCAATATGACAGCACGCATAATGCAGAATTGATCAGCGGCTCGGGGATGCATTGGGGCGTCGTGGTAGCGTTTATCAGCGTTATCTTCGCCTATATCCTACTCACCCAACATCTACGCGGATTTCAAATTCGTTTGACCGGCGAAGCGCCGAAGGCGGCAGAATTTGCGGGGATTAAACCCTCAAGACTGGTGTTATTTTGCCTTGGTTTTTCAGGTATTTTGGCAGGTATGGCCGGACTATTTGAAGTCAGTGGTCCAGCTGGGCAGATCACCACTGATTTCAATTCGGGCTATGGGTTTACCGCGATTATTGTCGCCTTTTTGGGGCGGCTGAACCCTTGGGGAATTCTGGCAGCAGGGCTGTTGATGGCGCTGACCTATATCGGTGGCGAGTTGGCGCAGTTGATGCTGGGGGTTCCGGGGGCCTCGATCCAGTTATTTCAAGGCATGTTATTATTCTTTTTGCTCGCGACTGATTTATTTATCAATTACCGCATTCGTTTTGGAAGGGGAAAGTAATGGACCTTTCATCCATTAACCCAATTTTGCTTTTGGCCTCCCTTATGGTATCGGCCACGCCTATTTTATTGGCCGCCATTGGCGAAGTTGTGGTGGAACGCTCCGGCGTGCTCAATTTGGGCGTTGAAGGCCTTATGATCACGGGGGCTGTGATTGGCTTTGCAGTTGCGATCAACACGTCGAGCCCGGGAATAGGGTTTATATGCGCCGCCCTCGCGGCGGCCCTCTTATCACTAAGCTTTGCCGTGTTAACCCAGATTTTCCTGTCCAATCAGGTGGCAACGGGCTTGGGCTTAACCTTGGTTGGGCTTGGATTATCCGCGCTGATTGGCAAGCCGTATGAAGGCATGAAATCCCCCAGCCTTGATAAACTGGATTTCCCTTTGCTGTCTGATTTACCGGTTTTGGGGCCCTTATTATTTTCACATGACGCGATGGTATATGTTTCAGTGATTATCGTGATCCTGGTGGCCTACACATTAAAACGCACGCGGGTTGGCTTGATTTTACGGGCGGTGGGTGAAAACCACCACGCCGCCCACGCGCTTGGCTATAAGGTGATCCGGATTCGAATTTTGGCCATCATGTTTGGTGGCGCCTGCAGCGGGTTGGGCGGCGCTTATCTGAGCTTGGTGCGGGTGCCGCAATGGACCGAGGGCATGACAGCCGGCGCCGGATGGATCGCCTTGGCCATTGTGGTCTTTGGCAGTTGGCGCCCCTGGCGGGTGTTGATTGGTGCCTATTTATTTGGCGGCGTAACCGTTTTGCAGCTTAACTTGCAAGCTGCCGGGGCCGCGATTCCGGTCGAGTACTTGTCCATGTCACCATATCTGATAACTATTGCTGTGTTGGTTTTCATTTCGGCCAAAGGCAACCAAGGGGCACCTGGATCTTTGGGCCGGGCGTTCCATGCCTCATCTTGAGGCACTCATAATCTGAAAAGGAGTAGTTTATGACGATAAAATCTATCTTAGCAGGGGCCGCGGTGGCTCTTGGCCTATCCACAGCCGCCTTCGCGGCCGATGTAAAAGTTGGCTTCGTCTATGTTGGGCCAACCGGCGATCATGGTTGGACCTATCGCCATGATATTGGCCGTCAGCAGGTTGAAGAGGCCTTTGGCGATCGCGTCGAAACCACGTTTATAGAATCAGTGGGAGAAGGCGCCGATGCAGAGCGCGTGTTTACGCAGATGGCGCTGCAAGGCCACGATATTATTTTCGGCACATCCTTTGGCTATATGGACCCAATGGAAAACGTTGCAAAGAAATTTCCAGACGTGAAATTCGAGCATGCAACAGGTTTTAAGCAAGGGCCCAACTTTGCCAATTATGGTCTCCGCTTGTACCAAGCTCGGCACGTGCAGGGCGTGATCGCGGGCATGATGACCAAAACAAATAAAATTTGTTACGTCGCAGCTTATCCGATCCCAGAAGTTATTCGTGAAATTAACACCTATTATCTGGGTGCAAAAACTACAAACCCAGACGTAACAATCGATATCGTATGGGTGTATACTTGGTATAATCCACAAAAAGAACAGGACGCTGCTGTGGCGCTGATGCAGCAAGGCTGTGACGTGATCGCCCAGCACACAGATTCGCCTGCACCTTTACAAGCCGCTGAGAAAGAAGGCCGGTTTGGGTTTGGGCAAGCCTCAGATCAAATCAAATTTGCACCTAAGGCGCAATTGACTGCAACGATCGATAACTGGGGGCCATATTACATCAAAAAAGTCGGTCAGGTTCTGGATGGCACCTGGACCACAGGCGATTACTTTGGCCATATGGATGATGGATCCGTGGAAATGGCGCCTTTCACAAACATGCCGGCCGATGTTGCCGCCAAAGCCCAAGAGGTCAAGGATGCGATCCGTGATGGCAAATACTTTGCGTTCACCGGCCCGCTGAATGACAATGAAGGCAACCAAGTCTTAGCTGACGGAGAAGTCGCGGACCGTCAGCATCTTGATACAATGATGTATTACGTTGAAGGAATCGACGCAACCGTTCCGAATTAAGAAAAACGACTGCATAATCTCACAAGGCGCTTAGCGCTTTATGATAAGCTGATGGGGCCTGCAAATATGCAGGCCCCATTATTTTATGACCCTTAAAATACCCATGTTTAACAGTCTGGACAATGCACCTTATAAGAAGCAGGGTGACAGCCAGCCCATTTGGCAAAAACGCTTCCCTGCGCCAAGCCGCATGATCAAAACACGCTTTGAAACCGAAGCGGCTTTTGGTTATAAGAAAGCGATACGCAATCTCTTCGGATATGCGGCTCTTAAGACAATGCGGAGACCCGATGGAACCAATTTTAGAGCTTACAGAACCACATGCCATCGCTCTTTGTGATAGTATCCAGCCCGGCGGCGTTCATCCAATACAGCTGCAAGATGTCGAACTGGTTTTGTGGCGTGACTATGCCGGTCAGGCGCATGTTTGGCATGACCGCTGCCCCCATCGCGGCATGCGTTTGAGTTTTGGTTTCGTAAAAGAAAACCGCCTGACATGTCTGTATCATGGCTGGGAATATGGCTCTGATGGAGGCTGCCGAAAAATACCAGCGCATCCAGAGGTCACCCCGCCAAAGACATTATGCGCCGATATTTTGAACGTAAGCGAATGTTATGGGATGGTGTTTGTTAGTGCTGGCAAAAATACCGCCAAACCAAATACTGAATGGGTTTCGGTACGCAGCATATTTTTAGAATGCGATAGAGCTCAGGCGCTTATGGAGATTGCCGAGTTTGTAGAGATTGCAGAGGCACAAGAAAACCAAGTCTATTTGAACAAAAGCAACACGGTAGCCGTTGCGGTGCAAACCTGCAGCCGCAAAAGCTGCGCCATTCATCTGAGCACAAGATCGACAGATCCAACGGAAAGGCTCGCCTTGGCCAAACGGATGGTTGCCTTGCGCCGAAAGATCAATCAAGGACTACGCGCATGACAGTAACTTCAGATATAGTCGCCTTAAATCAATGGCTGCCAGTTGCATATCCGGGGCAAGTGACCCCCACAAAACCCCATGAAACATTGCTTTTGGGGCAGCTCATTCGCCTGACAGCGGCAAGCGATGGAACCGTGACTGCGGTTGCCCTGAACGCAAGCGGCGCGCCAGAGCGTGATCTGCCAATTATCGAGCAATTCGCAGTTATCTTCACAACCCTTGGAGACAATCCAAGGCCAATGCCGATCATTCAGGCCTTCGACGAACCCGATCGCCGGATTGTCAATTGTGGGTCAGTGGGTGTGCATGCAAGCCCGTTTCGAATTGTTGAAAATTTTTTAGATATGGCCCATTTCTGCTTTGTGCATACCGATATCTTAGGTGCGGAAAACGAAACTGAAGTGCTCAGTTATAAAACCGAACATCGCCAAGATGTTGATGAAATCTGGGCAACAGGGTGCCAGTTCTTTCAACCCGCCGCCTCGCCCGCCGCGGCAGAGGCCGGTGAAGGTCAAATGACCGATTACACCTATCGCGTTTTATCGCCATTCGGGGTGATGCTGTATAAATCGGCCCTTGGCTATGCGGATCGTTTGGATGCGATTTGCCTCTTCATCCAACCTAAGACAGAGACAGAGTGCATCGGATATATGCCGATGGCGCTGCTTGATGATACGTCATCCAACACTGGCATGATCGATTTTCAACAAACCATTTTTTTACAAGACCGAATAATTCTTGAAAATCAACGCCCTAAATTGCTGCCTCTGACACCGCGCTCGGAAATGCCAACAAGAGCGGATCTCAGTTCGGTTGCCTTCCGCCGCTGGCTCAAAGACAGCGGTATGAGATTTGGTTTGTTGCATGAAGAGGCCGCATAAATGGCCCTGACGCTGCATAATTATACCTTATCCGGAAGCTGCTATAAAGTGCGGCTGTTGCTTGAATTCCTGCAAATCGATTATCACACAATATCGGTAGATTTCTTCCCGGGAAAAGAACATAAAACACCCGAGTTTCTAGCGCTTAATCCACTGGGCCAAATACCAGTGCTTGAAGATGGCGCGCTGCAGCTGCGCGATGCGCAAGCCATCCTATGTTATCTGGCGCGCAAATATGATCCCTCGGCGCAATATTTACCGGATGATCCGGCCGTATTTGGGCAAGTCATGATGTGGCTTGCCTTTGCCGGAAATGAGTTGATGGCCGCCTCGGCTGCGCGGTTGCATGATGTGTTGGGCTATGCGTTGAATGTTGCGAGTGCTCGCGCGGAGGCGCAAAGCGCCTTTGCCATCCTTGATGATCATCTGGCAGAACGGGCAATCCTTGGAAAAACATGGATCGTTGGAGATGCACCAACTATCGCAGATATCGCCTGTTTTCCCTATATTGCGCTCTCGGGTGATGGCGGTATCGGGCATGAGCCCTACCCATATTTGCGCAATTGGATGCGGGCCTTTCGCAAACTGCCAAGGTTTCATGCCATGTCTGGCATTCCAGAGTTTGCATGATGCCTTTGCGGCATAAATCACGCGCGGCTTACCCGCAGGTTCGGCGCGAGCGATCCACCAATCTCTGCGTTCAAAAGGCCGTTTTTAAGATCTGCGCAGGCGGCAGCCGGTTTGACCACAGCAAATCGAACTTAGACGGTGCATAGGTCCGTTCAATCCGGTGGGTTTGGCCGCGGCGGCAATGATTTTATGCATGTCAAAATGACCTTCCATGGGCAGTTCTCGCGTTCGTTCATAGCCTTCATTGAAGATAAAGCTGCTCAGCTTTCAATCAGCGTGACCGTGACCCTAAACGCGGCGCAGGCAACGGTGGAGGCGCAGGGCTGCTCCGCATTGATCGGAGCACTGGAAATGGCTGCTTGCATTGCCCCGGATGATTGCCGGGTGGACAGCTGGGAACTTGACTAGAAAAAGGCAATTTTTTTAAAAGCCCTTCTGAAAAACCCACCAGACTGAATAATAGTAAAAAAACAGCTATTAAACCGGTACACATACTGTCTTAAAACGCTTTTTAGGATCCCAAAGCCAGCCAAAACGGGCCGGTAACGGCCTGTATCAGCCCTGATATTATTCCCTATTTTCTAAATGCAATGAAGGAATAACTGGCTGCGAGAAAGGGGCCGGAATGAAGCTTATGCCTGCGCCTCTTGGCTTAAACTCTTTTGGTGCGAGCGCCTCAACCATTTAGGCTCTTTCCTAATATCTAATACATCACTGGTTTAAATTGCGCCCTGTATACTGCGCTGCATGCAAACGCGCTTGAAAATTCGCCCTGACTAAAACGCAGAAAATGTGTCAGAGATTGTATTTTTTACCGATTTTGCACCAAACCTGACACAAGCTAACTGTGGCTTAAAGCGCATAGCAGATTATTCTGGTCATTATTACACGGCGCCGCAAGTAGGCGCGGATTAACTTTTATTTGAACAACAGATTATAGAGAAAGGGAGACCCATGCCTTCAACGGATAAAATTAAAGACCGCTTAGAAAAGCTTGATTTAGAAAAGGCTGAACTGAAGGGTCAGCTTGATCGCGATCGCTTAATGACCGCAACAAACACTGTGATTGAAACCATTACCTCTCCAGAGTTTGTAGAAAAAATGCGCCCAGCTCGGGAGGAAGCCGAAAAAGATGGAGGTTACGAAGCCGTTGCGAAGATACTGAGCCTGGAAGGGCTTCGCGCCGCAGGCGCAAAAATTCCAGAAGATTTCAGGCTGACCAGCCGTATCTTCGAAGATAAAGTAAGGGGCGAACGCTTTGAGATTTCTCCGATCAATGATCCCGATGGCCCGCTTCAGCCATATGACCCATTAGGATGGGGCGCCTGCGCTGGCGGGGGAGCCGCTACCATCTGTGGCTGCGGTGGCTTTTCAACCTAACAGGTGGGTAGTTGCAGCCTACCACCCGTTAAAAAACCTCTGAAAACTTCTTTGCAAATTCAGGAGAAGAAAATGCAGCCTGCCAAAAAACCACACGGATACCAAGGCTTAAGCTATGAACGCCCAGCGCTACAAGCGGCGATGCGAAATGCCTATAACAGCTTGATTGATTTCATTACCACCGACGCATTCAAAACCCTGATGGACGACCTAGGGGCCTTGCATCCAAGCCATCGCCCCAAATTCGTTTTTGACGTGTTGCTAAGTGATGACGCCTTAGCTGCCCGCGGTATTAAACGGCCCAAGAACATTCTTATCCAAAGGTCCGCGTTTGGGGATCGACGCCCCACAATTTTTGTAGTGAAGCGTTTTCTTCCAGAAGAGTTTTCGAATGTTTGGCAAAACGTAAACATTACCTTTGATAACCAATTTATAGATTCAACGGTAAAGCGCGACCCCGATATCAGTTGGCGCAAACCCCTGCCTATCTCAGACCAGGCGGGGGCTATGGCGCGGGGGGACGCCCTCGAGCATCTGGCTTAAACGCACCACACGGAAAGACCCGCCGGGAAAAATCGAAAAGAACTGTACCGCCCCGGTATATTTTGCCAATATTCCACAATGGAGTATGATTTAAAATTATCGCCGCGGGTCACAGACTTCCGGCATATTTGCTTTTTTGGGCCCGATCAAACGCTCAAATCTAAAGCGCCTGCCCTACCCATCTGGCAGATTAAAACGCGCATCATAATCATCCGCCGTTTTACTGATTTTATCTATGCATGTGCCGCATTCAGAGAATTACCCTATGCGTCGCATTGGCAATTTTGCGCTGTTTTCTTAAACCTCGCCTTTCCAACAAGCCCGCCTTTTTCAGCCTTCCAAACATGAGCGATATAATCATCATCGGTGGCGGTATTGCCGGTATTTCCGCAGCCGCACGTCTGTCAAAACAAGCAGATGTAACGGTGCTTGAGGCAGAAGACCAGCTTGCCTACCATGCCTCTGGGCGATCCGCAGCGGTTTTTATCAAAGATTACGGCAACCCCACAATCCGGGCCTTAAACATCGCCAGCTTACCGTACCTAAGGGCCGAAAACGGAGGTTTTTTAAGCCCAAGAGGTATGATGCTCTTGGCAAAACCTGACGATCGGGCCGCCTTCAGCGATGAGGCGGTTGAGTTTGGGCTTCAACCCATTTCTGTTTCTGAAGCGATAGAAAAAGTTCCCCTAATTAACCAATCTATGCTGGGATATGCCGCATACCGCTCAGATGTTTACGACATTGATACAGATAGATTGCTGCAAGATTTTCTGCGTAAAGCACGCAATCAGGGCACAAAGCTTCATGTTTCTCACCCTGTTAAGGCGCTGAATTTCTG
>Ga0228625_1001154_pt1 | contig 9567 bp, 7 predicted proteins | sample 30DmetaG_FD_190482 | JGI IMG/M metagenome (GOLD analysis project Ga0228625, IMG submission 190482) | Seawater microbial communities from Monterey Bay, California, United States - 30D | ecosystem: Environmental > Aquatic > Marine > Coastal | place: USA: California | collected 2016-10-05
CAGCGCAGCCCCCAGACAGCCTGTATCGCGACCAACGACCAGGCCGATAGACCGAAAATCAACATGATCGGGGCCGCAATCATCGCCCCAAGCGAGCCCAGAATATTTTGTACCGGTGCATCAGAGGCGGAAAGCCAACTGGGATCTTCAGGTGCATAGCTGGTAAACATCATGGCGGTCAGCCCGCTTAGAGCCAAAAGTCCTAGGCCCAAAAACTCTACCGCGCGCCGTTCCAGAGCGGCCTGCAACGCGCTGTCAAAAATGGGGGGTCTTACTCTTGCAGAAGGATATGCCATTGGGGCCTCTTAGGTGTAAAGACATGCATGCAGCCGCGTCAGCGCCTGCTCAGTTATTGATTTTGGGGCCACCAAGGCAACCCGAATGAAACCATGCCCGGGATTTCCGTCGGGCGTGTCGCGCGCCAAATAGGCACCCGGAAGAACGCGAATACCGGTTTCGCGCCATAATTTAAGCGCAGCCTGTTCTCCATCTTCAACAGGCAGCCAAAGGAAAAATCCGGCCTCTGGGCTGATATAACCGGGCACAGACCCGAAAAGTGCATCCGCTATGTCGAATTTTTCTTGGTATAATCCGCGATTTTCGATCACATGTTGCTCATCCGCCCAAACCGCTTCTGCCACCCGCTGCAAAGGCAATGGCAAAGGCGCCCCCGAATAAGCTCGCAAATGCTTCATCCGCACGATCGTTTGCGGCCCCGAAGCGGCAAAACCCGAGCGCAGCCCGGGCAGATTTGAGCGCTTTGACAGCGAATGGAACACCACCACCCGTTCAGGGTCAGCGCCAATCTGATTTGCAATCTGCAACGCCCCTGACGGCGCGCCCTTACGATAAATCTCCGAATAACACTCATCCGCGAAAATCTTAAAATCGTAGGTTTCAGCCAGTTCAATCAGAGATTTCAGATAGGCGGGCGAGGCCACTGCCCCCTGCGGATTGGAGGGCGAACAAATATAGGCAATGGCGGTTCGATTAAGCACGTCAGGGCTTAAACTGGCATAATCAGGTAAAAAGCCGTTTGCAGCCCGCGCGGTCACCAAATGGGGCTGCGCCGCGACCGAAAAGGTTGCTGCAAGATAAACCTGATAAAAGGGATTGGGCAGCAAAACCAATGGCGGTTGTCCGGCTTTGGCTTCTGGGCATAACGCCATGGCGGCGTTGTAAAGCCCTTCGCGGGTGCCGTTCAAAGATAAAATATCCGTCAGTGGATTGACGCAAACGCCATATCGCCGCGCAATCCATGCCGCGATATTGCTAAGCAATTCGGGGCTGCCATCATTGGGCGGGTAGGCGTTGAATTCAGACATATGCGCGACCAAGATATCTTGAATCCACGCAGGAAAAGCGTGCTTGGGCTCACCAATTGACATAGCAACGGGTTCGCCGCCCGGAGGGTGCGAGTCTAACAGCGCGCGCAGGCGCGGAAATGCATAAGCGGGAAGGTTCGAAAACCGCTCAGGAAACGCCATATATGCCTCAATCAATCGGGATCATTTTGCCCCGTTAAGGTGCAGACTACCGAAGCAAAGCGCTTTCGTCTATACAAAGCCAAAAAAAATAAAAAAATAGGGCAAAAAAACGTTTTTTCGCTCCTAGGGTGCGCTCTTTAAGCCAAAATTGCAGCCTCAGCAGCCTGTGCAAGGCGCAAAAGCCCCTCTTCTGCGCCTGGCGGTCCCATCAGCATCAGCCCACAACTTGGTGTGCCACTTGGTAAGGTAATCGCGCATAATCCCATAAGATTGCCGATCCGTGTATTGCGCAGCGCCAACAGGTTTTCCTTCACATAATAGTCAGCATCTTCCATCAGCCGCGCGGCATTGGGCGGTAAAATCGGCGCGGTTGGGCATAAAATGGCGTCATAGCCAGCCGTAAGCGCAAGATAGTCCTGCCGCAACGCCGCAAGCATTTGCGAGGCGGCGATATAATCGCATGCGGCAAAATCAGCCCCCCCCCGAAAGCGATTTAAAATTTCTTCAAACATCACCTCGGGTTGCGCTTCAATCACCGTTTTCCACGTGCCATAGGCCTCTGAAGCAAACAATATCGGGCTTAGTGGCATCGCTTTGGAAACCGCCTCGATTTCAATATCCTCAACCATCGCGCCTGCTTTGATCACCTTTGCCAATGCCGTTTCAAACCCTAAAGCTGGGGCCTCTCGCAGCTCATCAAACGCAACCGTTTGCAAGACACCAAGGCGCTTTCCACGCAAACTGCTTGCGGTTAAATCCGCTGGGGTTCGGCCTTCCAAAGCCGCCAATAACAACCCGGCATCTTCAACCGTTTTGCTGAGCGGGCCAACCGTGTCAAACGTAGCACATAGCGGCACCACCCCCTGAACCGAGACGCGGCCAGCTGTGGTTTTCAAGCCCACCAAATCATTCCACGCCGCTGGAATGCGCACTGAACCGCCCGTATCCGATCCGATCGCTCCAGCGGCCAAATCACACGCGATAGACGCCGCTGCCCCCGAAGAAGACCCGCCCGCCACCGCCGCTGCATCATTGATGCAGGCTGGTGTCGCGGTGACAGGGTTCAGACCCAAACCGCTGAACGCCAGCTCTGACATATGCGTTTTGCCCAGGCAGACCAAACCTTGCGCCGTCGCGTTTGCCAAAACCTCAGCATCCTCCGCCGGCACCCGCCCCGCCAAAAGAGCCGAGCCTGCCTCGGTTGGATATTCGGCGCTGTCAAATAAATCTTTCCAACTGATCGGCACACCATCCAATGGCGATCGCAATCCGCCAGTTTTCGCCCGCTGTTGCGCCGCTTCAGCTTCAACGCGCGCGCGGTCAGGCGTTTTGCAAGCATAAATTCGGCTTGTATCTGCATGCGCTTTCATCTGCTCAAGATAGGCCTCAGTGAGCTCAACCGGATCCACACGGCCTGCGGCGATCGCCCTACCTTGTTCTGCAGCACTCATCTTTAAAACTGAGCTCATTCTTATATCCCCACAATATGTTACCCCTAGACTAGCGTCATCACCGCGCATGGACAATGCGTAGAAAAAGCCCATATTACAGCGCATGATGAAGAACGCAGATATCGCAATTGTGGGCGGCAGTTTAACCGGCGCCGCCACGGCCTTGGCCGCCGCGCAAGCCGGGTTTCGGGTGGTTGTTGTTGATCAGCTTGCGGCCCATACGCAAGTCGAGCAGGGCTTTGACGGGCGCTCTTACGCGATGGCTCTTACCTCTGTGCGATTGCTTAAGGCCTTGGGGCTTTGGGCGGATCTTGCAGAAACGGCCCAGCCTATCTTGAAAATCAAAGTTGCCGATGGCAGCCCCAGCACGGGCCCCTCGCCTTTATTTATGCAATTTGATCATGCCGAAATTGAAGAAGGTCCGATGGGGCATATGGTCGAGGACCGTTTCTTGCGCCCCCTACTTCAACGGGCGATGGCGCGCTATGAGACCATTGAGTATATCGCTGGCACCGCGCTGATTGAGCAGTCGATATCGGGCAGTGAAATGCAGCTGACCCTGTCAGATGGGCGCCAAATTTCAACCAGCCTTTTGATCGGGGCAGATGGGCGCAAAAGCCCCTCTGCGGGCCGCGCCGGAATCAAACGCATCGGCTGGGAATATGGACAAACAGCGCTTGTTTGCGCAATACAGCACGAGATCCCGCATAATGGGGTGGCCTGCCAATATTTTTTACCGGCCGGCCCTTTGGCAATCTTGCCCTTAACAGAAAACCGCGCATCCATCGTGTGGAGCGAAACCGCGCAAAACGCCAAACAGATCATGGCGCTGAGCGAGGCCGATTATCTGTCGATATTGCAGCCCCGTATTGGCGATTATCTAGGCAAAATCAGCATGGCCGGCCAGCGCTACAGCTACCCGCTTGATCTGACTTTGGCGGAAAGTTTCGTTGCGCCAAGGTTGGCTTTGATCGGCGATGCCGCGCATGGCGTGCATCCCATTGCGGGCCAAGGTCTGAATGCGGGCCTGCGCGATATCGCAGCGCTTGTGCAAGTTCTGAAAGAAGCAAAATTGCGCGGCGAAGATATTGGGGCCAGTGCTACGTTGATGCGCTATCAAGAATGGAGGCGCTTTGACGCAACCAGTCTGGCTTTGGCAACCGATACATTCAACCGTCTATTCTCAAATGATAATAGCCTGTTAAGATTGGGGCGCGACATGGGGATGGCCATGATCAACGCTGTACCTAAAGCCCGCCGCAGTTTCATCCGCGAAGCCGCAGGATTAACAGGCACATTGCCCGATTTGATGCGCTAACAAAGCATCCTGAAATGCCTGTTTGAAAAATATTTTTCAAGCGTACCCCACAGCCCTGATCACCGCAGTTTGAGCCTTGAGGCAGGGCATCGAGTAAGCCGCGTTCACGCTTAACTCTTAGATTGTGGCTTGATTAAAATAATTTATAACTGCCCATAGCCCAGCAACCAAACAGCGTGTTTCTTATGACTCAATCTGTCGACAAAACATTGCGTGACGCCGCAGCGCTGCACAAAGCCGGCCGCATCGCTGAGGCCATAAAGCTGTATCAAGCGGTATTGACCAAATTCCCAAAAAACCCGCGCGCATTAAAAGCCCTTGCTATGCTTAAAGGCGTATCAGCCCCTGCAAGGCCAGGGCAAATGCCCCAGACAGAGTTCAATGCGCTCAAAGAACAGTATCAAAAAGGAAATTTCATTGACTTGGCAAATCAAGCACAAGGCCTGGCAAATGCTTTTCCAAAAGACAAAGCCTTACTCAACTTGCTTGGATCTGTGTTCAACCAACTGAACCAAGCTCAAGCAGCCATCACGTTGCTGAGTGGCGCCTTACGCTTGGATAGGTTTTTTATCGACGCCCAATTCAATCTGGGCATCGCCCACCAAAAAAATCAGGATCTGGCAAACGCGATTGCCTGCTTTCAAAACGTTATAGAGCTTGCGCCAAATAACGGCGCGGCACATTTTAAATTGGCCAATGCTTTTAGGGCAAATTCTGAATTTCAAAAAGCGATTCTACATTATAAAAAAACGCTTACTTTAGAGCCAAACCATGCCCCCGCGCATTGCAATTTAGGGCTCTCATTGCAGGCAATCGGCGATATCGCGCAAGCTATTCGCCAGTATCAAGCAGCGCTTAAAATTGATCCCAAATTTGTTCCAGCGCAGGGTAACTTGGGCAATGCAATGATGGCACAAGGCGCGTTTGAAAATGCGATTAAAGCATTTTTGAAAACGCTGAAGTTGCAGCCTGAAAATTATATCACCTCTTTAAACCTTGGCCGCGCGTATAAAGAAAACGGTGATTTCCAAGCTGCCTTTAACGCCTTTAGCAAAGTGATTTCGATGCAGCCGGAATTTTCTGAGGCGCATAACGATCTTGGCTTAACGCTTTATGGCCAAGGAAAATTGGAAACCGCGCTTAAAAGCTATCAAAAAGCCGTAGACCTAAATCCAAATTACGCAGATGCCTATAACAATATGGGTGTTGCCCATCAAGAATTGGGCGCAGTGACGCGCGCGATTGAAAGTTATCAAAAAGCCATAGCGATAAACCCGAACCATCTTGTGGCATATGGTCAAAAAATGTTCCAGCAAGCCAGCCTATGCGATTGGAGCGCGTTGCAGCAAGACCGAACGATGATTGCAACACTCGGTGTGAGCACACCCGATGTTACGCCTTGGAATATGTTGGGGTTTGAAGATCATCCAATGCGCCATTTGCAGCGTTCAAAACTTTTTGCTGAGAAAAAATATAATCAAAAACCCCTCGCCGAAGCCGCGCGCCCTGCACAGCGCGCTAAACCGGTGCGCATCGGATATTTCTCGGCAGATTTTCATGATCATGCAACCATGTATTTGATGGCGCGCGTGTTTGAAAAGCATAGCAAATCAGACTTTGAAATATACGCCTATTCTTATGGGCCAAACACCAATGATTGCATGCGCAAAAGGCTTACAGCCGCCGTGGATAAATTTCACAATGTGCGCCAGTTGAGCGATTTTGACATCGCCGCTTTGGCGCGCGACCATGAAATTGATATAGCGGTCGACCTAAAGGGCTATACGCAAAATACCAGACTTGGCATTTTCGCCTTCAAAGCAGCGCCGATACAGATCAGTTATATCGGGTATCCGGGCAGCCTTGGAGCGCCTTTCATCGACTATATTATTGCCGATCCAGTCGTTATACCTCGCGCATATGAAAGCGCTTATTCTGAGAAAATTATCTTTTTACCGCATAGCTATCAGGCCAATGATGATATGCGCCCAATCGCAAACACCGTTTATAGCCGATCCCAGCTTGGCTTGCCTGCAGACGCTTTTGTGCTCTGCTGTTTCAATAATTCGTATAAAATAACCCCCTGTGAATTCGACATTTGGATGCGCGTGCTATCGCAAATCGAGGGCAGCGTACTGTGGCTGTTGGAGGCAAATAATGGGTCTCGCAGAACTTGCGCAACGCCGCCCAAGCCCGCGGGATCGATCCAAGCCGTTTGATCTTTGCGCCAAAGCTTGCCCATCACGAACATTTGGCCCGCCATAGCTGCGCGGATCTTTTTATAGATACCTTCAACGTGAACGCCCATACCACGGCCAGTGATGCGCTTTGGGCCGGCCTTCCGCTGGTCACAAAAGCCGGCAAAGGCTTTGCAGCGCGGGTTGCCGCCAGCCTGTTAACCGCCATCGGACTGCCCGAGCTAATCGTAGAAACCGAGGCGGCCTATGAGGCGCTTATTCTTGATCTGGCACGCTCGCCCCAGCAGCTTCAGACGGTTACAGAAAAGCTTGCGCAAAACCGCAGAACCAGCCCGTTATTTGATGCAGGCTTGCTTACCAACCATTTGGAAACAGGCTATCGCGCCGCCTATCAGCGCTGGGTTGAACAGAAACCACCCGCGCATATACGTATTGCCCCCTGACCCCCGAACAGATCCCGTGCAGAACTGCTTGCAGAGCAACCTACCCATTGCACGCGCTTTTCGTGGGGCCAGATGGGCTTTATTCGCAGCCTAAAAGACGCTTGTTTTCATTTTTTATCGACGCTTTGGTTTCAGCGCCAAGCCAGGTGCATAATCTCAACGCGCCGCGAGGCAAAAGCCTCACGCCAAAGGGCGCGCTTCATCAAGCAGTAAGACCGGAATACCATCGCGAATTGGATAGGCCACGCCCGCGGCTTTTGACACCAATTCTTGACGATCGGGCAAATATTCAAGCCGCGTATGCGTTTGCGGGCAAACCAAGGCTTCGAGCATCCGCCGATCTGCCTGCGCCGCCGCATCAGTCATTGCAACATCTCATCAGAATTGCCACCGCGCATACTGTATTCAATCAAGGTGATCAGCGTTTCCCGACGCGTCATCAATGAGGGGGCTTCGAGCAAAGCTTGTTTATCTTCGCTTTCAAACTCAAGCAGCATCGACAACGAATTGATCAACAATTCATCATCAGCGTCTTTCAAGGTTTCCCAATCCGTCGATAAACCGCGATTTTCAAAGTAACGCTCCAACAATTTGAAAAACGTTTGACGTCTAAATCCGGGATCTTTTTCAGATTTTGCAAAGTCACCTTCAAAGCCCGTCCAAGAGGTTTCAAAGCGGCGATAAGGGGTAAACCCGTCTACTTCTGCGCCGATACGATAGCGTGATACCCCACTCAGCGTCACCATATAACGGCCATCTTCAGTTTCCGAAAATTGGGTCACGCGGCCGGCACATCCAATCGCTTGCATGCGGTCCGAGGCTTTTTTCCCGCGGGGCTGTATCATACCAATCAAGCGATGCGGTGTTTTCAAAACATCTTCGATCATCGCAAGATAACGCGGCTCAAAAATATGCAAAGGCAGCCGCGAGCGAGGCAGCAACAACGCCCCGGGCAGGGGGAATACGGGTATGATATCGGGAAAATCAGAAGAATTTGTCATATGCAAACATTAGCGCCCGATACCGTTCAGGCAAATATCATCGAGCTTAATTTGCGTCGGCCCGCCAAAACGATCGGATCATTTGGCTTTAACGCATCAAATATGGTGAAAAGCTGCGCGCGGGCGGCGCCTTCATTCCACTCACGGTCGCGGCGAAACAGCTCTAAAAGCTCGCTCACAGCCGGTTCAGCCTCACCAGCTGCATATAGCGCCTGCGCAAAATCTAACCGCGCCTGATGATCATCCGGATTTGCCGCAACCGCGGATCGCAAATCCTCAAGCGGGCCGGCATTTTGGCCCTGTTTGGCCAACTCAAGCTGAGCGAAGGCGGCTTCCAATTCTGGGCTCTGCGCAATCTCAGCAGGGGCTCCGTTCAGCACAGCTTCTGCTTGTTCTAGATCGCCCAAAGCAATATGGGCACGCACCAAACCGCCATAGGCAGCCGGATTATTTGGCTCTTCTTCCAGCACGGCGGCAAAGGTTTGGGCGGCATCCTCCGCAGCACCTTCGGCCAGCATCTCTTCAGCCGCCTCGATCGCATCCGCCAAACCGCCCCCCGGCGCCCCATCGCCAGCGGCCACCACGCGCTCTACAAATGCTTTCACCTCCGAGGCGGCAACCGCGCCTTGAAAGCCATCAATCGGCTGGCCTTTCCAAAATGCATAAACCGTCGGAATTGACTGCACGCGCAGCTGCTCAGATACCATCGGGTTTTCGTCAACATTGACTTTCGCCATTTTTACGGCGCCATTGGCGGCGTTCACCGCCTCTTCCAATTGCGGCCCCAATGTTTTGCAAGGCCCGCACCATGGCGCCCAAAAATCAACAATCACAGGAATAGTATTGCTGGCCTCGACGACTGCGGTCATGAATTCGCTTTCGTTCACATCAGCAATCACATCAGCCGCTGCCGGCGCGCTGGGTTGTCCTAATTCAAGCATTTGCTACCTCTTTAATTATCTTAAATGGTTATATGGCGATTGTGGCGCGAAATTCAAAGGTCAAAGCTGGCAAAAACCGGCACATGATCACTGGGTTGCTGCCATCCGCGCACGTCGCGCAGAATTTTTGACGAATGGGCAAGCGGCGCAATATCTTTGCTGGCCCAAATATGATCCAACCTGCGCCCCTTATCCGCTGCGTTCCAATCTTTGGCGCGATAAGACCACCAGCTATATAAAAGCCCCTCCGGGATATCCTGGCGGGTCACATCCACCCAATCACCCGCAGCTTGAGTTTCAGCCAAAGCGGCAACTTCTATCGGCGTGTGGCTGACCACTTTCAGCAATTGCTTATGGCTCCAAACATCATCTTCGCGTGGCGCGATGTTTAAATCTCCCACAAGTATTGATTTTTGCGGCTTGGCGGCACCAAAATAATCACGCAAATCCGCCAGATAATCCAATTTCTGACCAAATTTTTCATTCACAAGCCGGTCCGCGACATCGCCGCCTGCCGGCACATAGACATTATGGATCGTCACCCCGTTGTCCAGACGGCCGGCAATGTGGCGGGCATGGCCCAATCCTGCGAAATCTTCCCCAGCGGCTTCCTCCATCGGCCGCTTAGAAAAAATCGCAACGCCATTATACCCCTTCTGGCCCCGTGCAACCATGTAAGGATAACCAATTTCGGCAAAAACCTCGGCGGGAATTTTCTCAACCGGCGA
>Ga0228625_1001197_pt1 | contig 9300 bp, 5 predicted proteins | sample 30DmetaG_FD_190482 | JGI IMG/M metagenome (GOLD analysis project Ga0228625, IMG submission 190482) | Seawater microbial communities from Monterey Bay, California, United States - 30D | ecosystem: Environmental > Aquatic > Marine > Coastal | place: USA: California | collected 2016-10-05
ACCATTTCATTATTTTCAGATCTAACTAAAAAAGTAACCTTACAGAACTTATTTCATGACGGTGGTTTTTCTAACATGGGAGTTAGTGATGCTGTTATGGATAAATTTATTGAAGAATAGTTAATATATTATCTTAATAATATAAATAGGTTTTGATTTTATTAATCAAAACCTATTTTTTTTTGTGATATAGTTAAAAAACATTGTATTCTACTTATAATTATTGCTTGTTTTGTGAAATTAATAGTAAATAATGTAACTTAGCTTTTTAACAAAATTTTAAGATATTAACCAAAATTACCTAATTTATGAAAAAAATTACTTTATTATTATTTTTATTAACCTTAACCTTTAATGGATTTGCTCAATTCCCTGAGGGATTTGAAACTGCCGTTCCACCCACAGGTTGGACCTCTTTTATAGGAACTAACGGTGAGGGTACGTCATATAATTGGACAACTAGTACAACAGCAGCAAGTGGATCACAAGCAGCCTATGTACGATATGAGAATGTTGATAATGAAGCTGAAGACTGGCTTGTGACACCTCAATTTACTCCTTCATCTTTGGCTAATATTTTAACTTTTCAACAAAGACAGGCTTTTTCTCCTGATTATGGAGCTACATATACTATTAGAGTATCAACTACCTCTCAAACTAATCATTCGGATTTTACTATAATAGATACACAATCAGAAGCTGATTTTGGTGGTGTTTATAGTGCTAAAAATATAGATTTGTCAGCCTATAATGATACACCAATATACGTAGCGTTTGTTTTGTCTAATGATGATGGTGATTCTTGGTATATAGACGATGTTAACTTAATTGCAGATGCAGATGCACCAGATTGTGCAAGTAATCCGACTCCTACAAATGGTGCTACAGACGTTGAAATCAATGACAGTGGAAATGTTGTTATTGCCTGGGATGCACCTACAACTGGGGATGCTGCTACGGGATATGAAATATTTTGGGGAGAAACTTCTGGAAGTTTAACTTCTTTAGGAACTATTTCAGCTACAACTGTAGAAATTACCAATATTGGATATAGTACAACTTACTATTGGATGATTGTTCCAGAGAATGTTGGAGGAAGTGCGACTGGATGTACAGAATGGAGTTTCACTTCTGAAGAGGCACCACCACCACCATCAAACGATGACTGTGATGGTGCTATAAGTCTTACTGTTAATTCAGATTATAGCTGTGCTGTGGTTACAGCTGGTACAACCCTAGGAGCCACTGCTTCTTCACAATCGGATGATGTAACAGGAAATCCAAATACAGATGTATGGTTTTCATTTGTAGCAACAGAAACTAGTCATAAAGTAACTATTACTGATGTAGTAAATCAAGGAGGTGGAACTTCTACAAGTACGGACATGGGTATGGGAGTTTATGATGCTAGCGCTGGCTGTGATGGTTTAGTTTTTGTTGATGATAGTGATCCAAACACTCTAGATTTAACTGGTTTAACTGTCTCTAATACCTATTTGGTCAGAGTTTATGGTTGGTTTGATTCTGTACAACAAAATAATTTTAATATTTGTGTTGGGTCACCCATAGGAACTATAACACCAAATTTTTCAGATGATTTTAGTACACTAGATAACTGGACAGAAGCCTCAGGAGATTATGGAACCCCATCAGGTACCACTGGAGATTTTGCACAGGATGATTTTATAAATGATGTTTCTCACGAAAATGGAAAATCAGCAAAAATTAATATTTTTGGTTCATCTAAAGATGAATATTTTATTTCTCCAGTATTTGATCTTTCAGGAGGTACTTATTATTTAAACTATGATATAGCATTAACTGAGTGGGATGATACAACTTCAGCCACATTAGGTTCAGATGATTATTTAGCTTTACTAGTTACTCAAGACGGAGGTTCTTCATGGCAAGAGCTCTCTAGATGGGATGCAAGTACAGCTATTAGTAATGAGGGTCAATCAGCTACAGAAATTACCTTGAGTAGTTACGGTGCTGAGGTTCAATTTGCTTTTTATGCAAATTCTGGAGATGCTGAAACTGGTATAGACAATGATTTATTCATTGATAATTTCCAGATCACTTCTGAAACTCTAGGCACATCAACCAATACTCTAGAAGGGTTTACGTTGTATCCAACAATTGTAAAAGAAGCACTAAACGTTAGATCTCAAAATAATGTAGAGGCCATAACAGTTTTTAATTTATTAGGTCAAAAAGTATTTTCTGGTGCACCAAATACAAACAACTCATCTATTAACTTGTCAAAACTTAGACCAGGGGTGTATGTTGTAAAAGTAAGTGCTGAAGGAAAAATAGGATCTTACAAGATTGTAAAAGAATAACTTTTCTAAATTATCTTATTATAAACGCAAACCGAAAGGTTTGCGTTTTTTTATGCTATTTTTACGCTTGTAATTTAAGCTGAATAGATGGGTTTTTTTAAGAAAATAGACAAGGTGTTTTCATCTTCAAGTAGTTTTCATCTTCTAGATAGAAATGAAGTAGATCTTCATATAGAAGAAAATATTAAAAGTGTAGGAATTGCTAGATATGCAACATCAGACTATGGAGATTTGTACATAACAATTAATGAATTAGGAGGCTTTTTAATGCTAGAAACTATTTTGGTGAGTGCTACCAATGTAAAAACTAAAAAAGGAAGTAAGCTTACTTTTTCTGCTAAAGGTGGTTCTCTAAAATTTGATTCTGATGAAGACAGAATAGAATCAGATTTTTCTAGTGATGCCAATAGATATAGTACTAAAATAGATTACAATATAAGTGAAGAAGAAGCTGAAGTATTTAAAACAACAAAGTATAATTCAGTTTTATTTGAAATTAACGGACAAGAAATTAACTTTTCTGCGATATAGCTAAACCAGTGAAACCAGTTTTTTCCATCATCATCCCAGTGTATAATCGTCCAGAAGAATTAGACGAGTTATTGGCCAGTATTCTTATTCAAGAATATGATGAGGTTTTTGATGTTTGTATTATTGAAGATGGATCTTCTGTAAAAAGTGATTTGATTGTAGAAAAATATAAATCTGAGTTATCTATTCACTATTTTGAGAAAGAAAATACAGGACCTGGACCTAGTAGAAATTTTGGTATGCAAAAAGCAACAGGAAATTACTTTATTATTCTAGATTCTGATGTAATTCTACCAAAACACTATTTAGCAACAGTTGCTAAGCAAATAGAGCATAAATATACAGATGCTTTTGGTGGCCCAGATGCAGCGCATCCTAATTTTTCAGTGCTACAAAAAGCCATCAATTATTCCATGACTTCTTTTTTTACTACTGGAGGTATCAGAGGAAAGAAGAGCAGTGTTGGAAAATTTCAACCTCGAAGTTTTAATATGGGACTTTCAAAAAAAGCGTTTAAGATCACTAATGGATTTTCAGAGATGCGCGCTGGAGAAGACATAGACCTTACATTTCGTTTATGGAATCACGGTTTAGAAACTCAGTTAATAGACACAGCTTATGTATATCATAAACGTAGGAATTCTATCTCAAGTTTCTTCAAACAAACCTTTGCATTTGGTGCTGCAAGACCTAAACTTAATAGAATGTATCCAACAACTGCTAAACTCACGTATTGGTTTCCAAGTGTTTTTATACTGGGTTTAGACTTGTCTATTTTACTTTTATTTTTTGGAATCTATAATCCCATACTAGTATACGGGTTGTACTTTTCTTTGGTAGCTCTAGATGCTTCTTATCGTAATAATTTTAATCCAATAGTTAGCTTATTAAGTATCATAACTTCATTAACGCAGTTTTTGGGGTATGGTTTGGGTTTTTTAGAAGCTATATTTTCTTCAAAAAAATAGTCTAAGCTATAGTATCTAAGATACTTTTGATACGATCTATATCAGAAACTGTTTGCGGTGTATTTCCAAAATAAGGATGGGTTCTGCTGGAAATGATCTTAGAGGCAGAGCTATGAATTTCGGTAAAATCATTATTTTTAAAGTGAATACAATTCTCTGAGTTTATGCCACTACCGGGAAGTATAGTGAGTTTGTTCTCTGCTATCTTTTGAAGCTCTAATAATAAGTCTATGCTATCCTCAGCTTTTTCTTGTTGCCCAGAAGTTAATAGACGGTCTACTCCTAAATTTAGTAATTGAAGTAATGATTCTTTTGGTTTTGATACCACATCAAAAGCTCTATGAAAAGTAAAAGACATGGGTTTAGACAGTTCAATTAATTCTGAAGTTCTTTTGATATCTATTGTGTTGTCTTCGTGCAGTACTCCAGTAACTATTCCAGCACAACCTAAGTCTTTACATAGACGGATATTTTCTTTCATGATGTCAAATTCTTTACCAGAGTAAGTAAAGTTTCCACTTCTGGGTCTAATTAAGACATGAACAGGAATATCAATATCAGCCATTACTTTTTTAAGCAACCCATATGAAGGGGTAGTTCCACCAACAGAGATTTCAGAACACAACTCAATACGATGTGCTCCAGCAATATTTGCATTAACAGCAGATTGATAGGAGTTGGCACAAATTTCTAATATCATATTACTTAATAATTATTTCATCTATAAAAGTCCATGCTCTGTGGCCTGCACCCTGTTTTCCTTTTGGAATTGTACCATAATTTTTCACAATAATATCTAATTTGGTCACAGGTGTAGATTTCAGTTCATAGGAGTAATTTACTAACAAATTGTTTTTTTCTTCTATGATTCTAATATCATTAACAGTTTTTCCATCCTCTAGATAAAAACTGAAACCAATTTCGTTGGGTGCATAAATCCATTGACCATGACCGTTATAGAACCGTGTTGAGATTGTTTTAATATTTTTTGGGCTGTCAAATTCTATGGTAATTACAATATCTTCTCCAGAAAAACCAAGCCATTCCCTGTCTCCATAACGTTTGTTATTCCCAGAAATACCATTTATTAATGCCTCTTTTCCTCCAGCATTGTATGCTGGGTGTGGTTCTTTATCAATTGCTATTGTAGCGCCAACTCCTTTGTGTAAATTAATTTCTTGTTCAAAAATAGCTCCCAATGCAGTTTTTTTTGAATTCAAAACTACTGCTTTAATATGCATTGATGTATCTACGGTAATTGGAGTTGAATATAACTTTGAAGGAAACGATTTATCTGTAGAATAGTATATTGGGTAGCTAGAGGAAGTAGTATTTAATTCATAAGTTACACGATCACTTAAATGAGTTAATTTGCCTTTTAAGGAATAGATATGATTGGCATAGTTTACCTCTAATAGATCTAATCTTTTTTGATATTGTTCTAATCTATTAATAAAATCTGAAAAATTTTTATGTTCAGGAGAAGACCAAAGCACCTCGCTTAAAGCTACAGCTCTAGGATAAGCCATGTATTCTACCTGTTTTTTAGTTTGCATGTATTCTGTCCATACATTTCCTTGTGCACCCAATACATAGGTAGCTTCTTTATCAGTTAACCCCTCTGGTATAGGATTAAAATGATATACTTTTTCTAAAGGTAAAAATCCGCCTATAGCTAGAGGTTCATTTTCATTTTCCGATTGATAATGATCAAAATAACAATGAGAGCCCGGTGTTAAAATAACATCATGCCCTTCTTTTGCTGCCTGAACAGCACCACTAGTTCCTCGCCAAGACATCACAGTTGCATTAGGTGCTAAACCACCTTCTAGAATTTCATCCCATCCAATAATTTGTTTTCCCTTGGTATTTATATATTTCTCCATCCTTGCAATAAAATAACTTTGCAAGCCGTGCTCGTCTTTTAATCCTTCTTTTTTTACAAGTTTTTGACAGTGAGCGCAATTTTTCCAGTTTGTTTTTGGGGCTTCATCTCCGCCAATATGAATATATTTTCCAGGAAATAATGCCACAACTTCATCTATGACATCTTTCAAAAACTTAAAAGTACTTTCTTTTGGACAATAGACTTCATCAAAAATACCCCATTTTGTGGCTACTTCCACCTGTTCTCCAGAACAGCCTAATTCTGGGTAAGCTGCAATGGCAGCTTGCGAATGCCCCGGCATTTCAATTTCTGGGATAATAGTTATTTGTCTTGTTTTTGCATAAGCAACCACTTCTTTTATTTGTTCTTGTGTATAAAATCCTCCGTAGGGTTTGCCATCAAATTGATGCGGCTGGTCATTGTAATGACCAATTAAGGTTTCGTTTCTAAAGGCAGCTATTTCTTGAAGTTTTGGATATTTTTTTATTTCTATTCGCCAGCCCTGATCTTCGGTTAAATGCCAATGAAAAGTATTCATTTTAAGCCTAGCCATTAAGTCTATGTATTTTTTTATAAAATCTATAGAAAAAAAATGTCGGCCCACATCTAAATGCATTCCTCTGTATTTAAATTGTGGCTCATCTTTAATGTTAACACAAACTATTTTAAATGTATCAGAGCTAGATGGTAAGGGAAGTAGTTGAAGTAAACTCTGCACTGCATAAAATGCACCTTTGGCATGTTTAGATTTTACAGTAATGTTGTTTTTAGAGACGTTTAACTCATAACCTTCATCATTGTTGATAGAATCATCAATTTTAAAAGTGATTTTTTTGGTACTATTATTATTTGAAAGCTCAAAATTGTAATTCTCTTTGAGGTACAAAGTGAAATAGTTTGATACTTCCAAAAGTTTGGGTTCAGAAACAATTGCAACATCATTATTAAAAATAAAGGATCCATTTCCAATTTTTTGAGCTAAGGGTTTTGGAATAATAGAAGGTCTAATTATTTCGTCTATTTCGGGACGGCAACCTGTTAATAATATAATTATTAAGATCTTTAAATAAAGATGTGTTTTCATTTAGTATATTGTGTTCGTAAAGTTAACAATCTATTTGAATGAGAATTGAATCTTATTACTTTTTGTTAATTTATTAATATTTCTAACTTCTAGCTGAATTCAGAAGTTGTTTGTCTAATTTAATTAGTTAAGGAGTAATTTCTTATGATTTTTACCAACTAAACTATACTCAAATTATAATTAAAATGAATATTAAAAAAATTAAAATAGATAAATTATATATTCTTGTATTTTTTCTGATGTTATGTGCTTGTAATAATCAGCTAGAATATAAAGAAAATTCTTTAATCAAGTATGTAGATCCTTTTATCGGAACAGGTGGTCATGGCCATACCTACCCTGGAGCTTCAATGCCATTTGGCATGATGCAGTTAAGCCCAGATACTCGATTAGACGGGTGGGACGGTTGTTCTGGATATCATTATTCTGATGATGAGATTTATGGTTTTTCTCACACACATCTTAGTGGAACTGGAGTATCTGATTATGGTGATATTTTATTGATGCCAACAAATCAAGCTATTTTAAATAATGGTGCTAATGGTGAAAAAGGATATAAATCTAAATTTTCTCATAAAAATGAAGTTGCACAGCCGGGATATTATAAAGTTCACTTAGAAGATACCAATATAGGTGTAGAATTAACGGTTTCTAAAAGAAGTGGTATTCACAAATATGAATACCCTTCTTCAAAAGACCAAGTACTTATTTTAGACTTAGAACATAGAGACCAATTGAATGATTTTAATATTTCCATTGTTAATGATCGAGAAGTAAAAGGGTTTAGACATTCTAATGCTTGGGCAACTAATCAATTTCTTTTTTATCATATAAAATTCTCTCATCCTATAAAAGACTCAGATAGACTTTATGAGGTGTCACCAACTAAAGAAAGTTTTGAGTTTATTAATCCAAATAATGAACCTGTTTATGTTAAAATTGGTATTTCTGCAGTTGATGAAATAGGTGCGAAACAAAATTTAGAACAAGAAATTGGAAAAAAGTCTTTTGAGGATGTTAAAAGAGAAGTACAGCAAACATGGGAAAGTCAGTTACATAAAATAGTAGTTGAAGACAATAGCCAAACTAATAAAGTTAATTTTTACACTGCAATGTATCATAGCATGCTTGCTCCAAATTTATATCAAGATGTAGATGGTAAATATCGAGGAATGGATTTAAAAATTCATGAAACCAGTGATTTTAAGTACTACACTGTTTTTTCTCTATGGGATACGTACCGTGCAGCCCATCCTTTATATACCATTATAGAACAAGAGAGAACTAATGACTTTATTAATACCTTTTTAGCAAAATTTGATGAAGGAGGTATTATGCCTATTTGGGATTTGGCAGCCAATTATACAGGGTGTATGATAGGGTATCATGCGGTTCCTGTGATAGCAGATGCCTTTCTTAAAGGAATTCGTAATTATGACGAAAGTAAAGCTCTAAAAGCAATGAAACATTCTGCAACTAGAGACAAGCTAGGGCTAGATTCTTATAAAAATATTGGATTTATTCCAGTAGAAAAAGAATCAGAATCGGTTTCTAAAACACTAGAGTATGCTTATGATGACTGGACAATTGCTCAGATGGCCAATTCTATGGGTGAACAAGAAGATTATAAAACCTTTATGGAGCGATCTCAAAACTATATAAATGTTTTTGATCCAACAACTAAGTTTATGAGAGGAAGGTTCAGAAATACTTGGTTTGCACCCTTTGACCCTTATGAGGTAAACTTTAATTATACGGAGGCCAATTCTTGGCAATATAGTTTTTATGTCCCACATGATATCACTGGTTTTATGAATTTATTAGGTGGAAAAGATCAATTAGAAAAACAATTAGATAACCTATTTATTGCTGATGATAAAACTTCCGGTAGAGAACAGGCAGACATTACAGGATTGATAGGGCAATATGCTCATGGTAACGAACCTAGCCATCATATGGCCTACTTATATAATTTTGTAAACAAACCCTATAAAACCCAAGAAAAAACACGTCAAATTTTAACAGAATTATACACCAACTTACCAGATGGAATTTCTGGAAATGAAGATTGTGGTCAAATGAGTGCTTGGTATATTTTTTCTTCCTTAGGTTTTTATCCTGTTACTCCAGGATCTAATCAATATATTATTGGAAGTCCTTTATTTGATAAAGCAACCATTCATTTAGAAAATGGGAAGTTATTTACTATAGAAGCTAAAAACAACTCTTTTGAGAATAAATACATCAAAAAAGTGCAGCTTAATAACAAGGCTTATCCGTATTCTTATATTAAACACAATGATATTGTAAATGGTGGGAATTTAGTTTTTGAAATGACAGATAGTCCAAAAAATTGGGGGACAAGTGATGATTTTATTCCTTCAACAGAAATTAAAGAACATAAAATAATTCCTGCGCCTTTTATCAAAAAAGGAGATATTGTTTTTAAAGGGAGTACATTGGTAGAATTAGCATGTGTTGATAAAG
>Ga0228625_1001202_pt1 | contig 9280 bp, 10 predicted proteins | sample 30DmetaG_FD_190482 | JGI IMG/M metagenome (GOLD analysis project Ga0228625, IMG submission 190482) | Seawater microbial communities from Monterey Bay, California, United States - 30D | ecosystem: Environmental > Aquatic > Marine > Coastal | place: USA: California | collected 2016-10-05
AATGACTTCGTTTTCGTAATCTTTAGCTTTTAACATATTTATTTTTCTTGTTTTTTTGTGCAAAAGTATTTCTTTTTTTTACAAAACGAAATCGATTTCGTAAATTATTTGAAAAAATAAAAAAGCCTAAATCCTTATGGATAAAATCATAAGAATCTAAGCTTTAAAAAAACAAATAATCAGTAATTAAATTTTAGAAAAAATAAATACTAGTTTCGTTATCTAAATCAATCATTTCTACTTTTAATCGATATCCATTTCTTGAAAGGCTATCTAATAATTTAACTGCTTCTGAGGCAGATTCTACTTCCTTCCCATTGATTGTTGTAATAATATATCCTTTTATGCTAGAGGGACTGTCTTCTGAAAGACCATCTCTAATTATTTTTGCTCCTTTTGGATCGTCTATAAACTCAATTCCATAAGTTCTTGAAATATAACGTTCAATTCTTTTAATTAAATTAATATTTTTTACAAAAATTTCTCCATCTCTGTCAATAGTTAATTTTACAGAATCCCCTGGTCTCTTTGCTGAAAGATGACCTGTTAATTCAGAAAATTTAGAAATTTTAATATCATTTATTTTTACTATAATATCTCCCTTTAAAAGTCCAGCTTTTTCTGCATTACTCCCTTCAGAAAAATCTCCAATCCTAACTCCCTCAATATCATCCTCTCTTAGATCAGGTAAAAACCCAATAATAGCCTCTTGTACCTTACCGAACTCAAGTATATCATCAATTATTTTTTTTGCAATGTTTGAGGGCACTGCAAATGAATATCCAATATAGGAACCCGTTTTGGTTGAAATGGCTGTATTAATACCTACTAGTTCTCCTCTAGAATTAACTAGAGCTCCCCCACTATTACCGGGATTAACAGCTGCATCAGTTTGGATAAACGAGTCTGTTGAATAGTTTCCTTGTAAATCTCTGCCTTTTGCACTAACAATTCCTGCGGTTACAGTAGAAGTTAAATTATAAGGATTCCCTACTGCCAAAACCCATTCACCAATATTTAGATTATCTGAATCGGAAAAAGGGATATATGGTAAAATTTTTTCTGCATCTATTTTTAGCAAGGCTATATCATTTTTTGAATCTGTTCCAATAAGAGTTGCTTTGTATTTTTTTCGATTGTTTAATGTAATTTCTAAATCTGTTGCACCATCTATAACATGATTATTGGTAACTATGTATCCATCAGATGAAATAATTACACCACTACCTGTACCAATTTGTTGTTGCCTTTTTGTACCATTAAAAAGATCTGCAAAAGAGTTTATTCCAGATGAAATAGCAGTATTTTTTACATGTACTACTGCATGAACTGATTTTTCTGCTGCTTCAGTGAAATTAGTTGGAGCATATGTTGCAGTGTTTAATTCAAATGCTGAGGTATTGTAATTTGTTTGAAATGTTTGAATAGGAGTTTCCTTTGTCTCAGTGATTAATTGAGTATTCTCAAAAAAAGAAATGTACCCAATTAAAGATACAACGCCTCCTAGAATAGCTGTTGTTAAAAAACCAAGAAATTTTTTCATTATTTTTAAATTTATGTTCCTATCAAAAATAATATTTTTTTCATTTTATTTATTAAACTTAACAATTCTTAACTCATTTTAACCCTCTTTTAACAAACATAGGTTTAGGAGCTTTTGTGTATATTTGGAGGCTATGACAATGACCTTTCATAAATATCAAGGAACCGGAAATGATTTCATAATAATAGATAACAGAAATTACAATTTCCCCAAGAAAGACAGCTCTTTAATTGCATCCTTGTGTGATCGACATTTTGGTATAGGCGCAGACGGTTTGATTCTACTAGAAGATCATGAAAATACAGATTTTAGCATGATATATTTTAATGCAGATGGTCATGAAAGTACCATGTGTGGTAATGGAGGTAGATGCATTGTCGCATTCGCAAAAGAACTAAATCTTTTCAAAAAAACTACTAAATTTTATGCCATAGATGGAATTCATTCAGCAGAAATAAATTCTGACAAGGTATCTCTTCAAATGATAGATGTTCATGATGTTTTGGTAACTAAAGACTTTATTTTCATGAATACTGGATCACCTCACCATGTTGAAATAGTTGAAAATTTAGACGATTTATCTGTGATTGAAAAAGGAAGAGCTATCATATACTCTTTATACAGTTCTGAGGGATGTAATATAAATTTTGTAGAGCAACTAGATCACCAAACATTTAAAGTGAGGACTTATGAACGTGGAGTTGAAGACGAAACATTAGCATGTGGTACCGGAGCAACAGCTGTAGCAATAGCGATGCATAAAATAGGAAAATCTGACAGTAACCATATTAAATTGGGGGTTCTTGGTGGTCATTTGGAAGTGCAATTTATTGCTCATGAAAAAAGTTATACTGATATTGTTTTATCAGGACCTGCACAATTTGTTTTTAAAGGAACTTTAAATTTATGATCACTTTACAAGGAAAGAAAGTTAAATTAAGGGCATTAGAACCAGAGGATTTAGATTTTCTGTTTAAAATAGAAAATAACACTAAGTTTTGGGAGGTTAGCAGCACTCAAGTACCTTTTTCTAAATATATGTTGAAAAAATATTTAGAAAATGCTCACCAAGATATTTATGAAGCTAAGCAGTTACGAATGGTTATTGAGGAAATATCTAACAATAAAACTGTTGGCTTAATTGACATATTTGATTTTAACCCAAAACACAAAAGAGCAGGCATAGGTATTGTAATTAGTGAGCCCTATCAAAAAGAAGGTTTTGCCTCAGATGCTTTGTCTTTGTTGATTAGTTACTGCTTTGAAGTGTTAGATTTGCATCAACTCTTTGCAAACATAACTTCTAACAATAAACATAGCATCACATTATTTACTAGTAATGGTTTTAAAAAATGTGGTGAGAAAAAAGACTGGCTATTTACAAATGGAGAATATAAAAATGAACTAACATTTCAACTAATTCATGAATAAGAGATTAATTTTAATTTTTGTTACTCTTTCACTTATTTTCAGTGGAATAGTCAGTTATCATTACTATCAACATATATTTGGAAGCCTAGTTACCAAAACTGGAGCAGTTTACATTCGATCAACTGATAATATTAATGATGTTAAAAAATCTTTAAATGACTTTATTGGTAATGAAACTATATTTTTTTGGCTTGCAAATAAGAAAAATTATAAAAAGCCAAAAGCAGGAAAATATACCCTTAAACAAGGAATGTCTCTTAATGATATTATAAATTTGCTAAGAAGTGGCAACCAAACACCAGTAAAAGTATCATTTAACAATCAAGATTCTCTAGAGAAGTTTTCAGGAAGGATAGCTGAACAATTAGAGTTAGATTCTATCTCTATCCTAAAAGCATTTAAAGATCCAATTTTTTTGAAGACCAATAAACTTTCTAAATTATCTGCATTAGAAATTTTAATCCCTAATACTTATGAATTTTATTGGAATGTTTCAGCTGAAAAATTCAGAACGAATATGCTTAAAGAATTTAAAAAATTCTGGAATAAGGATCGTTTACATAAAGCTGCCCAAATAAAAATGTCTCCCTCACAAATCATGACACTAGCTTCTATAGTTCAAAAAGAAACAGCTAAAGTATCCGAAAGACCTATTGTTGCTGGTCTATACCTAAACAGGCTCAAAAGAAATATTCCTCTTCAAGCAGATCCAACAATTATTTATATTTTAAAACAGAAAAATGGTGAAAACTTTAAGGTGAAAAGAGTTTTACTCAAAGATTTAAAAATCTCATCTCCATTTAATACCTATTTAAATAGAGGATTACCACCTAACCTTATATCTATGCCAGATATATCATCAATCAACGCAGTTTTAAACTTTAAAAAACATAATTATTTATACATGTGTGCAAGTGTCACAAATATTGGATATCATGAATTTGCAAGTACACTAAAGAAGCACAATAACAATGCAGTAAAATATCAACGTTGGTTAAATAAAAAAGGTGTCAACAGATAATGAAAAAAAGTATTTACCTCCTAATTTTATTGAGTACCATTAATAGCTTCAGTCAAAATAAAACTCCCTTTTGGACAGTATCAGATACACTTCATAAACCCAGAAGAAACTCACTTATAGTAGCAGAAACAGTAATGGCTGCAGGCAGTTTAATAGCTTTAAACCAACTTTGGTATTCAGAATACCCGAGATCTAGTTTTCAATTTACAAATGACAATAATCAATGGAAACAAATGGATAAAATAGGCCATATTATGACCTCATACTACATAGGAAAAATTGGGATGGATTTAATGAAATGGTCAGGTGTAAGTAATAAAAATCAATTAATCTACGGAGCAACAGCAGGATTTACTTTTTTAACAGCGGTTGAAATATTAGATGGTTTTTCTGAGGAATGGGGCTTTTCTCTTGGGGATATTGCTGCAAATGCTACAGGAACAGGAATTTTAATTGGTCAAGAATTACTATGGAAAGAACAGCGAGTTAAATTGAAATATTCATTTCATCAAACTAGGTATGCTACAATTAAACCTGAATTACTAGGGAATAATTTCATAGAACAATCCATCAAAGATTATAACGGACAAACCTATTGGCTTTCAGCTAATATCTGGTCTTTCTCAAAAAAAAAGATTTTCCCAAAATGGTTAAATATTGCTCTTGGATATGGAGCCGAAGGAATGTTGAGTAGCCAAAATACTAGAGAAAACGAAGAATCTGAAATTCCTTACAGACAATTTTTTATAAGCTTAGATGTAGATTTAACAAAAGTTAAGACACAATCAAAAATTTTAAAATCTGTGTTTTCTGTTATTAATTTCATAAAAATTCCAGCTCCTACTATAGAATTTCGCAGTAAAAAAGGAATTAAATTTCATTATTTATATTTTTAAACTACCTGAATTAACTGACTATCAACTAATTATAAATTAAGTTGTATCTTCGCGCTCGCTAAACAGAAATAATACTATTATTAAAAAGTTTATATTTTTAATTTTTTTATTTTTTGGATTGATTAATGCTGTTAAGAACCCAAAAACATCAAAAGAAATTATAGCCCCTAAAACTGTAGTCTTAGACTCCAACACCCGCCTATCAATACTTTTTTTACAGAAAAATTTTGTTGGATTCAAAGAAGCATTAGCTTTTAAAGAATCACAAGGAAAATATAGCGCTGTAAATACCCTAGGATACTTAGGTAAATATCAGTTTGGAAAGTACACTCTTGAGAGATTTAAAATTTATAATACCAACTCATTTTTAAAAGATCCAGAATTACAAGAAAAAGTATTCATCGCTTATTGTAAAGTAAACAGATGGATTCTTAGAAGAGATATTAAAAGAAGTGTTGGCAAAACCATTAATGGTATTAAAATAACTGAATCTGGAATTTTAGCAGCGGCTCACCTAAGCGGTGCAGGAAATGTGAAAAAATATCTTAGAAGTAATGGCTCTATAAATCTTTCTGATGCATACGGAACTTCAATAGCATCATATATGAAAATTTTTGCAGGATATGATGTTTCTTTTATTGTTGGAGACAGAAAAGCTAGTATCTAGTTTACTTACTTCTGAATAATAAAAATTGCAGGTCTTTTATGTAGTGATGGAGCTATTCTTCTCCACTCAGAGATAGTATACGTTTTAATATATTCGCTAGGCAAACTAATATCTACTGCTATACATAATGAAGTTCCTGGTGTAAGTGTTGATTTTAAATCTGTAAACATTTTTTCATTTCTGTAAGGGGTTTCAATAAAAATTTGAGACTGATTTTTATCCTTTGATAATTTTTCTAATTCTTTTATCGACTTTTTTCTTTCAGAATTATCAATTGGCAAATATCCATTGAAAGCAAAATTTTGACCGTTTAATCCTGAAGACATTAAAGCCATCAATATAGATGAAGGCCCTACTAGAGGAACTACTTTTATACCTTTTTCATGTGCTAGTTTAACTATTGTAGCTCCAGGGTCGGCAACAGCTGGGACTCCTGCTTCAGATAACAAACCAACAGAAACTCCTTGATCACAAACATTAAGAAAGGTTTGAGTTTCCAATTCTACTGCATATTTGTCTAACTTCATAATAGTTAGAGAAGGTTGTGATTTTTTGGGTGTGATTTTTTTAATGAATCTTCTGGCAGATTTTTCATTTTCAACAATAAAATAGTCAACCATTTCCACTATCGTCTTAACAGAATAAGGCATGACTTCGAGAGGTTCATTATCTCCTAGGGTAGTGGGTATTAGATATAAGTTTCCTTTCATAAATATTTTTTTTCAATCATTTCACAAGCTTGATCTAACATTTGATAGACATCTTCAAAACCATCATCACCCCCATAGTAAGGATCTGGTACACTCTTATTTGAAAATAAGTTGCTTTCATTTAATAGTAACTTAACCTTGCTTTGTTGAAAGTCATCTTTTGCTAATGAAATAATATTGTGAAAGTTTTCTTCATCCATTGCATAAATTACATCAAAATTTATAAAATCTGATTTTATAAATTTTCGGGCTCTCTGATTTGAAATATCAATTCCATGTCTTTTGGCAGTCAAAATAGATCTATTATCTGGTTTTTCTCCAACATGATATGCCGCAGTTCCGGCTGAATCTACATAAAAAAAATTAGGATCTAGTCTAGATTTAAGAATTCCTTCTGCTAATGGAGATCTACAGATATTTCCTAAACAGACCATTAGTATTTTTTTCATCAAATGAAATTAAAAAAACAAAGCGATATGAAAAAATTTAAAAAGTTAACTTTTTTGTTAAGTCTTCAACATATTTTCTGAATTGTTTATCTGTCTCAGTTAAATTATCAACAGTTTTACACGCATGCAAGACCGTAGCGTGGTCTCTTTGTCCAATTTGTGAGCCAATACTAGCTAAAGAAGTCTTTGTCATTCTTTTAGCAAAATACATAGCCAATTGACGGGCTTGAACTATATGTCTTTTCCTAGTTTTGGATTGAAGAGTTACAACATCCATGTCAAAATATTTAGAAACTACTTTCTGAATGTAATCAATAGAAACTTCTTTTTTAGTATTCTTAACAAATTTATCTACAATTTGTTTTGCAAGTTCTAAGGAGAATTCTCTTCTATTGAAAGATGCCTGAGCTATCATGGAAATGATGACACCCTCTAACTCTCTTACATTAGATTTAATATTTTTTGCAATATACTCAACAATTTCCTCTGGCATTTCTACTCCATCTCTAAATAATTTATTTTGAAGGATAGAAATTCTTGTTTCGAAATCTGGTAATTGTAATTCTGCCGATAACCCCCATTTAAATCTAGACAAGAGACGTTGTTCTATATCTTGCATATCTACAGGTGCCTTATCCGAAGTTAAAATTACTTGTTTACCATTTTGATGCAGATGATTAAATATATGAAAGAATACATCCTGCGTACCAGCTTTTCCAGAAAGAAACTGTACATCATCTATAAGTAAAACATCTACCATTTGATAAAAATGAATAAAATCATTTCTGGTATTTGATTTAACAGAATCTATAAATTGTTGTGTAAATTTTTCAGATGAAATATATAAAACCGTCTTATCAGGATACTTATCTTTTATATCTACACCTATTGCATGAGCTAAATGGGTTTTACCTAAACCAACCCCACCATATATAAGTAGTGGATTAAAAGAGGTTCCTCCAGGCTTATTGGCCACAGCCATTCCTGCAGAACGAGCTAGTCTGTTGGAATCACCTTCCACAAAATTTTTGAAATTATAGTTGGCATTTAACTGAGATTCTATTTTTACTTTTTGCAATCCTGGAATCACAAATGGATTTCTGAGCTCTCGTTTATTAACTTCAACTGGAACAGCTATTTTTTGAGGCTTTAACGGGTCTCTATTTGAACTAGGAATTTTAACAATCTGAGGACGATTACTGCTGTAGGTATTTTCCATACGAACATCGTAAATTAATTTTGCGTCTTTTCCTAATTCTCTAACTAGAGCTACTCTTAAAAGTTTGATATAATGTTCTTCTAACCATTCATAAAAAAACTTACTCGGAACTTGGATGGTTAAAGCTTCAGCTGATAGCTTCACAGGCTTAATTGGATCAAACCAGGTTTTGTATGCCTGTGGCTTAATATTATCCTTAATAAATGATAAACATTTATCCCAAACCGAAACAGCAGTTTTAGTCATAAATATGTATAGAAATTTGTTTGTTTAGTTGATTTTTAACCTAGGGACCTGTCTACTTTAATAAACATTACAAATGTGTGAATAAAAATCAGTATAAAAAAATCAAATTGCTATTGATTATTAATTATTTTTTACGTAGACTACTGATCTTATAAAATTAAATAATTTGAAAAAATTCTCTACAAATATTCGTGTTCGTTATGGTGAAACTGATCAGATGGGTGTAGTTTATCATGGAAATTATGCCTCCTATTTTGAAATTGCCAGAACCGAATGGCTTAGAAACCTAGGAATTACCTACAAAGAATTGGAAAATAAAGGCATCATGCTTCCAGTTATAAGTTTGTTTTTTAATTTCATAAAATCTGCTAAATATGACGATGTTTTAACAATTACTGTCATTCTAAAAAAAAAGCCTTTGGTAAAAATAGAATTTGATTATGAAATTTATAATCAAAATAAAGAAAAAATATCAATTGGAAACTCCGTTTTAGCTTTTATGGACATGAAAACGAATAAACCAATGAGATGCCCTGATTATATTTTAGAAAAGTTAAACATTTAATTGTTTGATTTCTACCTTGTATAAAGTCTCAAAAATTTTAACTACTTTTTGAGTGTGTGATTTTCTAACTGCTATGATCATTTCACAATCCATCTCAAGCTTTTGACATGTAATTTTAATTGAATTTTCCTTGAGAATTCTCAATACCTTACTCATTAAGTCGTATTGAAAATTCAGTTGAAATGAGTCATCAATTGTTTTTTCCTCGATAGATGAAGATTCTAGAGTTAATCTTGCAGAAGTTCTGTAGGCATTAATTAAACCACCTACACCTAATTTTGTTCCACCAAAATACCGAACAGAGACAACCAAAATATTGGTTACATCAAATGATTGAATTTGACCATAAATTGGCATTCCTGCTGAATTACTAGGTTCACCATCATCATTTGCTCTAAATCTAACAGATTCTGTTCCTAATTGCCATGCATAACAAAAATGACGAGCTGTATGATGCTTCTTTCTTAAAAACTCCAAAAAATCTTTTATAGAGGTTTCGTCAGTCACTGGAAATGCATACCCATAAAATTTAC
>Ga0228625_1001203_pt1 | contig 9279 bp, 7 predicted proteins | sample 30DmetaG_FD_190482 | JGI IMG/M metagenome (GOLD analysis project Ga0228625, IMG submission 190482) | Seawater microbial communities from Monterey Bay, California, United States - 30D | ecosystem: Environmental > Aquatic > Marine > Coastal | place: USA: California | collected 2016-10-05
TAGCTTAGGTAATTTTTCGATTGAAGCTAAGATAAGAGGGATTTTAGAATTCAGGTACGTAGGGAAAAATACGATTTTATCTAGAATTTCAGATGCTACAAAAAAAAATATTTATATGACCAATGGCAACATGGTACTTGATGAGTTAGTCCTTGAGAACAATAAAAAAGAAGTCATAGATAATGGGTTTAGCAAACAAGACAAAAAAAGGATAGGGTATTCTATTGAAACTTTATCAGGAGATGAAATTATACCCTCCAATACAGATGTGAAGGATGCAGTGTCTGGTAAATTTTCGGGTATAAAAATAGGAGCTAATGATGATTTAAGTCAGTTTGTTGGGAGAGGCTTAGGTACTACTATTTTAGGAAATCAGTATGGTCTAATAGTTGTTGATGGCTTTGTAATTAAACAAAGTGACTCTTCAAGAGATAATGGATTTATTGCTGACACAGGTTTTATTAACCCAGAAAATATAGAAAGTGTTACGTATTTAAAAGGTTTAGCTGCAACTAATATATATGGAAGTGATGGTAGTAATGGGGTATTGCTTATAAAGACAAAAACAGGATCGTCGAGCTATAAAAAGAAAAAGAAAAGACAATTGGGAAATACACCAACGTATAATGATGATGCTGAAATTGAAGAAATTATTAATAAACCCTATATAAAAGAAATATCTCAAACAAAAACTATTGAGGAAGCATATAGTGTCTATATTTCTCAAAGAGAATTGTATGGTAAGGAAATCAGCTTCTTTTTTGACATGGCCTCTTATTTTAAAAATTGGAATAATTCTTATTTAATGAAGAGAATATTGTCTACGGTTTTAGAAATAAATAAAACATTAGATCTTGAACTTCTTAGGATATTAGCTTTCAAATATAATGAGTTCGGCATGTTTGATGAAGCAATCAAAATCTATAAAAAGATTATTTCTATTCAGCCAAATGAATCCCAGGTCTACAGAAATTTAGCTTTAAGTTATCAACTCAACAAGCAATTTACTAAAGCTCAACAGGTTTATGATAAAATACTTAATAATAAGTATGATGAGGTAGATTCATTTTCTGGATTAAAGCAAACCATTAATACAGAATATAAAAACCTAGTAGCATTACACAATTCAACTTTAGTTAGTGCCAATATTCCTGATTTTTATAAAAAAAATGCAGAGTATGATACACGCATAGTTTTTGAATGGAGTCACTTTAATGCTGAATTTGATTTACAAATTGTCAATCCTCAGAGAAGATATTTTACTTGGTCTCACACTAAAAAGGAGGAGTCCTCAAGATTTATAAAAGAAGACGCTCAAGGCTATGGATTAGAAGAGTTTTTCATAACAAAAAAAGATAAAGGAGAATGGTTATTTAATATCACTTATTACGGTAAAAATACCGGTAACAATTCATTACCAACTTACCTAAAAATTACGGTTTATAATTATTATGGGAAACCAAATCAAACAAAAATAGAAAGCGTAAAAGAATTAAATGATTTGAATAAAAAAGAAACTATTTTAAAACTCAAAATTTAGTTATTTTTACGAGTAATTATCACATTGTTAATAATAACCCTAATGTGATGAATTATTTATTCGAAATTCAATTAAAACAGGATATTTATTAAATATAATTTATTTTAAAAATCTTTTTTCGGTTCCAATAGTTATTCTTTTATCAGTCATTTTTCGTATTTTTGCAATCTCAAAACCAATCAATAATGGCTAAGTTCGAGTTAAAATTACCTAAGATGGGAGAAAGTGTTGCAGAAGCAACAATTACATCTTGGTTAAAGCAAGTTGGAGAAACCATAGAATTAGATGAAGCAGTTGTTGAGATAGCCACAGACAAAGTAGACTCTGAAGTACCAAGTGAGGTTGAGGGAACTCTTGTTGAAATCTTATTTGAAAAAGATACTATTGTTGCTGTTGGTCAGACCATAGCTATAATAGAAACCAATACTAGTGAAGAGATTTCAAATCAATCTAACCAAGAAAAAGAAGAAGAAGTTGTGGTTGTTGAGCAAATTGCTCAGGTTCAAAAAACAATAGAATCTGCTGTAGATATTAAAAATTCACCCATTACCAAAACCTCAGATTCAGGAAAATTCCTTTCACCTCTAGTAAGAAAGATTGCAGAGACTGAAGGTGTGTCTATGAAAGAATTAGATTCGCTCTCAGGCTCAGGAAAAGACGGAAGAGTAACCAAAAATGATATCCTTTCATACATTGAAGATAGAAAAAATTTACAGCCAGCTAAAGTCATTAAAACTGAAACTATACCTTTAGAGACTACTGATTTTGTTAAATCAGCTCCAACTTCGGTTAATGGTGAGGATGAAATTATAGAAATGACTCGAATGGGTAAATTAGTTTCTAAACATATGGTAGCTTCAGTTCAAACCTCTGCACATGTTCAATCCTTTATTGAAATAGATGTAACTAATATTGTAAAGTGGAGGGCTAAAGTCAAAGATGCATACTTTACTAGAGAAGGTGAAAAATTAACCTTTACTCCTATACTAATGCATGCTGTAGCATCTACAATTAAGAAGTTTCCTATGATAAATATTGCTGTACAAGGTGATACTATCATAAAAAAGAAAAATATTAATCTGGGGATGGCAGCTGCATTACCAGACGGTAATCTAATAGTACCAGTCATAAAAAATGCAGATCAATTGAACTTAGTTGGGATGACCAGGCAAGTAAATGACTTAGCAATTAGAGCAAGAAATAACCAGTTAAAACCTGATGAAATTCAGGATGGTACCTACACGGTTACTAATGTGGGGAGTTTTGGCTCTGTAATGGGCACACCAATAATTAATCAACCCCAGGTTGCGATATTAGCTCTAGGAGCTATACGTAAAGTCCCAGCGGTCATAGAAACTTCTGAAGGAGATTTTATTGGGATTAGACAAAAGATGTTTGTGTCTCACTCTTATGACCATAGAGTTGTTAATGGAGCATTAGGAGGAATGTTTATCAAGACCTTAAAAGAAACCCTAGAAGCTTGGGATATAAATCAAGAATTTTAATAAATAACATAAAAAAAAATGAAAAAAATGAAAAAAGTACTTATTGCATTATTAGTTATTACAACATTATCAGCAACTGCTCAAGAATCCGTTTTATTACGTCTCAATTATACCAAAGGAGACAGTTTTTTAGTAACTACCGAAAGCAACCAAAGCATGGGATCTCAGGGAGGTATGAATATGAAAATGACCATGGGAATGATAGTTGCCGATGTTGTAGAAGAAAGTATTAAAACAGAGTCTCAAATAACTTCTATTGTAATTGATATGATGCAAGGTGGTATGACTATGAGTTATGATTCTAATAGTGATGAAGAATTAGATCAGATGGGTCAAATGTTAAAATCACAATTTGCACCAATGATGGAATCAATCACCTATGCTACTATAGATCATCAAGGAAATTTGATTGACACCAAACAAGACCCTGTTGTACCAGGTATGGAACAAATGACTAACAGGGCAATGAACACCATCAATTACCCAAAAGAAAAAGTTTCTGTTGGCTCTTCTTGGACTTCTGAAGATGAAAATCAAGGAATGAAAATGACTACGAAATACACAGTAAGCAGTATTGCTGACGGTCTTGTTACTTTAGATGTTTCAGGGGATATGAGTGGTGCAGGAACCGGAACAATCAAAGGAAAATCAACTGTTGAAATTAGCACTGGTATTTCAAATAGCTCAGAAATTGAGATTACAATTGCTACTCAAGGAATGAATATTACAGGATCTACTAAGATAACGGTATCAAAAATGTAATTATCCTTTTAATTTCATAAAAAAACCTCTAGAATTTCTAGAGGTTTTTTTATATATAATTTTAAAAAATTCTATGCTAACATGGTCACAGGATTTTCTATGTAAGCTCTTACGGTTTGTAAGAATTGGGCTCCGGTAGCACCATCTACGGTTCTGTGGTCACATGCCAATGTTACTTTCATGGTGTTTCCAACTACTATCTGACCCTCTTTAACTACAGGTTTTTGCTCTATGGCACCTACAGATAAAATTGCTGAATTTGGCTGATTAATTATTGACGTAAATTCTTGAATTCCAAACATTCCTAAATTAGAAATGGTAAACGTACTGCCTTCCATTTCGTTAGGAGCAATTTTTTTATTTCTTGCTTTACCTGCCAAGTCTCTGACATTTCCACCAATTTGAGTTAAACTCATTTGATCAGTAAACTTTAATACAGGAACTAAAAGCCCATCGTCTACTGCAACAGCTACTCCTATATGAATATGATGGTTATATCTAGTAGTATCTCCATTCCATGAAGTGTTTACTTGGGGATGCTTTTTTAATGCCATAGCACAAGCCTTTACTACCATATCATTAAATGATACTTTAGTTTCTGGTAAAGAATTAATTGTTTTACGAGAAGCTATGGCATTGTCCATATCTAACTCGATAGTCAGGTAGTAATGAGGAGCAGTAAATTTAGACTCTCCTAAACGCTTAGCGATCACTTTACGCATTTGAGAGTTTTTTACATCTTCGTAAGACTCTTCACCAACAGGTGTATAGGTTGCTAATGGGGTTACAGTTTGGATTGTTTGAGTTGGTGTTGCCTCTACTACAGCAGTAGTAGGAGTGTAGCTTTCTACATCTTTCTTTACAATTCTACCATTTTCTCCAGAACCTTTAACATCTGCTAAGTTAATACCTTTATCTTTTGCAATTTTCTTGGCAAGAGGAGAAGCAAAGATTCTACCTCCAGTATTGTTTGACTGAGAAATTACAGCAGCTTGTTCTTCAATTTGTTTTGTTTCAGTAGTAGAGGTTTCTTTTTTAGCTTCAATAGTAGCAGTAGAAACATTACCTTCTTTGTGAGCAGTTATGAGTGCAGACACATCTGTTCCTTTTGGTCCAATAATGGTTAATAAACTGTCTACTTTTGCGCTTTCTCCTTCTCCAACACCAATATGTAATAAAACACCTTCATAGAAAGATTCAAATTCCATAGTGGCTTTATCTGTTTCAATTTCAGCTAAAATATCTCCTTCCTCAACTTTATCACCAATATTTTTTAACCAAGAAGCAACTGTTCCTTCTTCCATGGTATCACTCAATCTAGGCATCGAAATTATTTGAACCCCGTCTGGAATTGGTGAAGTAATGGGCTCTTGATTTGTTTCTTCTTTAACAACTTCTTGAGCAACTTCTTGAGGAGTCTCCTCTGGTGAAGCTCCATTCAAAATCCCTGAAATATCTTCTCCTTCTTCGCCTATAATAGCTAAAAGAACATCTACTGGAGATGTTTCTCCTTCTTGGACTCCTATGTGTAGAAGAGTTCCCTCATTAAAAGATTCAAATTCCATGGTTGCTTTATCAGTTTCAATCTCAGCAAGAATGTCTCCTTCTTCAATTTTATCACCTATTTGCTTTAACCATTTAGCCACAACACCTTCTTCCATGGTGTCACTTAAGCGAGGCATGTTTACTACTATTGCCATATGTTTTCCTAAATTATTTTTTTAATCTTGCTCTTTTAATTTGTGAAAACTAAAATTATAAGAGTAATTCTTATTTAAATCTTACTACACTATTTAATAAAAGGATAATCCTCTTGTTCATAAACTACGTCGTGTAATTGACTAACTTCAGGATATGGAGATTCATCTGCGAATTTTTCACATTCTTTAACCATATCTTTAACTTCTTGATTTATTTTTTCAATCTCTTCTTGTGTAGCGTACTTTTTATCTTTTATAATATCAAGTATTTGAGTAATTGGATCAATTTTCTTGTATTCTGCAACTTCGTCTTTGGTTCTGTAATGTTGTGCATCTGACATGGAATGCCCACGGTAACGATAAGTTTTCATTTCTAAAAATGTTGGACCTTCGCCTCGTCTTGCTCTTTGTATCGCTTCATCAACAGCTTCAGCCACTTTTATGGGATTCATTCCATCTACTGGTCCACAAGGCATTTCGTACCCTAAACCTAATTTCCAAATATCGGTGTGATTTGCAGTTCTTTCCACTGAAGTACCCATTGCATACCCATTATTTTCAACAATAAAAACTACAGGTAGTTTCCATAGCATAGCCATGTTAAAAGTTTCGTGAAGTGAGCCTTGTCTTGCGGCACCATCTCCAAAGCAAGTTAGGGTTACCCCATCGCTTCCTTTGTATTTATCGCCAAATGCAATTCCAGCACCCAGAGGAATTTGACCACCAACTATTCCATGACCACCATAAAACCCGTGTTTTTTTGAAAAAATATGCATTGAGCCTCCCATACCTTTAGAAGTTCCTGTGACTTTTCCATACAATTCGGCCATTACTCTTTTTGGATCAACCCCCATACCAATTGGTTGAACATGATTTCTGTAGGCAGTAATCATTTTATCTTTAGATAAATCCATGGCATGTAAAGCACCGGCTAAAACAGCTTCTTGGCCATTGTATAAGTGAAGAAAACCTCTAACTTTCTGTTGGATATAAACTGAAGCTAATTTATCTTCAAATTTTCTCCAAAATAACATGTCTTTATACCAGTTAATATAGGTTTGCTTTGTGACTTTTTTCATTCTCTTTTATTGTTTTTTTTCAAATTAGAAACCTTAATAAATTAATGGATTCTTTGTACAAAAATAAATGAATTAAATAGAATAAAAAAAGTAGTCGTAATTAAATTAATTACAACGATTTCGTTTAGTGCCTTTATTTGTCTTTTGCTATGATAACAGTGGCTTTAGCACCAGTGGCAAGATTCCATTCATTAGATGAAATTACGTTTCCAGCATCATCAAAAACTGTAAAACCTGCTGTGTTTGGTCCTGAAGTTCCTTGGTTTAATGCAATAAAAGCAATTTTGTTAATTCCTACCTGTAATGGTAGATCAAAACTTTGATAAGAACTGTACAAAGTGATGTTTCTAATTACAGGAATATCATTGATGGTGATTGTTACTCTATCTCCATCTGGATATTGAAAATCTCTGCAAATAATGCGCACAGCTTTAGATTGTGTTCTAAAGCTACCAAGATCTTGATCAATTTTAGGAAAAGGTGCATTTATTTTTTTCCAAGATTTCAAAAAACGTTCTTCTGATATTTTGGCTGCAGAAAGAATTCCTTTATCCTTTAAGTCTTCTTTTTTCTTTTTAGCATCTTGTTTATTTTTATTGTCAAATGCTTTTTTAAAACCATCATTATTTCCAATGTCTAAAGACATTGGTTTTTTGATTTTTTTGTTTGGAATTCCTAAGATGACATTTTTCCCTATGTTCTTTTTATTCGAATCGGAGAGTGTATCCGTCTGACTAAAGAGAGAGAAAGAAATAAAAAATAAAAAATAAAAAATAATTGAGAATAATTTCAAAGTAATTAATATAATATATTATGATTTACAAATATAATGCCGTTGTTATTGTATGTCCTTTAGATTTTGTTAAAACTTCTATTATTCAATTGTAAAATTAAAGTAAGTAGTTGGGTAGGGCTCATTTTTTAATGTAAAGTGCCACCATTCATTATCATAGGGTATGAAACCGTTTTTTATCATAATAGATCTAAGTAACATTCTGTTTTTCGTTTGTTTATCAGTGATTTTTTTATAAAATGGATGAGACTTTTCGCCAAAAAAATCATAAGAACTACCCATGTCTAGTTCTTTATTTGTTTTTATATTAACAATAGTAAGATCTACCGTGCTGCCTCTTGTATGACCAGATTTTAAGGCAATATAACCTAGTGTAAACAATTCAGATTTTTGAACATCTGGATAATATGTTTTTTTCATTAAGGTATCATTCATTACTTTGGCCCATCTGACAAAATGATCTACGGCTTGTTGTGGTCTGTAGGCATCAAAAATTTTAATACTTAGTCCGGAAAGCGTCAATTTAGTTTGAATTTCTTTTAATGCCCTGGCTGCAGGGGTTGTGATAATAATCTTATTCTTTTTATATCCATTTATGGGTATTCCAATAAAATTATTTGGGGTGAAATATCTGAGTTCTTTTTTTATAGTTGGATCAATTTCTGACAAATAAGTAAAGCCATCAGGAAGTTTTTGACAATTACCATCAAGGCAAAATAAAACAATAAAAAAAATAACATATTTTTTCATGCACTAAAAGTATAGAAAATATTTAATTTTGTAATCCTATGGAAGCATTAACATTAACTACACCCGCACTTTTATTTTCGGCAATTTCTTTAATCATGTTAGCCTACACCAACCGATTTCTAGCCTATGCCGCAGTAATTAGAAATTTACATGCTGTTTATTTAGACAACAAAGATGAATCGTTACTTAGACAAATTAAAAATCTTAAACTAAGACTCACGCTAACACGTTGGATGCAAATATTTGGTATAGGAAGTTTATTATTGTGCGTCTTAACCATGTTTTTAATTTATATAGAATGTAAACTTGTGGCCATTTGGTTATTTGGTATAGCACTTTTGTTATTGCTTATTTCACTAACTTTATTAATTAGAGAAATACAAATTTCATCGGAAGCATTAGAACACCATCTTGCCGATATAGAGGAACATTTGAAAAAAAAATAAGAGTTGTTATATTTCAAACAACTCTTATCAAATAGTCTAACAAAACTAAACCTATATTTTCTTTTTCATTCAATTATTACTTTGTTAACTGCCAGAAATACTTCCGCCAGAGGATGTTTTTCTTGTTATTTTTTTAGGATTCCCTTCAAAAGAAATACTTCCTCCACTACTAGCTTTTCCTTCAATAGATTCCGATGCATGGACACTTATACTTGCACCACTACTTACCTTTGTAGTAACATTTTTAGACAGTAAATTATAGGCATTTATTGAGCTACCACTTGATGCACTTGTTTCATGGTTTGTGGTTTTACCTTTAATTTTCATGTTAGACCCACTACTAGAACTTGACACTACGCTATTAGCTTTTACATTTATGTTGGCACTAGCGCCACTACTAGTACTTGAAGTAAGGTTAACTGCTGTAAGCTCTAGAGTTACCCTGGCGCCACTACTAGAGCTAATATGAACATCTGCAGCTTTTAATACATTAGTAGTAATCACATTACTTCCACTAGAGGCTTTTAACTCTTCGAGGGTATTTACTGTCAGATACACTTTTTTTGAAGCAGATTTCCAAATATTTTTTTCAGTGTAAATTTTTAATTTTCCATCCTCAACCTCTGTGATAATAATGTCATGTAAATTTTCATCGGCTTCTACAGTTAGTGAAACTTCACTTCCTTGGTCTATTATTAATTCTA